>Ga0257111_1001272_pt1 | contig 10244 bp, 11 predicted proteins | sample LP_taG_6_FD_191567 | JGI IMG/M metagenome (GOLD analysis project Ga0257111, IMG submission 191567) | Marine microbial communities from Northeast Subartic Pacific Ocean, Canada - LP_J_2015_P26_500m | ecosystem: Environmental > Aquatic > Marine > Oceanic | place: Canada: Northeast Subartic Pacific... | reverse complement strand
GTTTGAAATCCCATGTGTAAAGATTGTAAGTAAGCTGAAAGTGTATTAGGTCCTAAAATCACAACCTTATACTTTTTCATTAATTCCTGAGTTAATAATTCTTTGGTGCTTGGATCTTGATATGAGCTTAATTCAGAAAATAAACTTTCAGTTGGAGCATAGACAATTGCAAAGTCTGTACTTTTTGGTGGAACGATATATTTCTCATTCACACTTTTAGCTTTATCTCTAAATGCCCTGGCTAATTTTGTTCTTGCATCTGCCGCTGCTTTTTTATCATCTGCTTGATAAGCATCATCAATGGCTTTAAATTTTTCTATTGGGAAATGCGAGTCTACCGGAACCAAAACTCCATCTTGAAGTTTAATTGCAAATTCAACATTTTCACTTGTATCCTCTTTCATCTTAACATTTGAAATGTATTGAGAGGCAGGCAATAAATCTTGTAAAAGAGATCCCAAACTGAACTCCGCCAGGGTTCCATATTTTTTAACTCCAGCTAAAATTTTATTAATTCCCTCTTGGCTTTTATTTAAGTTTTCTACTTGAGTATTAAAAGTAGAAACTTTCTCCTTAACAGATGTTAATGTTTGTGTCATATCTCTTGTCACATCTTTGGACAAATTATTAAATGAGGCAGACATAGTATTAAATGAATTATTGATGCTTTCTTTTAAGTTATTGAGTTCTTGAGCGTTATCTTTAGGCTCTTCTTTGTTTTTACGCTGAACAACCAACAGATAAATAACAACCCCTATTAGGGCTAAAATTATGTATGATAACGAATCTTGCATAGTACCAGGGTAAATATTCCTCTTTTATTAAAAGTAAACAAGCAAAAAATTTAAATAATGAGAAATATATATATTTATAAGTAATCAATTTTCTGGTTATATTTACCAAATGACATGCTTGGTTATACTGCGGCCAAAAGGGAAGTGTAAATGAAGAAACCGCAAAAAGATGGTCCAAAAGAGATAAGTACGGCAGACCAAAAAAATAAATTACCTAGAAAGTATACTTAAAATTCTTTTTAAACCTTTTATTTTTTGATTTTTTTTAGAAATCATTAAGCATGCTTGTGATTTAAGTATTTCGCCATCTTTTAAAATTCTTAAATTATTTGCTTTTAATGTTTCTCCGGTTGAAGTGATATCGGTAATAATTTCTGATGAACCTGTAAAAGGATAAATCTCTGTAGCTCCAAGACTTTTAACTAATTTAAATTGAGTAACTCCTTTGGAGAATAAGAATTCTCTAGTTAAATTAGGATATTTAGTTGCAACTCTTAACCTGCTCTTCTTTTTATCTTTAAATTCAAAAGCTATTTCTTCAAGGTCAGCTATTGTTTGGACATCAATCCAATCATTAGGAATAGCAATCACCAAAGTTGCATTTCCAAAATTATATCTTTTCTTAACAATTATTTTCTTTTGAATATTAATTCCACTTTCTTTAAGTAAATCATATCCAGAAAATCCAATATCTAATGAGCCATCACCGAGTCTTTCAACTATCTCTCTTGCGTGAAGATAAGTTATTTTGATATTTTTGTAACCTTTAACAAGTCCAAATAAATCTCTTTCACCTCTTTCAGATAAAATTTTTATTTTTTTCTTACTAAATACTTTTAATGTATCTTTTCTAAGTCTGCCTTTGCTTGGTATTCCTATTTTAATCATCTAATTATTTAAGTTAATGGCCGCTCCAACAGCTGGTATTATTATGGAAGATCCAAGATCAGCTATAAGATTATCGTATCTACCGCCGTTAATTATGTTAATTTTTTTTGATTTAGATTTAATATCAATCTTAAAAACCATGCCTGTGTAATATTCAAGCTCTCTTCCAAAAGATGAGGAAAATTTTATATTTAATTTAGAGAGCTTATTTTTAGTAATTGGAAAATAATTTTCTTGAACCCTTAGATTAATTTTATTTTTTTTAAAAAATAGATTTAACTTATTTGCTGCTTGATCTATTGGGCAGTTTATTTTCAGAAATTCTTTTATAATTTTTGAAAAATTTCTTCCTTTTTTTGCACGTCTTGGATCTTTAATTTTGTTATTAAATCTATTTAAAATTTCATTAACTGATCTTCCTGCAATTTGCTTTGAGTGATCATCTTTTAGCATTTTTTGATATTTTTTCTTATCAATCTCAACAATCGTTGGATCTACATCTGAATTGGTCTCTAATCTTTTAAGTAAATCATTGAAATAAGTTTCTCTCCAAAAATGTCTTTGCAGCCTTAGCTTCCATCTTTTTGGAATATCAAGTTTATTTAGTAACAATTTAAATATTTCAACATTTCCTATAACTAAACTGCCAGATGAATATTTAAATTTAGATAAAGATTTAAGGGCTGTTTCGATAATTTGTTTATCATCTTTTTTTTCATTTTTAGATCCAATAATTTCAAAGCCTATTTGATTTCTTATAATCGGATCAGTTTTCTTTATATTTTTCCTAAAGGCCTGACCGTAATAATGTACCTTTGCCGTTCCTTTAACTTTTTCATTTAAATATCTAACGCATGATGCAATTGTTAGATCGGGTCTTAAGCAAAGCTCATTGCCATTTTGATCATTAAATGAAAAAATAAATCTTCTGAAAGATTCACCTGATCTTTCAACAATGTGATTTGTTTCAATTACAGAATCCAGTTCTATAAACTTAAACCCCTTAGCCTTTACTGATCTAAGGATATTTTCAGATAAGTTTTTTGATTTCATTTATTAGATCGTTTCTATTTATAACAATTTGATCATTTTCTTTTGAAGAAGTTAATTTTTTTATAACTAATTTATTCTCATTAAATTCATTTTCGCCACCAATTATTGCTAATTCTATTTTTTTTCGATCAGCATATTGAAGTTGTTTTTTTAGATTTTTATTTTTATCTAAATATATTTCAGACTGAATTCCATTTGTTCTTAACTCATTTAAAATATTATAATATTGTTGAATATACTTTTGATCTAATACGCAAACTAGTACTGGCTGTTTTGTATCAACTTTAATATTTTCCAGTTGATTTAAAGCATAAAGTATTCGGTCAATCCCAATTGACATGCCGCTTCCTTTGTAGTCTGCACCTTTAAATCTTGCTATTAAATTATTATAACGACCACCGGACGCACAGCTTCCTATTTCAATTTCTTTTCCTTTTGCATTTTTAGCTTTAAAATTAAGATTAGTTTCTACTAAAAAACCGCTGTAATAACTCAAGCCTCTAATTTTTGTAACATCAACTTTAACTAATTCTAAATTTTTACCGTATGAAATTACCTCGAGTAATTCTTCTAATTCCTGAACACCTTCGGTTGAAATAGGGTTTTTTAAATTTGTTTTTAGTTCTTGAATATTTTTTAAATTCAAAAAACTCAATATTGCTGAAGCTTGTTCATTAGATAGTTCACAACCTTTAGTAAATGCTCCAGATTTATCTTTTCTTCCTTCTTTTAATAACTCACTAACTCCTTCTGGACCTATTCTATCTAATTTGTCTATAGACTTTAAAACTCTATATTGTTTTTGATCTTCAACTTTAAGTTCAGCTAATAAACCCTGAAGAATTTTTTTGTTAGATACATTTATGGTAAATTGGTTTTTATTAAGACCGCAATTCAAAAATGAGTCGGCAATAATATTACAGATTTCGGAATCCACTTGAGCTTCATTCGCATCGCCAATTACATCTGCGTCAAACTGTGTGAATGATCTAAAACGAGCACTATCAGCTTTTTCCTGTCTGAAGACATCTCCATATGCATACCTTTTATAAGGAAATATAAGATCCCTAAAATTTTGAGCAACAAATCTGCTTAGTGGAGCACTTAAATCATACCTTAATGTTAAAGATTCCTTTTCATCTTTAAATAAAAACACATCACTCATAGAGTTAGTTTCGTCGTTAGCAAGAAACGAACCTATGTTTTCACTTTTTTCAAAAGGCGGTGTTTCCAATGGCTCAAAACCATAGTTAATAAAAACTTGTTCTATAGTATTTATTAGTTTTTTCTTAAGAGCTAACTCTTTTCCCCACCTGTCCTTAAAACCTTTTGCAAGACTAGGAATTAATTTATTTTGTTTTTCCATTTTTTGGTACACGAGGGCAGATTCGAACTGCCGACCTTCGGTTCCACAAACCGCTGCTCTAACCAACTGAGCTACTCGTGCTCCTCTTATTGTTTTATACTAAATGTGGATAAAATTAAATTTATAAAATGATTAAATAGCTAGCTTGCAGCCAGCATGAAAATTATGATGTCTGTGTACAGTTCTGAATATTCTATTTTTTTTAATCATTGGAGGTTAAATAACACCTTAAAATTAAAATGCAAGAATGAATTGTATAGGAATAAACATAGCTTTTAACTACTTTATTCCTACACAAATATTTTAAATGAAATAAATTTTAAGATGTTTTCTTTAAATTCACTGCGCTTGGACCTTTGTCTCCGTCCTGAATTTCAAATTCTACAGCGTCGTTCTCATTCAAGAAACGAAGTCCTGCTTCACGAACTGCGCTTGCATGAACGAAACAATCTTTTTCTCCGTCTTCTCTTTCTATAAACCCGTAGCCCTTCTTACCGTTGAACCACTTTACTTTTCCTTTTAATGTACTCATACTTATTCTTACTCTTTCTTTATTATATTAAACGTAGCTAAACTTCAGCTAGCGCGATAATTAGTAGATTTTAAAATTGATTGCAAGCTTAATAAACGTCACCATTTAAACAATGATGGTGGCCTCGGCGGGAATTGAACCAGCGACGCGCAGATTTTCAGTCTACCGCTCTACCACTGAGCTACGAGGCCAGTAGTTAGAATCTAAAAATAATTCTACCTTTTGTCAAATCATAAGGTGTAACTTCCACATTAACATTATCAGAATTTAATATACGTATACGGTTTTTTCTGAGCTTCCCTGCTGTGTGTGCAGTTATAGTATGTCCATTTTCCAATAAAACTCTAAATTGAGCATTTTTTAAAATCTCAACAACTTTACCTTTGAATTGCAAGACATCTTGTTTTGACAAATTTATTTTCTCCCCATTCTAGATCTTATACTTAACGTATGAGCCGTTAAACTTTCATAATTTGCAAGATGTATCGCACTTTCACCAATTTTTTCAACTCCTTTTTTTGAAAGAGTTATATAGCTAATTTTTTTATAAAATTCGCTCAAGTTTAATCCTGAGGAAAATTTTGCTGATCCTAATGTTGGTAAAGTATGGTTGCTTCCCGCATTGTAGTCAGTAACTGCCATAGGACTATATTTACCAATGCATATACTAGCGGCATTAAAAATATTTCTAAGATACTTTTTATAATTAGAGATATTTAATTCTAAGTGTTCGGGTGCAATCTCATTAACAACATCTGTTATTTGATTATCATTTTGACATAGAACGATAAGGCCATGATTTTTTAAACTTTTGGAAATAGTCTTTTTTCTAGATAATTTTTTTAAATTGATATTAAGATCTTTTTGAACTTTGTTAATTAAATCCTTATATTTTGTAACTAGTACGCTCTGCGAATTCTCACCATGCTCTGACTGCCCCAAGAGTGAAGTGGTAATCTCATTAAGTTCTGTTTTATTATCTGCAACGACACAAATTTCTGATGGGCCAGCAATCATGCCCTCTATCCCAACGTCTCCAAATACTAACTGTTTGGCTTTTGTAACATAATCGTTACCAGGCCCAGTAATTTTGTTTACTTGTTGAATATAAGCCAAACTTCCAATTGCTTGAGCACCACCACAGGTTATAATTTCTTGAACGCCACATTTTTTTGCAGCATACATTACAGCTGCATTTAGATTGCCATTTAATATCGGATTAGCAACTACAATTCTTTTAACTCCAGCAATTTTTGCTGGTATAACATTCATTAATAATGTTGAGGGTAAATTTGCAGGCACATAAACTCCAATTTTTTGAATTGGAACATGTTTATATTCAATTTTATTTTTGTATTGGTCTACATACTTTATATTTTTTGCTTTTTGCAAAGAATGAAATTTAAATATTCTTGAATAGGCAAAATCTATAGCTTTTTTTACCTTGGGATCTAAAGTTTTAATTGATTGGTTGATTTCTTTTTGAGTTGGTTTAATTTTTGTATTTTTACTAAACTTCTTTTCATATTTAATTAAAGCTTTAAGTTTATTTTTTTTAATATCTTTTATTATTTTAGGAACTATTGAAATATCAACAATTTTTCCCAATCTTCTTTTATCTAAAAAAAGTTTTAATTTATTTTTATAGTTTTTATTTTTACAATTAATTACTTTTATCATTTTCTAATTTTTGATCTTCTAAAGTTACCTCAATAACTTCAGTTGTGAGAGTTATAAATCTATTTTTTGAAAATAATAGAGTAATTTCAAATTTATGGTCTCTTTTAAAAATGTCTATAGCAAGTAATTCTAATAATATATTGGGATTATTTTGATCGATGTTTTTAGACTTGGATGATTCAATAAATTCAAATTTAATAATACTATTTATTGAATTTTTATTATTTTCATTTTCTTTATCAAATCTTGATAATGATAATAAAAATATTTTATTTGAAGAAAGATACTTTATTTCTGAGGCATCAACTTTAGCTTCCGAACAGCATGCCGATATAATTTGTAAGTCTTCTGGAGATTGTGCAATAATTTTTTTAAGAAACTTTTTATCCATTAAGATATTCTTTTAATATTTACTCCAATTTTTCTAAGTTTATTTTCTATTTTCTCATATCCCCTATCTAAATGATAAATCCTATTTATCACCGATTGACCTTTTGCAACCATTGCGGCAAGAACTAATGCAGCAGAAGCTCTTAAATCACTGGACATTAATTCGGCACCTAAAAATTTTGTATTTCCTTCTACAATAGCCTTATTTTCTTTAATCATTATTTTTGCTCCTAATCTTCTAAGTTCGGCTACATGCATAAATCTATTCTCAAAAATACTTTCTTTAATTGTGCTTCGTCCATTAGCTTTACATAATAGAACCATAAATTGTGCTTGTAAATCTGTAGGAAAGTTTGGATATTCTTTTGTGATAATATTATTTATATTTTTAATTTTATTTGGTCCTTTAATATAAATTTCTTTTTTAAAAGTTTTTATTTTTGAACCAATTTTTTTTAAAAGATTTAATTCTGTTTGAATTAAATTTGAATCAAAATTTTTAATCAATAAATCGCCAGCAGCAAGGGAAGCGGCTACACAGAATGTACCTGCTTCTATTCTGTCTCCCATAACTGAATACTTAATACTATTTAATGATTTTACCCCTTCTATTTGAACAGTTCTTTTGCCTATCCATTTAATTTTTGCACCTGCTGATTTAAGAAAATTTGTTAAATCCTTTATCTCAGGTTCTATTGCACAATTTTTTAAAATAGTTTTTCCTTTTGCAAAGCAAGCAGCAATAATGGAATTTTCTGTTGCTCCAACACTGATATTTGAAAACTTAAAATTTGTTCCTTTAAGTTTTCCTTTGGAAATTGCATGTATGTATCCTTTTTTAATTTCATATTTCATTCCAAGTTTTTTTAATGCGTTTAAATGATAGTTTACTGGCCTAGCTCCTATTAAGCATCCGCCGGGCAATGAAGTTACTGATTTATGATGTTTTGCAATCATTGGTCCAAGAACTAGAATCCCTGCTCTCATAGTTTTAACTAGAGAGTAAGGTGCAAATATTTTCTGTTTTTTATTCTTTGTTATTTTTACTGTTTTTTTATTATTAAAAAATTGAATCTTTGAGCCAAGAGATTTTAATAAATTTAGCATAGTATCTATATCTCTAACTCTTGGAAGATTTTCTATAGTTACCGTATTATCAAAAAGAATGGTTGCTGCTAAAATTGGCAAAGCTGCATTTTTGCTACCAGATATGGAAACTTGTCCCTTGATTTTACAAGGACCTTTAATCAAAAACTTATCCATTTTATTTTATTTTAGCGACCTGAATTGTTGTCTGCCCTTGGTATTTACCGTTCTTTGATTTATACGTTGTTTCAGGTTGTGTTTCAGATTTAAAGAATAAAAATTGAGCTATTCCTTCGTTTGAATATATTTTTGCAGGATTTGGAGTCGTGTTTGAAAGCTCAATTACAATATTTCCTTCAAATTCATTTTCAATAGGTGTCACATTACATATTATACCTGTGCGAGCGTAGGTACTTTTACCAACACAAATACAAAGAACATTTTTTGGTATTCTAAAATATTCAATAGTCATTGCTAGTACGAAGGAATTTGGTGGAATTATGCAATAAGGTCCTTTTTTTTTAATAAAATTATCATCTGAAAAATTTTTTGGATCTACTAAAGATGTATTTACATTTGTAAAAATTCTATATTCATCAGAAATTCTTACATCATAACCCATACTGCTTAGACCATAAGATATTTTTCCTTCGGAAACTTGATGGTCTATAAATGGATCGATCATTTTATGTTCTATGCACATTTTTTTAATCCAAGAATCGGGCTGAATAGACATTATTATTTATTATTTTTTTTGATTTTTTTTTGAAAGGCTTTTCTTTTTTTTAAATTTTTTTTTAATGCAAGCTCAAGTTTGCTAGGTTTAACCTTCTTCGAATTCATGGATTTACTTTTTATCAGGATTTGTAAGATGGTCTAATGTAATTACCTGATCTAAAGGAATTGATTTATTTTCTGCTGTTGTTGAAAACCCTTGTTTAGCCTGACGTTTAGCTTTCTTCTCCGCAAGCTTTTTTTCACGTTTTGCTTGCTTCTCCATCGCTTTGGATCCTCTAGTAGATTTGTAATCGTAATGAATTCCCATGACATTTCCTTTAAGTAGATATAACTCATTTTTATAAAAAATTAAGGCAATAATTTGAAAAATATTATTTTATACACTAATTTGATTTAATTATAGCCCCTGTAGTTAAATGGTATAACACGTCCATGGTAAGGATGAGTTTCCAGTTCAATTCTGGGTAGGGGCACCACTAATTTTTATAAAAAAAATTTTTAATAAATATTCCAGCTATTAATAAAATTATAAAAGCAATAATTGGAATATAAATTTCAGAAGAAAACAAAAGTTCTATTAAAGAAGGGGCTTCAATATTTTTTTGGATTATTTCATTTAAACCAGCGCCTAAAGAAACACCAACAAATATCTGGGGTGACATTCCAATTATGGATCCAAAGAAAAAATTTTTTAACTTTACATTAAAAATAGTTGGCAAAATATTTGAAATAAAAAAAGGTATTCCTCCAACAAACCTATAAATCAAAAAGAACGTAAATTCATTTTTTTTAAACTTTTCATTTAAATTAGAAAATCTTTTCGAAAATTTTTCTTCTACCAAGTCTTTAAGAAAATAGTTTGCAAAAATATAAAGTAAAGTAGCTCCAATGGATAAGCTTAGAACTGCATAAATCGATCCCAACCATTTTCCAAAAATGAAACCTGCTAAAAGAAATATTGGTGATGCAAATCCTATAAGCACAACCCAAATTATTGTAAAAATAAAAAAAACTAAACTTATTAGAAAAAAGTTTTTATTTTTAAGTTGATTAAAGTAGTCATTATTATTTTTAATAAATTCATAACTGCTTATTTCACTTAGGGAAAAATTATCAAAAAATACCCATAAAAAACTTAAAATTATAAGAACATAAGTCGACCCTAAAAAAAATTTTAACTTTTTTTCTTTTTTCATAGACTTTAAACTTATTAAAAATCGCTGTACTTATATATATATATTTGTATAACTACCGAAATTTAACAATAAATTAACAAACAATGAAACGCACATATCAACCAAGCAGAAAAGTAAGAAAAAGAAGACATGGATTTAGATCTAAAATGAAAACAACAGGTGGAAGAAAATTAATAAAAAGAAGAAGATCAAGAGGAAGAAAAAAACTTACAGTTTAATGAAAAGTAAGATAACTAGTCTTTCTAAAAACGAAGATTTTAAATCAATTCTTGGTGGAAAAAAAATCTCTAATAAATATTTAACAATTTTCTTTAAAAAACTATCTAATAAAGACTACAAAAAATTAAATATAAGTTTTGTAGCGAAAAAAAAAATTGGTAACGCGGTAAAAAGAAATAAAATAAAAAGAAGACTTAGAAATATAATGAATGATGCTGCAAAAAAAATAAATCTTAATTTAAAATATTGCTATTTATTAATTGCAGATATATCGGTCTTGAATGAACCATATGAATATATTA
>Ga0257111_1001271_pt1 | contig 10248 bp, 5 predicted proteins | sample LP_taG_6_FD_191567 | JGI IMG/M metagenome (GOLD analysis project Ga0257111, IMG submission 191567) | Marine microbial communities from Northeast Subartic Pacific Ocean, Canada - LP_J_2015_P26_500m | ecosystem: Environmental > Aquatic > Marine > Oceanic | place: Canada: Northeast Subartic Pacific... | reverse complement strand
CGAGGCAGGCCGCCACGGCCAGCGTGAAGGCGAACTCGCCGGCCATGGTCGACATCAGGTTGCCGCCCATGATGTTGAACGACCGGTCGAACACGAACGGCAGGGTGGCCACGGCGGTCAGCGCCGGGCCGGGGAAGGGCAGACCGGCCAGGCGCCCCGTCAGCCATCCGGCCACCGGCATGACCACCAGGCCACCGATCGTCACCCACTTCAGCGCCATGCCGTAGTGGACGGGCACCACCAGCACGGTGGCCGCACCCAGCAGGGCCAGCCGGGTGATCCAGCCGGTGGACCGGTTGCGAAGCAGGCGTGTCGCAACCAGGCCGATGGCAGGCAGCACGACCACCAGGAGCGGCGTGGCCAGGCCGACGTCCACGGCCACGACCAGCAGCATCGGGACCACCATGTAGAAGTGGTAGGCGGGGAACCCGGCGTACCAGTCGGGTGTCCACCCGGTGAGGCGGAACCGGGGCAGCAGCTCGTCGCGGATGAATGCAGGTCCCCAGACGTGGGCGCCCAGGTCGCCGCCGGTCGGGGTGGACCTGGTGAAGAGCAGGCCGTCCGGGTTGACGACCCACAGGACGAACAGGGCGCTGCCCCCCACGAGGAAGCAGGTCACCCATGTGGTCAGCGGGATGCGTCGCAGGATTGCCACCAACGGGCTGGCGGCGCCATCGACTCCGGCAGCATCGACTCCGGCCTCGGGGGGACCGGCATCAGCGTCGGCCACCGGCCCACCCGTCGTCGGGCGGGACGGGAACGATGCCTCCCGGGCAGCGGCCTCGGGGGTGGGCAACGCCGCGTCGGTCCCGCCCTCGGTGGTGGGCTGGCTCATCCGGTCGGGGTCTGAAGCAGTAGCAGGGCGACGGTCAGCCCGTTGAACCCGACGTGTGCCCAGATCGCCCGCCCGATCCGACCGTCGCGCTGCGCCAGCCAGCCGCAGACCAGGCCGATGGCGACGAGGGCCGGGAACTGCAGGAGCTGCAGGTGCACGGCGCCGAACACGAGGGCGGACACGACCAGGGCGATCCGGGGACGCATCCGGGCCTCGAAGGCCCGCAGCGTCAACCCGCGGAAGAAGAGCTCCTCGACGATCGGGGCTCCCACCACCACGGCCAGGAACAGCAGCAGGATGCCGCCGCCCGATGCCTTGTCGACGAGGTCCCGGGCGGGACCCGAGACGTCCAGGTCGTCCGTCATGAGGAGCAGCGGTATGTAGATGACCGGAACGACGACCGCCTGGGTGGCGATGCCGATGAACAGGCCCTGCCATGCATCCCTGGCGGTCGCTCCCCAGCCCAGGTCGGCCCAGCGCACGCCCCGGGCCACCACCAGCCAGAGCGGCACCCCCAGCAGGCCGGTCCAGAGGGCAGCCTGGAGGATGGCCACCACGGAGAGGGGAATGGCGTCGTCGACCCCATAGTCGCCGACAGCGAAGACGATCCCGGCGGCCACGACGCTGGCCACCATCCCGACCACCATCCCGACCACCACGTGGCCGATCCCCCAGGGGCGCACGGGCGAACCAGGACCGGACCCGGACGCAGAGCCGCGTCCTCCTGGGTTCTGCGCGGAGAAAGGACCGCGCTCGGAGAAAGGACCGTGATCGGGGAAGGGACCGTGATCGGGTAAGGGACCGTCCATCGGTCGAACCCTAGCGAGGGGGTCCCCACCGGGACTCCCTGCCAGGGGTCACCGCCCGGGATTGCGGTGCCGGTCCGAAGCGCCATCCGTGCCCGGCAGGAAGCGGGCCGGGGCCTGACCGACACAGGGCCCCCGTACGATGGAGGCATGGCGGACGGATCCGACAAACGAGGCGGCAGGTCGTCCGGTCGGCGCTCCGAACGGCAGGGTGGCCGAAAGGGCAACCGCAAGGAGACAGGCAGCCGCAAGACGACGGCCGATCGACCGACCGCAGGCACCAAGCCCAGCCGCGAGCAGGGCTGGCCCCGTTGGGGCATCTGGCTGATCCTGGGCCTCATCGCCTCGGCCCTCTTCCTGCCCAACCTCTTCCCCGCCGATGAACTGGACGAGGTCACCTACGACCGCTTCCTGAGCCGGGTGGCCGCACACGAGGTCAGCGACGTCCTGGTGGACAACCTGACCGGCCGCATCGAGTTCACCGATGCCGACGGTGTCCTCCACGTGACCGCAGGCCCGCTGGAGCTCTCCATCGACGATCGGCGACTGCTGGCCGAGAGCGGTGCCGCCGTCCTCTTCGAGACCCCGCAGCCGGGGTTCCTCCAGACGTGGCTGCCGCCGCTGCTATTTGTCGGCATGATCATCCTGTTCTTCTGGTGGATGAGCCGCCGGGCCCAGGGCCAGATGGGCGGGATGATGTCGATCGGCCGGTCGCGGGCCAAGACCTACTCCTCGGAACGCCCCGGCACGACGTTCGACGACGTGGCCGGCTACGAGGGCGTGAAGATGGAGATCCGCGAGGTCGTGGACTTCCTGAAGGACACCGAGAAGTTCTCCGAGATCGGCGCCCGCGTCCCCAAGGGCGTGCTGCTGGTCGGGCCTCCGGGAACCGGCAAGACGCTCATAGCCAGGGCGGTGGCCGGCGAGGCCGGGGTGCCGTTCCTCTCGGTCACCGGTTCCGACTTCATGGAGATGTTCGTGGGCGTGGGGGCCAGCAGGGTCCGCGACCTGTTCGAGACGGCCCGCAAGATGGGCAGGGCCATCATCTTCATCGACGAGGTGGACTCGATCGGACGCAAGCGCGGCGCCGGCCTGGGCGGCGGCCACGACGAGCGGGAGCAGACGCTGAACCAGATGCTCTCGGAGATGGATGGCTTCGAGTCCAGCGAGGGCATCGTGATGATCGCCGCCACGAACCGCCCCGACATCCTGGACCCCGCCCTGCTGCGGCCGGGCCGATTCGACCGCCAGGTGGTCGTGCCGCTCCCCGAGCTGGACGACCGTCGGAAGATCCTGGACGTCCACGTCAAGGGAAAGCGGATCCACGACGACGTCGACCTGGACCTGGTAGCGCGGGGCACGCCGGGCATGAGCGGTGCAGACCTGGCCAACCTCGTGAACGAGGCCGCCCTCATCGCGGTCCGCACCGGCGAGGACTCCATTGCGGCCGATCACTTCGAGCAGGCCAGGGACCGCACCCTCATGGGCCAGAAGCGGGAGTCGCTGGCGCTGTCAGCGGACGAGAAGGAGGCCATCGCCTACCACGAGGCGGGCCATGCCCTCTGTGCCTCCCTGCTTCCCAACGCCGACCCCCTGCACAAGGTGACGATCATCCCCAGCGGCATGGCTCTCGGCATGACCATGCAGCTGCCGGAGGAGGAACGTCACCTCTACCGGCAGGACTTCATCGAGGATTCCCTCGTCGTGAGCCTCGGCGGGCGGATGGCCGAGGAGCTGGTCTTCGGCGTCGCCTCCACCGGGGCCAGCAACGACCTGGTCGGCGCCACCGAGCTGGCACGCAAGATGGTCCGGGAATGGGGCATGAGCGAGCGGGTCGGCCCGATGGCCTGGGGCAGCAGGGCCCAGGTGTTCCTGGGAGACGACCTCCTCTCGAGTCGTGAGTACAGCGACCACACGGCCCAGCTGATCGACGAGGAGGTCCAGCGGATCCTCATGGACCAGGAGTCGCGCTGTCTTGCCCTGCTGACCGAACATCGCAATGCCCTGAACCTGATCGCCCGGGCGCTCCTCGAGCACGAGACGATCAGCGGAGAAGAGGTGGGCCGCCTCATCAGGGTTGCCGCCGACCCCGACTCCGGCTCGGAGAACGGCTCGGAGGCTCGTTCTGATTCTGTTTCTGATGACACGTCCGGCTCCGCCTCAGGTAGCACCGCCGGTTCGGATACAGGTTCGGCCGCGGCAGACGAGGATCCGCCGGACACGGCGGCGCCGGCTGCCGTCAGCGACCCGGCAAGCACCGACTGACCGGTCCGCAGATGGACCGCCTGCTCCTCCTCGTCGTGGTCGCCACAGCGGCCGGCACGCTGGCCCACCTGGTGCAGCGCCGACGACCGGATGCGCCGGTCCGCACCGGCTGGTCGGTCCCCCAGCAACTGGACCGGCAGGACTTCGACCGACCCGACGCCCCCTGGCTGGTGGCGGTCTTCACATCGGCCAGGTGCGAGACGTGCAGCTCCGTGGTGGAGGTGGCCAGCCCGCTGGAGAGCGAGGCGGTGGCATTCCACGAGGTCGAGGCAGGCGCCCGGAAGGACCTGCACGACCGGTACGCCGTGGAAGCGGTTCCGATGGTGCTCCTGGTTGACGCCGTCGGCGTGGTCCGCAGCCATCATCTGGGACCGGTCTCGGCCACCCACCTGTGGGGAAGCCTCGCCGAGCTCCGCCAACCCGGCTGCACCCCGGACGGCTGCAGCGCCGGCGACTGACCTACCCGGACTCCGGCCACTCCTCGGTGCCGGCCACCGCCACCGCCACACCGGCCGTAGACCCGGACGGTGACGACTCCCGGACGGACGCCACGACCCCCGAGGTGGACTCCACCGCCAGGATCACAGGTCCGCCCGCCCCCAGCGGGAAGACGACCTGGGCCCCGGGACCCAGCTCCACGACGGCGGGAAGGCCCTCCGGGGCCCGACCGGCCAGCACCTTCACCTCGATGGTGGCGATGCTGGAACCGGATGGGTTGGCCACCGCCAGGATGTCCCCGCTGCTCTCGAACCTCTCCCCCAGGTCGACCAGCCAACCGCGTGCCGCCACCGCCGTCAGGGGGCGGACGGCCAGATCGGGTACGTCCAGGTCGGGTACATCCACCCTGTCACCGACCGGCTGGTCATCCGTCGCCTGGTCGCCACCACCCGTTTGACGGTCGCTGGTAACCGCTCCCCGGCGTACCAGCGAAGCCGCCACCGGCTGGTCGTCCAGCGTCCTGACCTCGATGCTGAACGTTCCCACGCCATCCAACCGCCCGTCCCCCAGGTCCACGACGTGGCGCTGGCCGGCACGCAGCACCACGGGCCAGGGCTCCACGAACCCGTCAGATGGCGACGTCCGGGCCACCACCTCCAGCTCGATGGTCTCCTCTCCGGGGTTCAGCACCACGACCGACAGGTCGCCTCCCGACCCGTCAGTCGACCCGGCTACCGGTCCGACGCCGGACACGAAGAGCCGTGACCGAGCCTCCGGTAGCCCGGGTGCCAGGTCCAACCCACGGATGCCAGAGGGGCCGGCTCCATTGGCCAGCTGCAGACGTGCCACCACCACCTGGCCGACGCGCACCCGAACGAGGGCCGAGACCACCGAGGAGTCCGAGATCCGCTCCGTCACGTCGTAGGCGACCATCGAGCGGCCGGCGACGACCATTCCCTGGGAGTCGAGGGTCTCGCGGCGACCGATGTCTCCCACGAATCGCAGGTCCACGACCGCCGAGGCCGGGAACGGATTGTGGAGGAGGAGCCACACCCGGTTCCCCGGCCGGGCTGTCGTGGACCACGGCACCAGCCAGGTGCCCGAGGTGCGGGTCAGGCACGGACGTTGGTCCACGCCGTCGCCCTCCACGCGCTGCCCGACGACGACGGCCCCGCCGGGCACCTCGACGGTCACGGCGGCGAATGCCGAGCCGGGCACGAATCGGCCGGGTCGGATCTCCAACCTGTCGCCGGCATCCAGGCGGAAGGCCCGTTCCACGACGCGACCCCGCTCGTCCACGACGATCACCCGGCCGTCCACCGGCCCGGCGGCGATGCTCGCCACCTGGACGGACCGGTCCCGGATCCCGTCCAGGGCGGCGGTGGGACCAATGCAGAACCAGAGGTCGGAGGACTCCCCCGCCAGCGACATGGCGGTCCGGGCCACGGCCGGCGGCGCCTCCCCGACACCGTCCGGCGCTTCCACTCCAAGCGTCAGCGCCCCGACCAGCAGCGCCACCAGCAGGACCAGGGCCGGTGCGCGGTGGGCGTTCACGGCCGACCCTGACGTGCGGTACGCGCCCAGCTGGCCAGCAGCAGGACCACCCCGACCAGGATGACCTGGAGGGTTCGACGACCCCGGGAGCCCGACCCGTCCAGCTCCAGTACCCCGACCGTGCCCCTTGCCACCCGTACCGACGGATGGACCGCCGCTGCCCCGATGTCGTCGGGCGCCACGAGCGGCTGCCGGACGCCGTCCACGATGAACCCCCAGGCGTCGTCAGGGCCGATGGCCCAGCGCAACGAGCCGTCAGCCGATGCCGTCAGGACACGACGGTCGAAGGCCTCCCGGGTCACGGTGACAGGTACCGCCCGGCGGTTCCGGTCACGCACCACGGCCAGCGGAGCCTCCACGACGGTGCTGCGGTAGACGGTCACCGCCCGGTTGATGCCCTCCATGCGCTCCAGGTCCAGCTGGCGTGACATGGCCCCGGCGAGGAGGTCCGGCACCGCCACCTCACGCGCCGGCTGGGGTACGGGGGTGGAACGCTCCACCAGCACCACCCAACCCACTCCCCACGTCGCCAGCCGGGCCCCGAGTCGGCTGGTGTCACCGGCCATGGCATCGAGCACCGACGTCCTGATCGAGGCAAGGCCCTCCGTCCGGTCCATGGGCCACTGGTCGATGAGGTCGGGCCGCCCATCGGTGACCGCCATGGCCAGGCCGTCCGGTATGGGGCCCCCGGAGGGCCGACCATCACCCGGGTAACCGCCGCCCAGGTGGTCGTCGCCGAGGGAGATTCCGACCGCCGGGAGGACCGAAGGGTCGCCCAGCCACAACACCCGGGGAACGCCGCCGTGGATCGTCCCACCATCCACCGGTCCGGAGTAGATGAACGGCACCGCTGCACGCAGGTCGTCACGCGCCGTGCCCCACGCTCCGTCGATGGATCCACCCAGCACGGGCAGTACGGCCACGGCCAGGGACAGCCCGGCCACGCCGACGGCTGCCTGTCGGAGCCTCTGGAAGCGCTCCCCGGATGTACCAACCAGCAGGTCTGAACCGAGGCCGGCCACCCCGACCGCAGCAGCCCAGGCCAGGCCGACGGCTGCCGGTGCCAGGAGGACGCCGGGCTCGGGAGTCGGACCGTCCCACCAGCCCTGGTTCAGGATCCAGACCGCGGACCACGATGCTGCGACCACGAACCAGGCCCGTAGGGCGATGAACAGGTGGCGGCCACGGGCGACCACCAGGGCGAGCACCGGCACCACCAGCAGGGCCGACCCGACCCGGCCCAGGCCGAAGTCGCCGGTATCCAGGCGGAACATCTCCATCGTTCCGACGCCGTGGACCGGCCACTGGACCGGGTTCAGCAGCGATCCGATGGACCTGCCGGTGAGAAGCTCCAGCACGAGGGGAAGCTGCAGGAGGCCGGCCACGACGACCCCTGCCATGGTGACCAGCAGGAGCCGGCCAAGGCCGGCGAGGCTCCCCGCCAGGATCGTGCCGACGACCAGGCCGGCCAGGACCATCGCGACCGGCACGGCGAGCATCGGGTCCACCGCCGCAACCGCCCCCAGAAGGAGCCCGGTGAGCAGCACCTCCGACCAGAGGCCGCGCAGTCGGGTTCCGGGTCCGGCCTCGCCGCCCCGGGTTCCGTAGGGGGCCACCCCCTGGGCGCCCACGAGGCGGCGGACCACCCAGGGGAGCACGGCGAAGGCGGCCATCGGCGCCAACCGACCGTCCCGCAGGGCGTCATATGGCAGCGGGACGGAGAGGTATACGAGGACGGCGACGGCCCTGGAACGCCCGCCACCCACCGGTTGGGTGAGTCGCCAGACACCGACCGCCCCGACCGGTAGGGCGGCGAGCACCACGAGGGTCCACAACAGGTCGCTCCCCCACGGCCAGAGGCCGTCCAGGAACCCGAGGAGGGCCAGTCCATCGGGACCGACGACCGTGGTGCCGGTGCCGGTGGGTCGCCATCCCAGCCACCACGACCTGACGAGGTCCATCGGGTCGACAGGCAGTGGTTGCATCCTGCCGACCGCCGGAAGCCCGGTTCCGACCAGCGAGCGGGAACCGAAGCCGAGGACGACAGCGGAGACCATGAGCGCCATGCCGCCGGGTCCGAACAGCATCGACCAGAGCCTGTGGAGGCGTAGCTGAATGGGAGAACGGTCGTCGGAGCCGGTCAGGTCCCGTCCTGTGACCACCCGCCGGAAGGCCCGGTGGGGAACCTCGAGGCGGGCCACGGTGGCCGAGGCGGTCGCGTCGGGGGTCGGCATGAGGCGCCGGCGGCGCCGGACCGACGAGAGGCGGCGGAGGTTCCAGGGCCAGGCACCGACCAGGCCGGTGGCATGCCGGAACCTCCCGGTAGCCAGGCCGTAGACCGCCCCGACGAGGGTGGCCAGCAACAGGCCCGCGACTGCGGCGGCGGTGCGGGCCGGTCGATGGCAGACCAGCACCATCCGGAGGCGGTTGCGTGCCCGCTGCGATGAGGACCACGGATGCTCCCGGGTCCGCCTCCGGACCGGGCGGCGGCGACCCGCTGTGCCGTTGCCGGAACCACCTGCAGCGTGACCCTCCGACGGGTCCGACGGGTCCAACGGGTACGACCCGGTGTCGACACGCCGGGCCACTGCGGTGGGCGCCGTGGCCACGGCGGCTCCCAGCAGTCGGGCGCGCCAGCAGAGCTCCACCAGGCCGTCGGCGCCGTGGACCTCCGGGTCGATGCCTCCCAGTGCCTCGAACAGGTCGGTCCTGACAAGCACCGCCGCGCCCGACACGGCCAGCACATCACCGGCGGTGTCGTACTGGCCCTGGTCCAACTCGCCCGGTTCGACGAGCGGAACAGGTGTGCCCAGTCGGTCGACCGACGCCCCGAGATCGTCGAGGGTCCGGCTGCCGTCGTGTGCCAGCACCTTGGCTCCGACGATGCCTGCGTTGGACTCCAGGGCGCGCTCCACCATGCGCCGGACCGCCGTGTCGACCAGCAGGACGTCGTCGGCCAGGAGCAGCAGGAAGCTGGGCGGTGTGACACCGGATCGTGCGGTCAGCCCGGCGGCCACAGCGGCACCGAATCCGGGGTTCCCCTCCATCCGGGCGATCGTCGAGCCGGGCAGGAGGCGTCCGACGCGTTCCACCAACGTGGGCTCCCCCGCCGCGGCCGGAGGTATCCCGGCATCGACCACGAGAGCCTCCAGACGGGGGTGGTCCTGGGACGCCAGGCCCGCCATCACCACGTCCAGGGACGGCTCCGGGTGGCCGGCGACCAGCACGGCGAGCACCGTCGCCGTCGGCGGTCGGGGTGCCGGATCGGTCGGCGCCACAGCACCCAGCGACTTGTCGGAGACGGCGTCCACGGACCCCGGACCCTAGTGCCATGCCGTCTCTGCCCAGCCTGCGGACGGGAGAGTCAGCCGGGGCGCAGGCATGCCGGAAGACCTTGAACACATAGGGTGCGCCGGTGGCACTCCACCCGCATCCCCGCCGGCTGAGGCGCCCCGGCCACCTTCACCTCGGCTGGATCCACCGCCCTGGCAGGCCCGGTCCCGATCGGCTCCGCCGCCATGGCCGCCTCCGCCCTGGCCGGCTCCAGCCCCGAACCCGATGAGGGCACTGGTGACCGGCGCTGCCGGGTTCGTCGGAGGCCACCTCGTGGACCACCTGAGGGCCAGTGGTGACGACGTGACCTGCACCGACCGTGCCAGTGGTGGCCCGGACCTACTGGATGCCGCCGGCATCCGAGGACTGGTCGCCGAAGTGCGCCCGGAGGTCGTGTACCACCTGGCAGGTCAGGCCGACGTCGGAGGCTCCTGGGACTCACCGGTCCAGACCCTGAGGACCAACGCCGAGGGCACCCTCATCCTGCTGGAGGCCGTACGGGTCCTGGACGGCGTACGGGTGGTCACGGTGAGCAGCGCCGACGTCTACGGCATGGTCGACCCCGGGGACCTACCGACGCCGGAGTCGGCCCCGCTGCGACCCGTTTCCCCGTATGCGGCCAGCAAGGCGGCGGCCGACCTCCTGGCGTTGCAGGCCCACCTGGGCCACGGGTTGGACGTCGTGCGGGCCCGGTCCTTCAACCACCTCGGGCCCGGGCAGAGCGACCGGTTCGTGTGTTCGGCGCTGGCCTCGAGGATCGCCGCAGCCGAACTGGCCGGTGGGGACTCGATACGGGTCGGCAACCTGGATGCCCGTCGCGACTTCACAGACGTCCGCGACGTCGTCCGGGCGTACCGGTGCCTGGCGCTGGATGGCCGCCCGGGAGCCGCCTACAACGTCTGCACCGGAACGACGGTGTCCATCCGGGAGGTGGCCGAGAGGCTCGTGGAGATATCCAGCCGGAGCCCGACCGACTCGGACACAACCGGCACGGGCACAACCGGCACGGAGCGGGCG
>Ga0257111_1001267_pt1 | contig 10266 bp, 5 predicted proteins | sample LP_taG_6_FD_191567 | JGI IMG/M metagenome (GOLD analysis project Ga0257111, IMG submission 191567) | Marine microbial communities from Northeast Subartic Pacific Ocean, Canada - LP_J_2015_P26_500m | ecosystem: Environmental > Aquatic > Marine > Oceanic | place: Canada: Northeast Subartic Pacific... | reverse complement strand
CTAAGAAACATTGAACTTGATTGCGCTAACAATGCTGCTGAGTTGTATGAAGAACGTTTGTCCGTTCTGGGCGCTCACCAAGAAGGACCGGGTTTGAAATTAAGGTCTAGCCTGCATTCATTACAGAGACTTCCCGCGATTAACAATTATGATGAAACGCGCTGTAATAAAACATTGCAAGCGCTGACATCAACGATTCAAGTGCCAACGTTACGACTTATTACTTTTTCAACTCGCCCTGCTTATCTGCATGATGATTGGGAAGAAGTTTTGACTCGAGTGCCAGAAAATTTAAAGGACTCCTGGGTTAATGCAACAAAAGAATGGCTTGAGAGTGATAGGCAGCAAAATACTACATATGCCGACTGGAGTTTATTTATGATAGGCCGTATGCATCAACAAGGTGTTCCTATCGGTGCAGGTACAGACACACCCATTGGTTACGCTCTCCCCGGGTATAGTTTGCATACTGAGTTAGAACGATTAGTTGATGCCGGACTCTCTCCACTTGAAGCTTTACATTCAGCAACCATTCGGCCTGCCGAGTTTTTCTCGTTGCTAGATAGTATGGGGACAATTGAAGTAGGTAAGGTTGCAGATCTTGTTCTCTTGGATGCTGATCCCATGCAAGACATAAGTAATACGCGTAAAATTTCTGCTGTTGTTTCAAAAGGCATTATTTATAACCCGAACGATCTATTTAAAAAATTATAGAGGAATGCTTCAACATGAAGAGCAATAAATTGAAATCAGTTTCTGCGTCATTTTATAAAAAAATTATTTTTAATATGATTTTTTATCCAGCTTTACTGTATCAACCTGTAACAGCAGAGATAGCAGCAACTTTGTCAGATCTCGAGAGAATTTCGGTTGCAGATACTATGGTAATGGTGCCCATGAGGGATGGGATAAGATTAGCAACCGATATTTATCGACCAAAGAATGAAGAACAGAACGTCCCTTTAATATTTATTAAGACACCATATAACTTTAATGAAATTAGAGGCGCAAGCCTGCAATGGGCATATCAATCGGTTAGCCGAGGTTATGCGGTAGCCATTCAAAATGAAAGAGGAAGATATTATTCAGAAGGCGAATGGGAAATTCTCGGCAATCCAAGAACTGATGGTTATGATGCTTTAACTTGGTTCGCAAGCCAAGAGTGGTCCAATGGCAGTGTTGGAACACTTGGATGTTCTTCCTCAGCTGAGTGGCAGATGGCTCTAGCTTCACAAAATCATCCTGCCCATAAAGCAATGGTTCCCATGGCCTCCGGAGCCGGCATTGGCAGAGTGGGTGAATTTTTTGAACAAGGAAATTTGTATAAAGGCGGCGTTCGCCAAACATTATTCGCGGCTTGGCTTTATAATGTGCAGCAACAAATTTATCCAAGATTTCCAGCTGGCATGAGTCAGGAAGATCTACAGCGTCTTAGAAAATTCTATGACCTTGCGCCTGATATGCCAGACATCGAATGGAAAAAACAATATCGCAAACTTCCCGCTATTGATTGGTTAAAAGATGCGGGATCTAATTTAGGCCCATTTCAAACATTAATGGCACGCTCGCCTGATGATGCTGCATGGTATCAAGGCGGTTTGTATCATGATAGTGAGGAATTTGGGGTGCCTGCCTTTTGGTTTAATAGTTGGTTTGATATCAGCCAAGGTCCTAATCTTGCCCTTTTTAATCATGCTAGAAAACAAGGAAAAAACAGCCGTGTTCGGGATGGTCAGTATGTACTGGTAGCTCCAACACTACATTGCGGTTTCTATCGAATTCCGGAACATGAAGATTTAATTGTTGGCGAACTCAATGTTGGTAATGCGAACTTTCCGTTATACGAACAGATGTTCGGCTTTTTTGACTATTATCTGAAAAACAACAGAACAGAAATTTTCAAAACATTACCGCGAGTTCAATATTATACAATGGGAAAAAATGAATGGCAGTCATCTGAATCCTGGCCACCAGCATCCATTAAACCCGTGAATTTCTATCTTCATAGCGATGGAAAAGCGAATAGTTTATTTGGTAGTGGAAGGTTATCTGATGTAGCTCCATCCACCAGATTGAAAGATAGTTATATGTATGACCCCATGAATCCAGTGCCATCATTAGGAGGAGGAGTATGCTGTAACGGAAACGCCTCCCTGGCAGGAAGTTTTGATCAACGTGCCATAGAGGCAAGGGCGGATGTTTTGGTGTATACCTCTGAGGCGCTGAAAGAAGATATTGAAGTAACTGGCATTATTCGACCAATACTCTATGTATCATCTGATGCAAAGGACACAGATTTCACTGTGAAATTGGTTGATGTCCAACCAAATGGAACGGCTTACAATGTTGATGACACGATCTTTCGAGCCCGGTATCGCGAAGGCTATGATAAAGAGGTGTTTATGGAAAAAGAGGGCATTTATAAAATCACACCCACACCAATGTCAACGAGCTACCAGTTTAAGCAAGGGCATAGAATAAGAATAGAAATTTCATCCAGTAAATTTCCTCAATATATGAGGAATCTAAACTCCGGCGGAAATAATTATGATGAAACCGAAGGAGTTGTGGCTATTAATACTATCCACCACTCTCCAGAGCATCCGTCTATGATTATCTTGCCGATTGCCCAGTAATATTTAGTTATCTCTTGGCGGATCAAAGGCTTGAGAGAAAAATAGACTGTTTAAGAACAATTTGTTTGTTCCATACCAAATAGCTCGAAAATTAGGATCATCAGCGAATAAAATGACACTCCCTTTACCCATTCTTTCTGCTGTAAGCGCGGCTGTATCTTGGAGTAATGTTTGATTAGCTTCAGAAGCATAGCCTGACAAAACCGGAGGATTATTATAACGAACTACCGTTGCGTATGGGTTCGATGAAGTTGGTAGGATATCAGTAGTATTTTTATGCACTGCGATGGACCGATTAGCATAACCAAAACCTAGTGGATGAGTAATATCCAGATCACCTGAGAAAATTGCGCCGCCAATGACGTCAATAGGATCGAGCGATTCTTTTTTATTGTATGCCAATCTTTCAATGGCCTTATCTTGAGAATTTAATTCTGTTTGTTCGTCTTCTTTTGAGTCATTAAGAATGTTTTTTTCTATCCAGTGTGCTCCTTGCCTGATTCCAATGACCGTTCCTCCATCTTTGACCCATTCTTTGATTTTAGAGAGATACGATGGTTGGTATTGACTATATTTTCCTCCAACATAAATCATATGGGTATATTGATTGAAGTTGATATTATTTAACTGTGATCTTTCCACCATTGTGATAGGCATGTTCATTCGGTAATCAAGGAGATGCCATATTTCTCCTGCGTTGTACCAATCCATTTCTCTACCTACTACCAGAAGGATTGTTGGTTTTTTCAAGGGTTTATTGAATTGACTGCCAATATCTTGGCCTTTTGTTCCGATAGCACTTCTTCCTGATATCACGGAATGAACTTCAACCCCATCCTTTTTGGCAACATCTAGCATGAGTTTATAAATTTGATTGTCATCAGAATTTTGACGATCGAATGAAACAATTATGCTTCCACGTTTAAAGTTGTAGAGCCCTCGAGTGGTTAGAGCTGAAAATGGATTGAGCGAAACTCTTGCATATAGGTTGGCACTAAGTATTCGATTTAATGCGCGCGGTGCATAATAATCTGACCATTCCATGACATAGGCATAATTTGGTCCATCAGGTTCAGGCGCCAACAGTTTAACAGGCTTTATTTTTGATCCAAGTGCTTTTTTTACGCTGTTATTATTGAGAAGAGGAGAATAATCCATCCCAAAAGATAGGGGGAGAGTCCACGTAGAGACATCATAGAATTTGGTGTCTTCAAATGCGGTGATGCTGTCAAACAAAGTTCGGATAAGAGTATGTTGAGGCTGATCCAAAGGGACAATATAGGCATTTCCAGAGCGATACGTTTTATTGTCTTCCGTAATATTTTCTTTTAGCTCATGGACTTCAATTCTATGAAAATCTAGAAGTTCTACAAAATGATAGAGACGTGCTTTATCATCCTGTGCATTAAAGACGTATGCTTTTATCTCATGATTTTTTGCTCTATTTGAAGCGTTTTTATAGAAGTTTTTTTGGTATTCAAGAAGCTCTGTTCGGTGATTCACTGCTCCTTTTGCATTGGCGATGCTTGTTCTAAAGTGCTTTAGTATATTTTCTCGATAGGTCCGTAAACCATTGCTTGTGTTTATTTGGACCCCTCGCGCTGAACTGGCCTCATGAAGGATTCCTATTCCTCCATTAACTAAAGGAAATCCTGCCCCCTTTCCTAAAAAGAAATGATCATATCGATCACCGTGAAAATATAGGCGTTTCTGTACATCCATAAATTCTTCCGCTGGTTTAACCACTTTACTCACCAATTGCATACCTTCATTAGGAATCAACGGATGTGTTCTAGTCGCTATACCAGGTGCAAAGTAATAGGTAGCTTCGCTACCCATTTCATGATAGTCAACAGATACATTTGGCCGCCATTCGTGCCATTTTTTCATCCAAGCTCGTGCCTCAGGCTGGGTGGCTGATAGCCACTGTCTATTAAGGTCAAATCCATAATGATTGGTTCTAGCAAGGCGGCCATCATAATGATGTTCTATATGATTTGGGTCTGGGTTAGGAATTGAGCTACTAAAAGTGTCTAGCCATGCGATTCTATTGGAGTGACCATCAGGATTAAAAATTGCGGTAATTAGAATGATGCTTTCTGCTAACAATTGATCAATTTCATCACCTTTTGCTGCTGCGAGGTGATAAATTGTTGGAAGCGCTGCATCCATGCCGCTGGATTCAGCCCCATGTACACCGTAGTTCAACCATGTGACTACCGGCATGTTAGTTATATTACCTTGGCTATTTCCAGGCTCGCTTAAGGAGATATGCTCCGCTTTTATTTTTTCTATGTTAGAGAGATTGTCTGGCGAGGTTGCGATAACAAAAAGTACGGGACGTTTTTCATGCGTGTATCCTGCAATTTCCAGAGACATTCTGTCTGACAACTTCACAATTTTTGAAATATAAGCGACCAATTCATGATGCCTTACAGGAGCTGATCCTAGGGGCCGTTGAAGGAATTCTTCTGGCGTTGGAATTGATAAATTATAGCTAATATCCTCAGGGTACATATTTTGATCAGCTTTAAGGACAAGGTCTTGCGCGAATGCAAGGCCACTGAAGGCAGTTAGCAGTAATATTGATAGCGTAATATCGCTTAATTTTTTCACCAAAATCTCCTTTACATGAAATGTATTCCTAATTTAATTCAACGATATATTCTCACCATAGTAGAGAACAACCGTTCTATTAAGCAAAAAAAATGATTCATTCTTATAAGTGTTTGATTATTATGAAGGAGTGAAACTTTTCATATGTATTGAAATGCCACATTATAGGCCTAATATTAAGATCTGATTGATGTATTATGCGCTTTTACTAAGGAGAAAGACTCATTGAGTTTGAATATTGTTATTTTAGCAGCTGGTCAGGGAACAAGAATGCACTCGACTTTACCGAAGGTCTTGCAAATACTTGCCGGGAAGCCGCTTCTGCATTATGTCATTGAATGTGCTAAGAGTATTGGTGCTGATGATATCAGCGTTGTCTATGGACATGGCGGAAAGGAAATTCAGGCAATGTTTAATAAAGAGTCCATACGATGGACCCTGCAAGAGCAGCAACTGGGAACAGGTCATGCGGTAAAACAGGCCTTATCGGATATTCCTGATGGTAATAACGTTTTAATACTCTATGGAGATGTGCCCTTAATACGGACTGAAACCATTAATAAATTACTTGATGCCTGCTCAACATCTGATTTGACTATATTGACGACAGTGTTAAAAAAGCCTGCTGGTTATGGGCGGGTGATTCGAAAAGATGACAAAATTGTTTCTATAATAGAAGATCGGGAGGCAAATAAAGAGCAACAACGAGTTAAAGAAATTAATACGGGAGTAATGTGCTGTTCAGCTAAACACTTAAAACGTTGGTTGGGAAACCTAAAGAATGATAATAGTAAAAATGAATATTATCTCACTGATGTTGTTAATATGGCTGTTGAAGAAGGAAAAACAATTAATGGTATCAAGTCTGATACTTGGATAGAGGTAATAGGAATCAATACAAGAAAAGAACTTGCAGACGCTGAGCGGAGCCTCCAAGAGAAGATGATTAAAGAACTCATGGCACAAGGCGTTGGATTTGCCGATCCTGCTCGAGTGGATATTCGAGGAAACTTAGTGTGTGGCAAGGATGTATTCATCGATGTGAATACCATTTTCGAGGGAGACGTAGAATTGGGCAATAATGTGACCATTGAATCCAATAATGTGATAGCAGATACAAAGATTGGAAACAAAACAGTGGTGCATCCAAATTGTCATTTACGCGGTGCTGTTACCGGTGAAAATTGCCAAATTGGCCCATTTGCACGTTTGAGGAATGGGGCCGCGCTGTCCAATGATGTAAAAATTGGCAACTTCGTTGAAATAAAGAAAAGTAATATTTCTTCCGGGAGCAAAATTAATCATCTCACTTACATAGGAGATGCTGATATTGCAAAAAACGTCAATATCGGAGCAGGCACAATTACTTGTAATTATGATGGTGCTAATAAACATCAAACAGTGATTGGAGAAGGGGCTTTCATCGGCTCAGGAGTTGAATTGGTTGCTCCTGTTGAAATTGGAGAAGGAGCCACCATAGGCGCAGGATCAACCATTTCTAAATCCGCTCCTTCTAAAAAATTAACAATCGAAAGAGCCAAGCAAGTCAGCCTGGATAAATGGAAGAGACCCAAAAAGAAAGAGTAGGATCCAAATAAATTAAACCAACATATGTGCAACCTTAAACACAAATTATTTGCTGCGCTCAATTGTGACATGAGTAACAACCCACTTGAAACCCAATGTAGCTGGAGAAGTGACTCATGTGTGGAATAGTTGGCGCGGTTACCGAAAGAGACGTTACTCCTCTACTGATCGAAGGACTGCGACGCCTTGAATATAGGGGCTATGATTCAGCAGGGATAGCTGTTATTGAGAACGGCTCCATCAAGCGTATTCGCAGAACGGGAAAAGTTAAAGAATTAAGTTTAGCACTTGAGAAAGAACCACTATCAGGTGTTACTGGGATAGCGCATACGCGTTGGGCTACGCATGGTGCGCCAAGTGAAAAAAATGCCCATCCTCACAGCTCAACAGACGATCTTGCTATCGTGCATAACGGAATTATTGAAAACTTTGAAGAATTAAAAAATCAGCTTCAATCGTCTGGCTATGTTTTTGAATCGGAGACGGATACCGAAGTTGTAGCACATCTGATTCATCAACATCTCAATGAATCAAACGATTTATTAAATGCAGTTCAAAAAAGCGTTGCTGACCTTGAAGGTGCTTACGCATTGGTTGTCATGAGTAAGGAAAACCCAGATACTTTAGTGGCTGCTCGCTCGGGATGTCCTGTTGTGTTAGGCCTTGGCGTTGAAGAAAATTTTGTCGCTTCTGACGTCAGTGCATTACTCCCTGTCACCAGAAATTTTATTTTTCTAGATGAAAATGATGTGGCCGTCATTCAGAGGAAGAATATTGTAATTTATGATGTAGATGGCAATGATGTAGAACGTCCTGTAAAAGAAACATCATTAGCATCTGATGCCGCAGAGCGCGGTGATTATCGTCACTTTATGCAAAAAGAAATTCATGAGCAAGCAAGGGCGGTAGCCGATACAATTTCCCAACGAATTGCTAACGGAAAGGTTCTAGATGCGGCGTTTGGTCCGAAAGCTAATGAAATTTTTAATCAGATAAAAGCCATTCATATCACCGCGTGTGGAACTAGTTATCATGCCGGGTTAGTCGCAAAATATTGGATTGAACAATTCTGTCGAATGCCGTGTAGTGTGGAGATAGCCAGTGAATATCGATATCGTTCACCGGTTATACTGGACAAAACATTATTTATTACGATCAGCCAATCAGGAGAGACAGCTGATACGCTTGCCGCGTTAAGAGCGGCAAAAGAACTTCCTTATCTCTCAACTTTGTCTATTTGTAATGTTGCTGAAAGTTCCCTTGTAAGGGAATCTGATTTGATTTTAATGACACATGCAGGTCCAGAGATAGGCGTTGCTTCAACAAAAGCATTTACAACCCAGCTTGCTGCGCTCGCCTTACTAACCATATCATTATCTCGGCGTCGTTCCCCAGACGAAAAAACAGAAAATACCCTTGTTCAACAGTTATCTGAACTGCCTGGCCTGATCACAAAAATACTGACTTTAGACAGTACAATCGAATCTTTAGCTAATAATTTCGTTGATAAGCACCACGCATTATTTTTGGGAAGAGGGATCCAGAATCCCATTGCTATGGAAGGAGCTCTAAAACTTAAAGAAATTTCATATATTCATGCAGAAGCTTATCCTGCAGGGGAATTAAAACACGGACCTTTAGCCCTTGTGGATGAAAATATGCCCGTTATTGCAATTGCTCCGGATGACCAGCTTTTGGAAAAACTCAAAAATAACCTACAGGAAGTGAGAGCTCGTGGCGGCGAGTTATATGTTTTTGCTGATCCTAGAGTTCAATTTAGTGATCACATTGGAACACATACGACCCGATTACCAACTGAGATCACTGATTTTCAGGCCCCAATACTCTATACCATTCCTCTACAGCTACTTGCTTATCACGTTGCAGTGCTAAAGGGCACTGATGTTGATCAACCAAGAAATCTCGCAAAATCAGTAACCGTGGAATAGGTTTGGACGTAAGAATTTTACATTTAACCCTTAAGAAAGAATGGTTTGACCTAATGATTTCTGGGAAGAAGAGGGTTGAATATAGAAAGCCTTCAAAATGGATAATCTCCAGACTAGAAAAAGAATACGATGTCATAAGATTCATAAATGGTTACGGTAGTGACAAACCCTACTTCGTTTGTGAATACAAAGGATTCGAGATTTCTAAAAAATCTGAAACTATTAATTTAGAGAAATCAGAAATACAAGTTGAGAAAGGTAGTTATATGATTAATTTGGGTAAAATTTTAGAAATTGGAAATGTTAAAAAACCCTTACACCCAAATCAAATCAGTAACGGCTGAATGAATGTAGAGAATTAGAATATGTCAGATGAAGATAGCAAAGAAATCCAAGATGCTATTAAAAATTATGAATGATTGTGATAAGAAATTAGGTTTGGACAAGGAAATTACCCGTAGAGATATTCTAAACGGTATGGGGATAATAGTTGCGGGCGCTATTGTTGGTGGTCGTAGTGTTACTCATGCCGCTAATGTAGATGGTAATAGTTTGGCCAAGCCATTTACTCAGTCTTATTATCCTCCAGCTCTAAAGGGTATGCGCGGTAGTCATGCTGGCTCATTTGAGGTGGCTCATCAAGTTGCGCGATATGGCCGTAAAGAGTGGGGCGAGATAAAATCTGTTGATGATATTTACGATCTTATTGTAGTGGGGGCCGGTATTAGTGGTTTAGCGGCAGCACATTTTCATCAAAAGTTGAACCCAAACGCTAAAATTTTATTAATCGATAATCACGATGATTTTGGCGGCCATGCTAAACGCAATGAATTTACAGTCAATGGCAAAAAACTCATTGGCTATGGCGGCGCTCAAACGCTGCAAGAACCCTCTGGATATCCCGACATTGTTAAGACCTTACTAAATGACTTAGGTATCGATATTAAACGTTTTGATAAGGCTTACGATCAACAGTTTTATAAGCGAAATGGCCTAAGAGGCGGCATTCATTTTAATAAGAAAGACTGGGGTGTAGACTGCATAGTCCCCTTCGACCTTGGTACTTTTGAAGATTATCTGCCCTTAAAAGAGTCAGCGCTTACCGCAGAGCAGGCTGTTGATCAGATGCCTATCTCCGATGCCGCTAAAGCCGAATTTGTTAGGCTACTGTTATGGGAAGATAATCAACTCATAGCTATGTCACCCAAAGAGCGTAGGCGCTATTTAAATTCGATTAGCTATAAAGAATTTTTAAGTAAACATTTAAATATTACTGAAGCTGAAGTGTTTGCTGTGCTTCAGGATTTAGCCAGTGACTCAGGGCTCGGAATAGAAGCTTGTCCAGCCGGAGCTGCCATTGGTTACGGCGGGCTACCCGGTTATATAGCAGCGGGTTATGCTGACGAGCAGGGTGAAGATGATGAAGAGGATGAACCTTATATTCATCATTTTCCCGATGGCAACGCCTCTGTTGCCCG
>Ga0257111_1001266_pt1 | contig 10269 bp, 12 predicted proteins | sample LP_taG_6_FD_191567 | JGI IMG/M metagenome (GOLD analysis project Ga0257111, IMG submission 191567) | Marine microbial communities from Northeast Subartic Pacific Ocean, Canada - LP_J_2015_P26_500m | ecosystem: Environmental > Aquatic > Marine > Oceanic | place: Canada: Northeast Subartic Pacific... | reverse complement strand
TCACTGGAGCCAATTCTGGCCTAGGGCTGGAAACAGTAAGAGTTCTGTCTCTCAGGGGAGCTACCGTCATTGGAATGGCTAGAACAATTGAGAAAGCTAACTCAGTAAGGTCAGTCGCAAATGAGCAGTTCATCCCTCTAGAGTGCGACCTTTCAGAACCTAGTTCGATTACCCAATCCGCTGAAGATTTGGTTAGATCAGGCACCCAGATAGATTCTATAATTTGCAATGCTGGGATCATGGCACTGCCCAAGTTGCAACAAAAACATGGTGTGGAACTACAATTTTTGACCAATCATATTGGTCATTTTATGCTAGTCAGCCTATTGGGTCCGATCCTGACGAACAAAGCACGAGTAACTGTTGTATCAAGCTCCGCGCACAAAGTATTTTCTTATCACGATGGGATTCAGTTCGATAATTTTTCTGGCAACAAACATTACAGCCCCCAGAAAGCTTATGGTCACTCCAAACTAGCGAATCTCTTGTTCGCTAATGAACTGGCCAAACGGCTCCAAACCACTAACCAGACAGCCAACGCTGTCCACCCAGGCGTTATCAGGACTAATCTGCTACGACATTACAATCCTGTCATCAAGTATGGATCAATCATAATAGAAAAATTGCTTTTCAAAAATGTTCACGAGGGAGCCGCCACTCAAATATATGTCAGTGCTCATCCAGATCTCAAAAGGGTCAACGGAAAATATTTTTCAAACTGCAACATAAAGGAAACTTCGACACACGGAAAAGATCAAGTAATGGCAGAAAAATTATGGGTTTACTCAGAAAAAATCGTAAATGAAATATCCCAAGGAAATGATTGGAAAGATTAATATGAGGATCAAAAGAAGAGTTTAGAAATCATTGGAATGATAGGGGCAGAAAAGGGTAATTCCCGTAGAAATCAAGTCAGTGTTATTGGAAGCGGAGTAAACAGTAAACATATAATTCATTTTGCCAAGGCCCATGAAAACAGTGGCTTTGATAAAGTTTTGGTCGGTTATAAATCCAGGGCAGCAGATGGATTTATAGTGGCCATGCACGCGGCTACTGGAGGAACCGGAAACAGCACCGAACTTGTCGGCACTCCGGAACAAGTAGCCGAATCTTTGTTGAAATATTACAGGATAGGTTGTACTACTCTAGTGATTAGAGGATTTAATCCTGTGGAAGACGCGATATACTGGGGCAATGAACTAATACCACTGCTTAGAGATAAAGTGAAGAAATATCATAAAGAGAACGCAGTTTCAGCCTTGGCGATCCGGTAAATATACTAACAAAAACTTGTTTAGAAGGAATTAACAGAATGAGTGAATACATACCAAGCCCAAGAGATTGGGTGAGAGAACAGGTGGAATTATATGAATCAAGTAGAGGTAAGGAGGGTACTACTCTCAGGGAAACTGGTCTGCCGGTCATTATAGTAACAAATATTGGGAATAAAACAGGTTCTGTAAGAAAAACCCCTCTTATGAAAGCTGTAGACGGGCCTAATTACATATTGGTCGCATCAACAGGAGGAGCCCCTAAACACCCTGTTTGGTACTTTAATTTAAAGGAAAACACCTCAGTCAAAATCCAGGATGGCCCAAATATTTATGACATGAAGGTGAGAGAGATAATTGATCCTGCAGAGAAAATTCGACTTTGGGACATAGCCGTGGATGCATTTCCCCCATATCAGGAATACCAAGAAAGAACCGACCGTGTAATACCTGTTTTTTTGGCTGAGCCTGTTTCTTAGGCTATTCAAGGGTAAAATTCTTGAAAATCGGTATTTTTGACCACGTAGAACGCCTCAAATCTCTACCCTTGCATGAGCAATATCACCAACGAATATCGTTGGTGAAAACTGCCGAGACTTTAGGGTTCTACTCCTACCATGTAGCCGAACATCATCATTCCCCATTAACAGCAGCCCCAGTGCAAGGAGCATATCTTGGTGCCTTGGCCTCGGCCACATCAAGAATTCGACTATGCCCGTTAGTGTACGTTCTTCCTCTGCATCACCCTATCCGAGTCATTGAAGAAATATGCACGTTGGACAACCTCACGGAGGGAAGATTAGACATCGGGTTTGGTAGAGGTGCTCCGGTTGGAGACGAGCTGGCAATGTGGGGACAAAACCCCCTCGAATCAGACAGCATCTATCAGGAATCCTTGCAGGTCATAATGCAAGGTCTGACTAGCGAATTTGTCAACTTCACCGGAAAACATTATGACCTGCAAGACCTTTGGATGGAAATAACCCCTTACCAGCAGCCCCATCCTCCTGTTTGGGTTGCTGGAAATCCTGTCAAGGCAGGAGCGATAGGTGCAAATTTAATAACGGAAGGGACAATTGATAATCTCCCAAAAATCAATGAACTTTATTCGAAAACACGCTCTGACCATAAATCTATTGAAACGGTGTTTCATTTTGATGAAAACCCACTTTTGGGAGTTTCCAAACGGGTCTTAATCGGAGAAACAGATGAATCTGCTTTATTGAGAGCGAAAGAATCGTTTAACACATACCGCTCCAATTTCCGTAAACCGCTCCCTGGTGGGAATAGTCGCAGACCTAAGATAATGGTAGAAAGTGAAATAGGGAAAAGGATACTACCATGGACAATCAATTTTGAAACCGCCATTGAAAAAGAACAAATAATTGCGGGATCGGCTGAATCGGTTCTTCATTATTTAGAAAAGTACAAAAGTAACAGTGGGTGCAATTTTTTGCTTCTTTCCTTTCAGTGGGGAGACCTAAACCATGAGGAAGCTACCAACACAATGAAAATAGTCGGTGATGAATTCATAGAATTACAATAACGGATAGAATAAATTCACATCAACAAAAAGGAGGATGTTTTGGGTAAAGTTGGAATAATGGGGCTCAGGGCCCCTGGAGGATCCTGGGACGAAACCAAGGAATTAGCCATTATGGCTGACGACCTAGGATACAGCTGCATCACTACGGGTGAATCATGGGGTGAAGACGCATTTACTTCTCTCGCCCAAATAGCCGCAGTTACAACCCGTATCAAGGTTGGTACAAGTATCGTTCCAGTATTTGCCAGATCGCCTGCGAACCTTGCAATGACAGCATTAAACATGGACGTGATGTCAAAAGGCAGGTTTTTTCTCGGACTAGGTGCGAGTGGTAAGTTGGTTATTGAAGACCTACACGGTGAGAAGTTTTCAAAACCCATAACAAGAATAAGGGAATATGTAGACATCCTTCGAAAAGCTATGAGGGGTGAGAGGTTAGATCATTCAGGAGAATTCTTTGAAATAAGTAGATTCAAGTTGAGGTTCACTCCTCACCGACCTGATTTGCCGATCTACATAGCATCATTGAGCCCGCCCAGCCTTCGAATGACAGGTGAAATAGCAGATGGTTGGCTACCTATCTTCCTAGCCCCATCGCGAATGGATGCTGCAGTGGCTCAATTAAAGGAAGGTGCTGAGTCTGCAAACAGGAGTTTAAATGACATCACCATTTCACCCCAGGTCTCTGTTTATATGACAGATGACCCCAAAGCTGCAAGGGATCGTGAGCGTCCACACATCTCCTTCTATATTGGGGGTATGGGAGTCTTTTACCACCAATATATGCATCGAATCGGATTTGGGGAAGAAGCAGATATGGTGAGAAAGGCCTATATGGATAAGGAACGGGGCAAAGCCGCCAGCCTTGTCACGGATGAAATGGTTGACGCAACAACCATAATCGGTACTCCCCAAGAATGCGCAGGTCAAATGGAAAAGTTTTTTGATGCCGGTGTCGATGAAATAAGATTGGTACTCAATGAAGATACCAAGAAAGGTTATGAAGAGACTATCCGACACCTCGCCCCATACATCAACTAGTTGCATGGGAGGCCCAGGAAATGTCCATGACGATTAAAACTCTCATAGAGGAGTCTAATCAGACCGCTAAAGCTAAGGGATGGTGGGAAGATCCTGATAGAAATATAGGGGAGATACTTGCACTTATACATAGTGAAGTAAGTGAAGCTCTTGAAGTATATAGAGTGAAAGGGAAAGATTCCTTACACGAAAATTGGTTCGACGAAAAAGGTAAACCAGAGGGGTTTTCTGTGGAATTGGCTGATGTGATTATCAGAATAGCCGATTTGTGTGGGGAGCTTGGTTTAGATCTAGAGAATGCCTTAACCACAAAGTTATCCTATAACCAATCGAGGCCTTACCGTCATGGCAACAAAAAAGCCTGATTGGGTTACAGGCCGCATATTTACTAAGACAGTTTTTTTTGTTCAAATATGGCAACAATATGGGGGATCGGTTATACATGTCTTATTTCATAAATCACGTTCATATCAGATCTGAAAATCCCAGGGTTTCTGCCGAATGGTATGAAAAATTCTTTGATGCCAAAATTCTTTCAGAAAAAGAGGTGATGCCCGGAACCATTACTGTAAGCATGGATGCCGGAGGTTCAGCCAGATTAAATATATCCTCTCAACCTGACGGTTCATCCTCAAAAACCACTCCTGCAGCGTTAAATCAACTCGGACTTGAACATTTTGGATTCCAAACTGATGATATTCAATCCGACATAGAAAATTTTAGGGAATCAGGAGTCCCGATTGTTTTAAATATAACTGAGATACAGGGCGGCACAAAGCTTGCTTATATTGAAGGACCCGACAAAGTACTAATTGAATTAGTCCAACCTGCAAATTAACCAACTTGATAAAGGAGAAAATAGGAATGGCCAACAAAATTATTTCGAACATGAAAGAAGGTAAGAAATCCTATGGCATATCTTTAAGTTTTTATGCCGACGAAATGGTGGAACTTGCTGGGGCTATGGGTCTGGACTTTGTGAACTATGATGGGCAACATGCTCCGGTCACACCAGAAACGATAGACAGGTTCTGCAGAATGTGTGACGGATGGGGAGTAACCCCCACGATGCGTGTCCCGGACCAGATACCTAGCAACATATTGAATTATATTGACCGCGGAATAAAAGCCTTAACGATTCCCTTTGTGAACACTCGTGAGGAAGCGGAAGCGATGGTAGATTGCTGCTATTTTGCACCGACGGGGCATCGAAGTTACACCAGTAAAAGAGTTCAGAGATTTGGATTGATCGATGACCTGAAGCAAATGATGCAAGACACAAATGACGACCTTTTGCTTATGCCACAAATAGAAGATATTAAGGCCTATAACAATTTGGATGAAATACTGAAGGTGAATGAAATAAATGTATTTGCCGGCGGTCCAAATGACCTTGCCCAATCCATGGGATTCCCAGGCCAACCTGACCATCCTAACTGCCTTAAAGTCACCGATGAAGGAACTGAAAAGATACATGCTGCAGGTAAGTTCCGGAATGAAGACATAATGGTGTCAGTAGATGCCACCATTGCTGTTCGTGACTCTGTTAGAGAAATGATGGAAGGTGGTAGTGGTATCAGGGGATACTAAAAAATCATCATGAAATGGTCTTCCAAAATATCTGATGCCACCGATTTTGAAACAGCGGTAAGAGAATGCTTGACTGGAATTGAAGCAGACTTATCCGTGCAGCCCGATATTTTGATCGCATTTGTATCTCCGGATTTTGAACCTTCCTATCCAAATTTGCCTTGTTTGATTTCTGAATATTTCCCGGAGACCATATTGATTGGATGTTCAGGTAACGGTGTCATAGGAAACGGTATGGAGGTTGAACATAGAGCGGGGATCTCTTTAACGGGTGCCGAAATGCCGGATGTGTCAATTACACCCTTCCACATCGATGATATTGAATTACCCGATGGCGACCAGGGACCAGAAAAATGGGAAAGCCTTTTCAAGGTAAAAAACATTTCGGAACCGAAATTCATCATCCTTGCAGACCCTTTCAGCGTAGAGATCCAAAATCTTGTCAATGGTATGGATTATGCTTTTCCTAACTCCACAATAATTGGTGGGATCGCAAGCGGTGGGTCCCAACAGGGTACCAATGCTATTTATTTGAACAGGGATACCTTTGCGGGTGGTGTCGTCGGGGTAGCCTTGCATGGTGATATAGAAATAGACACTATTGTCGCCCAGGGCTGCAAACCAATCGGCACCTTGATGAACATCACAGAATGTGAGGGTAATATCCTTACAAGCCTTGATAACAACCCTCCATTTGAAGTTTTGTCAGGAATATATAACAACCTCTCCGATTCGGATCAGCAATTATTCCAACATTCCTTATTTATGGGCATAGTGAATGATCCTTTCATTGATGTTCCTAACAACGGGGATTTTTTAATCCGTAACATCGTTGGGGCAAATCCCGAAGAAGGCAAAATAGCAATCGGTGAAATACTGAAAGAAGGTCAGCTAGCCCAATTCCACCTCCGTGACTCAGATACTTCCTCAGAAAATCTAAAAATCATGCTAGAAGACTATAAATCGGATCAAGAAAAGAATGATCAATATGGAGCCCTCTTATTTTCATGTCTAGGAAGGGGTTCATACCTATATGGAAAAGCTAACCATGATACGAATATGTTTAAGGATCTTATAGGAGAAATCCCTCTAACAGGTTTTTTCTGCAACGGAGAAATTGGCCCTGTAGGGGATACCACGTACGTTCATGGGTACACAAGCTCGTTTGGGATAATTAAACCGAAAAAGTAGTAATAAATCCCAACTAAAACAATCTGCTCTGAGGATCCAGACCGAGAAAAAATTGTCCCCCCGTATCGTAATGTGACATTCTTCCCTGAATTTGTTGAGCAATCACCTTCACATCTTGCATACGCCTTTGTATCGGACTAGTCTCAAATATTGCTGTCGCTCCACTTAGAGAATAAGCCATGTCTGCTACCTTAACTGCCTCTCTGATTGCATGAGTGCTGGAAAGCCTCAAATTTATTCTCCTTTCCAAGGGTATTACTCTTTCTTTAACCGCACTTTCCCACACAGCTTCAGCGCTGTCTCTAAGATACAATTTAGCCGATCTCCATATCGCTTCAGCCTGCCCAATTTCCCGTTGAACAAAAGGTTGCTTCCTAAGTAGTTCTTGCTCTTGAGGGGTTTTAGCCGATGATAGTTGGATCACATCATTTAGAGCACCCCTCGCTACTCCTAATGCCGTGGTTGCAAATCCAGAACAAAACAAAAGGCTTTTAGGAATTAGATATATTGGCCCTTCTTCCCTAGGCGGCCCACCTTCAATGAATGAATGGGAATCCGGCACAAATAAATCTTTGGCTGTGAAACTAAAACTCCCGGTGCCTCTCAATCCATTAACTTCCCATGTGTCGATAAATTCGACTTCCTCTTTTGGAATCATCATATTGCGCATCTCAGGAGATTCACCATCCTCCAACACCCTACCTTTGATAGGAGTCAAAGCCACCACCCATTTTGCGTGACGAGAACCAGAACTGAAATTCCATCTACCACTCAATCGATATCCACCTTCAACCGAAAACGCCGTGGGGGAGACAGGGGGGCCGTTAGATAAAACAACCGTAGGATCAGACCAAATTTCCTGAGCTAACTCCTTCGGCATAAAGGCGGATAAGGTAGACAGCACGTTATTTTGATTAAAACACCAGCCGACGCTCCCATCGGCCTCCGCAATAACCGAAACCAACTCTAGAAATTCTAGGTAATCTATCTCATGTCCCCCAACAGATTTGGGAATATAAAGCCTAAAAAGTCCCTCTGCCGCCATTTCTGACGCCAGCCAAGGAGGTATTTCTCTACCTTCAGAAATTACCCGCGAAGCATCAAGAATTTTAGGAACAAACCCTTTAGCAACATCGAGAAAGGAAAAACTCCTATTTGGCGCCGAATCAGTGTTTATCTCAACCATAAAACCTTTAAAATAACATCAATAGTAGAGTCATTATGAGCTTAATCCCACCAATAATAACCAATTTGGCAGAGAAGATACCACCACGTATTCTCATTGTAGTACCTTAGGAGAATATTTAACTATACTTATGACTTAAAAAGCTGCTGGCCCAACATACTGACTTTACAGAGGGGAATCTATGATTAACCTAGAACCATTACTGCTAGAACTCTCAAATGCTCCGGGCCCTTCTGGGTTCGAGAACGCAGTGCGAGAGATAATGAAGAGAGAATTATCTCCATTCGTAGATTCTTTGGACACGGATGGGATGGGCTCGCTTATTGGTATAAAAAGTGGGCCGCCTAACTCTCCCAACATAATGCTTTCCGCCCATATGGACGAAGTTGGATTACTTGTGAGGTATATAACTGATGAAGGGTTTATCAAATTTCAAAATTTGGGGGGATGGTTAGATCAAGCAATAATTGGTCAGAGATGGCAAATAATGACATCAAAACGGACCGTTTTAGGTATAACGGGAATCAAAACCCCACATGTGATGTCGGCAGATGAAAGGGGGAAAATTTTTATAGGAAAAAATCTTTTCTTGGATGTTGGTGCTCAGAATAAAGCTGATGCTGAAAACAGATTAGGCATAAAACCTGGAGACCCAATAGCTCCTGTTAGCGATGCCACAAGATTAAACGATAGTGAATTCATATTAGGAAAAGCATGGGATGACAGAGCTGGCCTAGCCGTTTTATTAGGAGTAATGGAGTCGGTCAAAGGTAGGGATTTACCTTTCAATGTATGTGCTGTGGCAACTGTGCAAGAAGAAATAGGATTACGTGGGGCGCATACAAGCAGCTATGCTGTAAAGCCTGATATAGGCCTAAATTTGGAATCCGGAGTGGCCGGCGACTATCCTAGTATTTCACAGTACGAGGCTCAGGAAAAACTTGGGAGAGGGCCAGCAATATTTTTACACGATTCATCGATGCTTCCTAACCTGAAACTTCGTGATTTTGTGATAGATACTGCCAAGAATTCCGATATAGCCTTACAATTCAATGTTTTGAGTGGATACGGGCAAGATGGAGCGGAGATGCAAAAAGCCTTTGAGGGCGCGCCTGCAATAAATATAACTGTACCTACAAGGTATCTGCACAGTCATAACTCTTTAATAAGTATGAACGATGTAGAAAAAGCCATTGAACTTGTTGGGCAATGTATCTTGCGACTTGACCCTGTAGAAATAAAGAATTTGAAGAGTTTCGATTAAGTTTATTTTAGATGAGCCTTCAATCAGCACTTATAGTCGCATTCAGCAAATTCCATTCCTTAATGCTTCGTCTTACCGGAGGAAAGTTTATGGGGAGGCTGGTAGGGTTGGATATGCTCCTACTTACAACGATGGGAAGGAGGACTGGTAAGAAACGTTACACACCATTATTGTTCAAAAAAATTGACGATTATTATTATTGTGCTGGCTCCTTTGGTGGGAGTCACAAAGCTCCTCAGTGGTACAGAAATATTTTGGCAAACCCAAATGTTGAGATTTTGGCAGAAGGCAAAATTTTGAATGTTACTGCTGTCGTACTTGAGGATCATCTCAAGGCTAAAGCATGGAAATCGCTAATAGCTATTTATCCCAATTTTCAAAAATATCAGGACAAAACTGATAGGATCATACCAGTGATCAAATTTCAGTATAGCCCTAACCGAGATTGACTAGCAGTATTTATGGAATTAACATTTATCCTACAGGTTAAAGGAGTTTTTATAAAATTCTCGTAACCTGGAGCGTGATATTTCCCAATGCGCTTGTAGCTCAGTTGGATAGAGCGCAGCCCTGCGAAGGCTGAGGTCGTGGGTTCAAGTCCCGCCAAGCGCGCTCTGGGTTAAGGGCGATTAGCTCAGTTGGTTAGAGCACCTGCTTTACACGCAGGGAGTCGGGGGTTCGAGTCCCTCATCGCCCACCACTAGTAAAAGTAGTATATCTAAAGAGCTTAACCAAAAATCACTTTGGAGAATTACATGTCATTTACCGACAATCGAGTGGTGTTAGGCCCAAATGAGGGCAAACTGCTACAGGTGTCTGACCATCCTTTAACTTTTAAGGCAACCAAAGAAGATACGAATGGGGCATATTCTCTGTTCGAAGCCAACTTAGTCGGGGGCGGCCCAGGCCAACATATCCATGAGAATGAAGATGAGGCTCTTTATATCCTAGAAGGTGAACTTAACATCAAACTAGGTGACGACATTTTTGTAGCTCAAGCTGGGTCATTTGTTTTCCTTCCACGAAATGTTGTCCACACATTCTGGAGGGCAAGTGAGCAACCGACCAAGATTCTCGTAATTATTTCCCCACCCCAGTTCGAAAATTTTTTCTTTGATGCGGTCAGGGAAGAAGAAATCGACGGACAGACCTTTGGAGAACGGGCACTTCAGTTAGCCGA
>Ga0257111_1001264_pt1 | contig 10274 bp, 9 predicted proteins | sample LP_taG_6_FD_191567 | JGI IMG/M metagenome (GOLD analysis project Ga0257111, IMG submission 191567) | Marine microbial communities from Northeast Subartic Pacific Ocean, Canada - LP_J_2015_P26_500m | ecosystem: Environmental > Aquatic > Marine > Oceanic | place: Canada: Northeast Subartic Pacific... | reverse complement strand
AAGGAGTTTCGTGCCTTCTTCAGAGAGTTCAACACCTATTGGCTGTGTGTCTTCGAAGCCAGCGATGTCGTGACAACTAAAACATCCGTAACGCTGAATAACGCGCCGGCCCAGCTCCACAGTCCGCTCGTCCGTAGATAGCGCTGCCACCGTTGCTTCAGCCTCTTCGGTTGGCACAACAGCCTTTAGGTAATCTAGCAGAACGTCATCGCGATAAGCCTGATCGTAATCAGCAACAGCCTCCACCCCCCCGTTCCCGGTCAGCGTCATGAGATAGGCTGCGACGTCTGCTGCTTCTCCGTCAGTTAACCTAAGGTTGGGCATGTACGTGTCTGGACTAAAGTGAGCAGGGTTACGAACCCAATCGAAAAGCCACTCGTAGCTGGTCTTGTTCCCAATATTTTGAAGAGCTTGCCCAAATGTGCGACGTGGACCGGCCTCGGTTCTGGTTTCATTGCTAGAAACATGACAGGCCAAACAACCAACTGATTCAACGAGTCGCTGACCTTCTAAGGAGTCCCCTCGTGAAGGTGCCCGAACTGCAAACTCATGGTTCTCAGAGTTTGCAAACAAGTAAGCAACTGTTGCCTCTATTTCAACTTCATTACGCTTTGCATCAGCCGCTGAAGAACTATTCGAGTTGTACCAGACTCTGGGCATCCATGTGGTCGGCTTAACAGCTTGGGGATTGCGGATCCATGTCTTCACCCAATCTTCAGTCAACTTAACATTAATCTTGCGTAAACTCGGTCCTGGTTTACGCAGGTCTTCGAAACCGCTGCTCTTGTGACAAGCAGCACAACCAGCTCGCTCATACAGCCCGTAAGCTAGATTGAGGGATTTTGCCTCAGGAATATGAATTTCATTGTCATGGCACTTGGCACACGAAGCTTCCGCCATACCGGAAGGTAGCATCGGATAGTCCCACAGATGCGGTTCTTCCCAGTCATAGGCTTCTTCCCAGACATGTAGCTGGTCTTCACTAACTGGAGTGTGAGCAGCATCACGAAACGAAACTGACTGCCCCATACCTTCATGGCAGACGGTACAGCCCGTCTGTTCGAGCGGGTGTGGTGATGCGCTCCCCACGTAAGTCGCGAGATTTGAATGGGTTCGAAATGGCTGCGGGTAGTCCTCATAACCATCACGGTCGATCGCCAAGTGGCAAGTCATGCACCGATCCATTTTCGGCACACGCGTAAAATTAACGTCGTCCAGGATGTTTGGTGTCACCACCTGCTGGACAGTGATGGTTGGCGCCATGAAATCCAATAAAGGAGCGTTAAGTAAAAACTCATCTCGGAAATTTGGTTCTATGTCTTCAAGACGCTCGCTTAGCCTGCGAGACTCTGCTGTTAGTTCGCCGATCTCATCGTCAAGATCGGTAACTTCCTTACTAAACTCGGCTATTTCATCGCGCAAACCATCACGTTCAGCAGTCAATCTCTCAACTTCACGTCCCAATTCAAGCCACTCTGCATACTGTCCTTCAATTACAGCCTGCGTCTCGTCCAGGTCAGGCGCATCAGCATCTTTCTCGCGTTCGACCTCAAAAGTGTACTTGTCAACGTCGTAATTTGCCTTTGCGAACTGGTATAACTGATTCGCCAGAGCCAACTGCACGTCCAAATCGTCCAACTCTTCTTGAAGGATTAGGACTTGCTCTGCCTGGACCTCAAGTCGCACCTCAGCGTCAGCACGGTTTGCCTCAAGCTCACTAATGACCCTGGTATCGACCTCTTGATTCGCTGCCTCGAGGCTAGCACGGGTCACTTCCATCTCAAGTTGGACAAACCGGCGTTGATAACCTTTCCATTCACGGTCATAGTCATCCCACACCATCCACAGCATCGAAACAAACAGAAAGATACTCGACGCAGCAAAAACTACGTTGAGAAAATCGATGTTATATGCGTGTCCTACTGACTTCTTGTCAGTCATATCGTTTCATTGCGTCAAATATTGAAAAAGAATTCTGGTATTGCAACAACGTATTTCAAATTAAACAACCATCTCATGAGCATTTTTACAGGTAACGAAAGCATCGATAGAAATAAAAACACTCCGATGTAGAAGCGTGTTGGACCCATCTTTTCCAGGTAATGTTTAAACCAGGTTTTTGCTAATAATACAGGTAGCACAAAAATGTAGGCTCCAGCTAGGGCAATGCCAAACAACTCCCTCAAGAACCAATTGTCTGGCATACCGGTACCGAGCGCCCGTACCCATACATATTCGGACAGATTTACATTGGTAAGCGCTTCCAGTTTATGAATGTCCCAGTATTCAAAAGGCCCAAAGAAATTCCAGTTCGGTCCACGCAGGAAAGTGCCCAAGACAATCAAGGATGCCCAGAGAACGACGAAGCCAAACAGGAAAATCGTAATCTCAGCCTTCCGCTCGATAAATGTATAGTAGCCATTTCCTTTAGGATTTGTATCGATGTAAGGAATTGCCATCAAGCCAACAATAATCAAACTCGGTAAGACCACGCCGGCCAGCCACGGGTCGAAATAAACAAGCATCTCTTGTAATCCAAGAAAATACCAAGGAGCTTTCGACGGATTCGGTGTTGCAGCGCTATTTGCGGGCTGCTCTAACGGTGCCTTAAGTAGGATCGACCAAAGAATCAAAACAACTGAACACAACACGAGACAAATAAGTTCCGTATAGACCAGATCTGGCCAAACCCAAACTCGGCCCTCCTCTTCTTTCTCAATAGGAGGTTTTCCGTCTGCGATGCGCTTATCGTTCAGAACCCCTTCTCTTATCGAATACCAGGTAAAGAAAATAAGTAAAAAGATTAGAGCGACGATCGGAACGTTGTCTGGTTTAGCAATAATTAATCGGAAATTCTCATCGAATAAACCAAACCCGAAAAAGACGGCCAAAAAAATCTGTAACCCCCAACCCACTCGCATTGAAGCAAAGGTTTCTCGCTTCCATACGAGAAGTATCAGCAAGGAAAGAGTTAACGTGAAAAAAACACGTGGATCAGCAAAAAAATTAAAGAAGTCCTTTATGGCGTCCATCATATCGACTAGCCTTGTTTCGCTAAACTTTTACTGTTGGGAACTCCTCACATCGGTCCTGAAATTCCACCGTCTTTACGCACTCGCCAGAAATGGACTGCCATCAGGAACCCAATGACCAGCGGCAATGCCACACAGTGCAGTACGTAAAATCTGAGCAATGCACCTTCTCCAACAAACGTGCCACCCAGTAAAGCAAATCTGGCATCATCCGCCGCGTGAATCAATTTGACATCGCCCAAGGCTAAGAGGGAAGCACCAGGGCCCTCACTACCCAGAAATGGTGTTGCGCGGGCCATGTTTGAACCAACGGTGATAGCCCATATTGCCAGCTGGTCCCATGGCAGCAGGTAACCCGTAAAGGAAAGGAGCAATGTCAGCACCAGCATGATCACGCCGACATTCCAGTTAAACTCACGCGGCGGCTTATACGAGCCCGTCATAAAAACTCTGAACATGTGCAGCCACACTGTAATGACCATCGCATGCGCACCCCAGCGATGTAGCTCTCGCATAATCCCAAGAGGTACGTGTTCTCGCAGACCTACGATGTCACTGTAGGCATATTCGAGAGTCGGTCGATAATAAAACATTAAAAGCAAACCGGTAAATGTTAATGAAAGAAACAAAAAGAAGCTAAGCCCACCCATGCACCACGTATACCGCAACTTAACACCAGATTTCCGAATCCGTACCGGATGAAGGTGCAGGAAGACATTCGAAAGCACTACAAGAACTCGATTGCGATCAGAAATTGGAGCATTGTGCCGAAAGACTGAAGTCCACACCTGTGTTTCGGTCAACCAATTCCAAGAACGAACCAGTAAACTTTCTTTAGGAGTAATAGTTTTAGAATCAGACATAAGTATAAAAACCGTCAGTCACGAATTTAATAATTGCAGATTAACGAATACTGCTCCCTTGGGACCCTTTCTCATATTCTCAAGAACGATTCAGGGTCCGTCCATTGGCCAAGCTCAAACTGAAACTTTCTAGCTTTATCGACAAGAATTTGCCCATCTTCAGACATTATGATTCTCGCTCTCTCAAGCGGCCGAGGAGCAGGACCTTCGAAATTGATTCCAGTAGGCCGGAATCCACTTCCATGGCAAGGGCATTTAAACTTTAATTCCGCCGAAAGCCAGTTTGGTGTGCAACCGAGATGAGTGCAAGTCACGAGTAAAGCGTAAAATCCACTGGCTTCCTGCACGACATCACTAGGAGTACGCACGATCCAAACACCAAAACGATCTTTCCAGCGTTCATCAACGCCAGGGGCATATTCGTCAGGAAACCCAATCTTGAACTGTTGAGGTGGCTCATTCAACACATTCGGAAACATAAACCGACCAGTGGCCGCTAACAGTGCCGCAGAAGCCGCGCTAAACGAACCCCAAGCTACCGCCAACCATGACCGTCGAGAAAACAGAGGTGAAGTGTCGTCGGCGACCTTTTTCTTTCTTGCAACCGGCTTCTTTATTGCCGCCGTAGTTGTCTTTCCAGACAAATTGATACCTTCCGCTGGTTTCACTACCTCACGACCAGTTGTGTTATCTGGAGCTGAAGGTTTTAAATCGTCGACCATGACTCTGTTCTCTGTGTTTAAAGAAATAAAAGTTTAACTACTCAATCCTTTAACTTTCGCGCCTCAGCACGTCGAGCGCTTCCAACGCTGCCTGACGCACCTGCATACTCTGGTCGGTTTCACTCAACTCAACAATGGTCTCTTGTAATGATTTCGCCTCAAGCATGCTGACACCCCGAAGTCCACTAATCATAACCTCAGCCACCGGATCAATGTTAGTCCCAGACCCCGTTTCTGGGTCAACAATCTTCTTGACATATTCACGGTCTAGCATTCGCCGTAGCACTGAAAGACCATAATCGCTGCCGTGCCTGGCAAGCGCAATCGCCGCATTCCATTGGACGTCAGGCGCTACATCATTCAGTGCTGTCCGAAGCGTCACCATCTGCGAATCGCCAGCAATGGCACCCAGCGCATACACTGCCATTTTTCGTACCCCTGCGTCATCCGATCCATATACACGCTGCAATTCTGGAACAACCGATGCATCTCCAAGTGATCCTAATGCCCAAATTACACTGATTCGTATTTCACTGTCAGCATCATCTAGCGCATCAACCAACCGCTCAAACGTTTCAGGCGGTGGACTCTGCAGACGTCCAACTGCTAAAGCCAAATACCTCCTCACACGTGGATCGTCACCGTCAGAAGCCTCGAAAGCCTGTAGCAATGAACTTCCAAGTTCCGGATACTCCAATTGAATGTCCGGGTCATCCATCAGACGTGACAGTTCATATGCCGCAGGCCACCTGCGCTCTCGGCCGCCGGCGCGAATATCATTGAGGTACTCCGATGGAGTTCGCTCATCGTTAAGCAGAACCCGAAAACCAAAGTAAACCGCTACAACAGTCGCAACGACAATCAGTGGAATGAGAAAGAACTGTACAGCAAGCGCCGGTATTGTCGGCGACTTGACTTCGTCAACCTCGCCCAGATGACTTGATTGGGGTTCGTCCAGATTTTCCATGATGATACTTAAGAACGACGAACCACTAATTAATCGCCAACAAATTTTACCCCAAACTGCAAAACACGGTCAAAGCCGAGTCATAGTAAATTAAAGTTTCGGTAGTGTCACTTCCCGTTGAGATTGATACTTGCCTTTCTTATCGGCATACGAGGTCTTGCACACTTCGTCGCTTTCAAAGAATAAAACCTGTGCTATGCCTTCGTTCGCGTAAATCTTGGCTGGAAGCGGCGTCGTATTCGAAATTTCAAGTGTCGCTGTCCCTTCCCACTCTGGCTCAAACGGCGTTACATTTACAATGATGCCACATCTCGCATAAGTCGATTTTCCAAGACACAACGTTAAAACACTTCGCGGAATACGAAAATATTCAACCGTCCTTGCTAATGCAAAAGAGTTGGGCGGGACGATACATTCAGGAGCTGTAATATCAACGAATGATTTGGGGTCGAATGCTTTTGGATCAATAACAGTGTTGTTTATATTAGTAAACACCTTAAACTCATCGGCTACTCGTATGTCATAGCCATAAGATGAAACCCCGTAGGAAATGACTCCGCTACGGACCTGAGTCTCCACAAATGGCTCGATCATTCCGTGTTCTTTAACCATTCGCACAATCCAGCGATCGGATTTAATAGTCATAACATTCGGTTCTCTGAAATGGACCTTTGGTGACTCAAAACGGCATCATCGACGTATAAATGCAAACACCAACGTTACTATCAAACTCAACACAATCGACGATACAATCGGCACGTAAACAGTCAAATTACCTCGGCGCAAGATTAAATCACCCGGTAAGCGACCAAGTGGCAAACCAATCATAATAAGAGCGCCAACACCTGTAACTACAAGACCTATCAATACAAGTATCTTGCCCACCTTAGTTCAATCCTGTAAATGCGCAGTCAGTTCTATACCAGGGAAAAAATAGCCGATCTCGAACAACGCTGTTTCAGGTCCGTCGGAACCATGCGTAGCATTTTGTTCAATCGACTGTCCAAAGTCACGGCGAATGGTTCCTGAGGCGGCCTGAGCAGGATCAGTGGTCCCCATTAAATCTCTCCATTTCTTGATTGCCCCTCGCGCTTCAAGAACTAGAACGAGCACTGGCCCAGAGGACATAAAAGTTGTCAGATGTGTAAAAAACGGTTGTTTACTGTGGACCGCGTAGAAACCTTCAGCTTCAGCACGCGACAATGTCACCATCTGCATTTTCCGTACCGTGAATCCCGCAGTTTCGATTCGCTCCAAAATGCGGCCAGTAGTTCGATTGCCGACTGCATCTGGTTTAATAATGGCTAACGTGCGTTCCATAATTAGTAGTTGTCTTTACTTCAGCGTAAATTCTCCATCATTTCTTCAAATGCTTTTCGAGGTGGACGAACTCGGTCCGCGGGCAATGAAGCCAAGGGTTCTTCAACTAAATTGAGAAGTTCAATAAAATCATCCTTGCCTGGCTCCACATAGAGAATTCCAGTAGCAAACTCATCTCGCCTGGCGGTCTCGTGCAGTATTCTTAACGACTGCAGGCGATCAGTTGGATCGTAATTTTCATCGAGTTTCTTTAGCAATATCTTTGATCCGTCGTGCAACGGAACTTCCTGTGTGGCGCCAGGCTCGTAATCCACTTCAATATCTTCAAAATAAGGAACGAAGTCGATTTCCCCCAGTGGCTCATCGTGTTCACGGGCGTACGCATAGCTCTTTGTCGAGCCTTCGTGATCGTTGAACGTAACACAGGGAGAAATAACATCAATCATTGCTGTTCCACGGTGGCTGAGAGCAGCCTTTAATATGGTTAACAACTGCTTTTTATCACCAGAAAATGAGCGAGCCACAAACGTCGCCCCTAATTCAATAGCCAGAGCGCAGGTGTCAATAGGTGGCAAGTCATTCATCACACCAGTTTTGAGTTTAGAACCAAGATCAGCTGTCGGTGAAAATTGACCCTTCGTTAATCCATAACAACCATTATCCTCAATAATATAAATGAAGGGTAAGTTCCGGCGCATCATATGCACGAACTGCCCTACTCCAATGGCCCCCGTATCTCCATCACCACTAGTCCCTATAGCAATCATCTTCTTGTTTGCCATCACAGCACCAGTACCGACAGAAGGCATCCGCCCATGAACTGCATTAAAGCCGTGTGAACCTCCAAGGAAATATGCTGGGCTCTTACTGGAGCACCCAATTCCTGACAATTTAATGACACTGCTCGGGTCCACACCCATGTCAAAGAATGCATCAACGATGCGTTCTGAAATCGCATTGTGACCGCAACCAGCGCACAACGTTGTCTTTCCGCCGCGGTATGTCTGCACTTCCAGACCAATGCGATTGATTTTCTTCTTACGAGGAGATGGTGTTGTTGTGCTCATCGTTACCCTTCACAATTAACGCGACTGCGCACTTCGGCAACCTCGTCTATAGAACTGTAATCGACCACGACTCAAGACTCCTCTGGCGATTCCAAGTCGCACCCTTCCTGCGCAAGGACAGATTCCGTAATAGTTTGAGCATCGATCGGTAAACCACTGTAATGCAATACGCTCCTTAGCTTTACCAATAGCGATGATGACAAATCCATCCGCATCAAGCTTAGCAACTGCGCATCTCGGTTCTGTTCAATAACATAGATGCGCTCGTGACGATCTATAAACTCATTAAGGTCCGCATGAAAAGGATACGCTCGGAGACGGGCATATTCGACAGTGATTCCTGCCCTCTTAACCAGTTGATCACAACTTTCGATGGTCGACCAATGGGACGACCCGTACGCAATCAGACCAATTGGCCCATCTGATTCTCGCTCGACCACTAATCCAGGCAATAACTTACGTGCCGTCTCAAATTTTTGATTCAACCGATTAAGATTCTCCTCATAGTCCGAGGCACCCTCGCTGTATTCTGCAAATTCGTTATGACCTGAACCTCGACAAAAATATGTCGGCATTCCATCACCAGGAATCGTTCGGTACGGAATTCCGTCCCCATCTACATCTCTATAACGGCCCCATTTACCAATTTTGGTCAAAGCCTCATCATCAAGTAACTTGCCGCGATCCATCGGCTTCTCAGGATAATCAAACGGTTCGGACATCCAATTATTCATACCCAGATCAAGATCACTCATGACAAACACTGGTGTCTGAAGACGTTCTGCTAAATCAAAGGCCTGTTGCGCCATCACATAGCACTCTTTCACAGACGACGGCAGTAGCAGCACATGCTTGCTGTCTCCATGCGATAACACAGCCGTACTTAGAATGTCACCTTGCGAGGTGCGCGTCGGCAATCCCGTGGACGGACCTACACGTTGGATGTCGAATATAACGGTGGGCACCTCAGCGTAGTACCCAAGTCCGGCAAACTCGCTCATCAGCGAAATACCAGGCCCGGATGTTGAAGTCATTGATCTCGCACCAGACCAGCCAGCACCAAGGGCCATCCCTATGGCGGCCACTTCATCTTCGGCTTGAACAACCGCAAATGTTGCCTTACCAGTTTCAGCATCGATGCGATATTTTCGCAGATATTCAATCAAGGTTTCACAGAGCGAAGACGAAGGCGTGATCGGATACCAAGAAACGACTGTCACTCCAGCCATGAGAGCGCCCAACGCCGCGGCAGCATTACCATCAATTATTATTTTGCCTTGCGTGGCATCCATTGGTGCCAGGCTAAACCTATCTTCCTTGGTTAGGTGTTGATCGGCAAACTCAAAACCAGCTTGGAGAGCGGCCTGATTAAGGGCCAAGGCTTTTTCTTTCCGTCCTAGTTGTCGATTCAAGGCCAGTTTTAGCTGAGCCATATCTACACCTAGAATCTTCGCAAGAACGCCATCGTAAATGACATTTCGAACCAATCGACGTAACTTGGCATCTGGGCACACCTCAGCCACAAGCTTGTCAAATGGCACGGGATAGAAACTCACGTCATCGCGAAATCCACTAAGCCCAAACGATTCGTCGCAAACCACTGCGGCGCGAGGTGGAAGCGCCATGACATCATCTCGAGCCGTCGCTCGGTTCATAGCTACCAAGAAATCTACGTCGCGTCGACGCCCAACGTAACCGTCCTTACTGACACGAATCGCGTACCAAGTCGGAAGGCCTGCAATATTTGAAGGAAACAGGTTTTTACCGGAAACGGGTATGCCCATCTGAAAGATGGCCCGCATTAACAGGAGGTTTGCTGTTTGACTACCTGACCCGTTTACCGTAGAGATTTGTATATTGAAGTCGTTGACGACCTGTCCGGTGGTCATGCTGGCTACGGTATCCTCGACCGCAGCGTCAGGGAGCGACATTCAGATTAGTCCTTCATGAGAACGGCGACAGCGGCATTCCCAATTGCCCGCTTGAATCTAACGACCATCCTTAGACCGGAAGACATCATGCAGGAGCGTGCTGTGCCTTTACTAACTGCTTATTATAACACGGCTCTGGCATCGCTTAGTGAGTATTGAATAAATGTTTTTACGAAAAACTAACATGGGGTGACAGCCTTAAGCAGCCAGCACTTCAACCACGGCCTCCCCTATGAGACCAGGACTGTTCACAACTCGGACCCCACATGCGATTAATGCATCCATTTTCTCAGCGGCCGTTCCTTTACCTTCAGAGATAATAGCGCCGGCGTGGCCCATTCTCCGGCCCGGCGGAGCCGTTTGACCAGCAAT
>Ga0257111_1001263_pt1 | contig 10277 bp, 10 predicted proteins | sample LP_taG_6_FD_191567 | JGI IMG/M metagenome (GOLD analysis project Ga0257111, IMG submission 191567) | Marine microbial communities from Northeast Subartic Pacific Ocean, Canada - LP_J_2015_P26_500m | ecosystem: Environmental > Aquatic > Marine > Oceanic | place: Canada: Northeast Subartic Pacific... | reverse complement strand
TCTGCAGAGGCTTCAGCTAAAACTTTTGTTTTCGCTTCTATAGATTCCTTATCTCCACTGTCTAGAACAGTTTTTAAATCTGAGATTGCAGATTCAATTTTGTGCCTTTCTTCTCCAGATGCTTTTTCACCGAGTTCGCTGAGTGTTTTTTCAGAAGCATGAATCAGAGCTTCCGCTTGATTTCTAGTATCGACAAGTTCTCTAAATTTTTTATCTTCCTCTGCATGGCTTTCAGCGTCTAATACCATCTTTTCAATTTCTTTTTCATCTAATCCACTAGACGCTTTAATTACAATGTTCTGACTTTTTCCGGTAGCCTTATCCTTTGCTGAAACATTAAGAATACCATTTGCATCGATATCAAACGTTACCTCAATTTGAGGCATTCCTCTTGGAGCTGGTGGTATATCAGTTAGATCAAAACGTCCCAATGATTTATTATCTTGTGAGCGTTCTCTTTCTCCTTGAAGAACATGAATTGTAACAGCAGTTTGATTATCATCTGCAGTTGAAAAAGTTTGATCGGCATTAGCAGGGATTGTTGTATTTTTCTCAATCAACTTTGTCATAACTCCACCAAGTGTCTCTATGCCGAGGGATAATGGTGTAACATCGAGAAGTAATACGTCCTTCACATCGCCAGACAATACACCGCCTTGTATTGCCGCTCCTAATGCAACGGCTTCGTCAGGATTAACATCACGGCGCGGTTCTTTTCCAAAGAAATTCTGAACCTCCTCTTGAACCTTTGGCATACGAGTTTGACCTCCAACCAAGATAACATCATCAATTTCGTTAACCTTTAGGGAAGCATCTTTGAGCGCCACTTTACAAGGAGTAATGGTTTTCGTAATTAGTTCTTCTACAAGCGATTCAAGTTTTGCGCGAGTTAATTTAATATTTAAATGTTTAGGGCCATTCGCATCAGCAGTAATATAAGGAAGGTTAATTTCAGTCTGCTGCATTGTGGATAACTCGATTTTGGCTTTTTCACCGGCTTCTCTAAGTCTTTGCATCGCTAATGGATCTTTTATTATATCTACACCACTTTCCCTCTCAAATTCTTTAGCTAAATATTCAATAATTCTTAGATCAAAGTCTTCTCCACCAAGAAATGTATCTCCATTAGTCGCTAAAACTTCAAATTGGTGTTCGCCGTCAACCTCAGCTATCTCTATCACAGAAATATCAAATGTTCCTCCTCCAAGATCATAAACAACAATTTTTTTATCTCCACGCTTTTTATCCATTCCATATGCAAGTGCAGCGGCAGTAGGTTCATTAATTATTCGTTTAACATCAAGGCCGGCAATTTTACCTGCGTCCTTGGTTGCCTGCCGTTGAGAATCATTAAAATAAGCTGGTACAGTTACGACTGCTTCTGTGACTTCTTCACCAAGATAATCCTCCGCGGTTTTCTTCATTTTCATAAGAACCCGAGCTGAAATTTCTGGAGGTGCCATAGCTTTTTCATTAGCTTCAACCCAGGCATCCCCATTATCAGCTTTGAGAATCTTATACGGCACCATTTTTATGTCGCGTTGTACAACATCATCATCAAATCGACGACCAATAAGACGTTTTACTGCAAACAAAGTATTTTTTGGATTAGTGACTGATTGACGCTTTGCGGATTGGCCAACAACAATTTCACCATCTTTTACAAAAGCAACAATAGAAGGCGTAGTTCGATCACCCTCGCTATTTTCTATAATCTTTGGTGAATCACCTTCCATAACGGCAACGCATGAGTTTGTCGTTCCCAGATCGATGCCAATAATTCTACCCATAATATTTATTCTCCAAGTGTTCTTAAAATTAATTTTTCTAAAATGCATTCATTAAAATGGGGTCTTTGTATCAGCTTTCAAGACTAAAAAACGATATTGAGGTTTTTTTTAACTTTCATCCTCTGTCATTTCAGAGGCTACGACTACACGAGCTGGTCTAAGTAATCTACCATTGAGAGTGTAGCCTTTCTGAAATACAGTCAACACAGATCCTGGCTCTACATCAGATGATGACTGCGTTGTCATTGCTTCATGAATTTCGGAGTCAAAAGGTTCTCCATGTGGATCTATTTCATCAATACCGAATTGCTGCATAATTGATAACATTAACTTTAACGTTGCCTGATTTCCTTCTAAAAGTGATTTCGTGCCAGCTTCTTCACCAGAAACTAATCCCATCTCAAGACTATCAACCACGGCTAACAATTCCCTAGAAAAATTTTCTAGGGCATATTTGTGAGCATTTTCTACATCACGTGTTGAGCGTTTCCGTATGTTATCTGTTTCTGCAACAACGCGTAGATACTTATCCCAATTTTCATCCGCTCGTGCTTTTAATGTTTCAAAACTATCTTCTTCTATATCCTCTATTTTTTTATCTATGTTATTTTTATCCGTATCCAGATTATTATTGCTGGATACTGTGTCTTTTTTCTTCTTTCCAGAAGCAGCATTAGATCGAGATTTTTTTTTCATAAATTATTACGCTCTCTATTAAAAATAATTTTCTTCTTTAATAAAGTGACGTCCTTGTTACAAACACAATATATTAGTTTAAGGTTTTGATTAGTTTTGGGGTTTATAGAGAAAATTCAAGCCCCATAATTCAATTCATAATATAAAAGCTAACTATCATGGTTTAAGGCGGAACTAAGAAGTTTTGCAGTGAGGTCAACAATTGGAACGACTTTATCATATTCCATTCTCGTAGGTCCGATAACACCTAAAACGCCAATTTGATGATGATCGACTTTATAAGGAGATGTTACAATGCTGCAATCATCGAAAATTTCATAACCTGATTCAGAGCCTATAAATATTTGAACTCCACTCGCATTAATACTTCTATCAAGCAGATCAATCATCATTTGCTTCTTCGAAAAAGCATCGAATAATTGCTTTAAAGTTTCAACATTTGATAGTTCAGCAAAATCCATTAAATTGTGCTCGCCAGCCAAAACAAAATCTTTTTTATCATTCGTGCCTTCCATGGCAGATTGCGCTACTGAAATAATATCAATCATTGCGCGATTCATAGTTTCTCGTGTTTTCTCAAGGTCATGAATTAAAAATTCTCTTATCTTATTTAGTTCAGTACTAGCATAATTATCGTTAATGTAATTTGCTGCGCGCTGGAGATTCTCAATTGAATAGGAATCTTTTGTATTAATAATACGATTCTGCACCTCACTATTATTTAAAATTAAAATCGCCAATATTCTATTATCAGATAATGGTAAAAACTCTATCTGTCTTAGCGTAACCTGTCGTTTTTTTGGAACGGAAACAACACCAGCAAGGCTAGTTATTCGTGATAATATTCTAGACACTTTGCTTACTAGTTGATTTGTATTATCAGATTTTTTAATCAACTCAGACTGAATGCCTTCAATATCAAACTCTTCTGGTTCTTTATAACGAACAAGAGTATCGACAAACATTCTATATCCCAATGATGTAGGAATTCTTCCTGCTGAAGTATGAGGAGATGATATCAATCCCATAGTTTCAAGATCTGACATTACATGGCGAATGGTCGCCGGGCTTAAATCGAGATTAGAATCTTTGGATAATGTCCTTGATCCTATCGGTATACCTTCGCTTATATATTTCTGAATTAGTAGTTTTAATAGATGCTGAGCTCTATTATTAGGTTGAGTTTGTTGGATACTAGAAGTCATTAGTAAAAAAATCTAAATGTATACGCATTAAAAAACAAGTAAAATTAAAACTATCAATGGCAAGTCAGCGGGTCAAGTAATTGTACAATTTTCATTTTAATTATAAAAATCATATAAAAAGTAATAGTATGTCTTTATATAGTATCCCAATTAGTTATGACTAACGAATTTAAAATAATAGCTCTTTTAGGGCGTCATGAAGATCCTCATGTCAGTAACTTAATGGTAACTCTTAATGATTATTTAAAAAATAAAAATATTGAGGTTATTGTTACTTCAGAAATATCTTCGCAACTAAAAGCCCGAAAAGTAAAAGAGAAAAATATTTCAGTAGAAGCAGATTTGATTATCGCTATTGGAGGTGATGGGACCATGCTATATGCAGCTCATCTTGCTCAATATAATCATACGCCTCTACTAGGTATAAATCGTGGAAGACTTGGTTTTCTTGCTGATATCACTCCAAATGATATGTTAGAAAGTTTGGAGAAAGTTCTAAAAGGTGATTATGCCAGCGAAAAAAGATTGCTACTAAATGCAACAATTATTAAAGCTAACGATTCATCACAAAATGCGCTAGCACTTAATGATGTAGTTATTCAAAGGCGTGATACAGGGCGAATGCTGGATTTTAAGACCTATATTTCCGGGCGATATGTAAACACACATTCGGGTGATGGTCTAATAGTGACTACTCCCACAGGATCGACAGCATATTCCTTAAGCTGCGGTGGCCCCATCATTGACCCCATGCATGATGCAATTGCGATTGTACCAATTTGTCCTCACACTCTAAATAATCGTCCTATCGTGATACCAGCTGATCAAAAAATTGAAATCAAATTGCTTGAAAGAGCAGACTGTAACGCAGAGGTAATTGTTGATGGTCATCGAATTACTGATCTCAATATGAAAGATACTCTTTCGATAGAAAAATCTAAGAAAACTATTACTTTAATTCACCCCCCCACCTATGATTTCTATGAAATTCTTCATTCTAAGCTTCATTGGGGACGTGATAATCGATTACAAAATAAAGAAGGTAAAAAGTAGTGCTACAAAGCCTTCAAGTAAAAAATTTTGCAATTATTGATGAAGTAGATATTAATTTTGATGAAGCTATGACAGCTCTGACAGGTGAAACAGGAGCGGGTAAATCAATTTTAGTAGATGCGCTTAGTTTAGTGTTGGGAGAACGCGGAGGCAACGGTTTAGTTAGGCAAGGCTGCGATCGAGCGCACTTTACGGCAGAATTTAATTTATCCCGACATCAAATAGCTCGAAATTGGCTGATGGAAAAAACACTTGATGATGGTGATGATTGCGTTTTAAGACGAGTAATATCAACAGATGGAAGATCTAGAGCATTTATCAATGGAAATACCGTAACATTACAAACACTGAAATCCTTGGGAGAAATACTTATAGACATTCATGGTCAACATTTTCACCAATCCCTTGGAAAGAAAAAGACACAACGTGAACTTCTTGACTATTTTGGCAATTTATTAGAATTACGATCACTAACTCACGATGCATTTGAAACATGGAAAAGTATAGAAAGGGAAATAGAAAAACTCTCCGGATCTGATACCGATCGTGAAACACATATAGATTTACTTACATTCCAAATAAATGAGTTAGAATCACTAAATATTCAACCAGGTGAACTTTTATTATTAGAAGCCGAAAATGAAAAACTTAAAAACAGCGGAAAACTGTTTGAAGGAATTAATCAGGTTATTCAAGATATTCAAGACAGAGAATCAGATAATGCTCAAAATATAATCATAAATTGCTGCAAGATTCTAGAATCACTTTCTGTGTACGATAAAACATTGATTCCGGCAAAACAACTACTTGAAGAATCAATCATCGAAACATCAGAAGCAATTCAACTACTTAGACGATATGAGCATTCGTTGGAGAATGAACCAGACCGCCAAAAATTGGTTGGAGACAGACTTAGTGTCATCAAAGATATAGCAAGAAAACATAAAACTGAAGCCGAACAATTGATCGACTTAAAATATCAAATCGAAAAAAAACTTGAAGATCTCAAAAGTACCGAAGAAAAGAGAGAACAACTTATAAAAGAATCTGACACTGCAAAGGATAAATATTTTATCCAGGCAGAAAAGTTATCTAAAAACCGTAATTCAGAAGCTAAAAAATTTTCTGATTCCGTAATTGAAGTTATGCAAAATCTTGGAATGCCGGAAGGAAAATTCCGTATAAATATTAATAAAAGAGATGATGAGGATGCTCGTTCTTACGGTATAGACAACATTGAATATCTTATTAGTGCTAATCCTGGTCAACAACCAATGCCCTTAGCAAAAATAGCGTCGGGTGGAGAATTATCGCGAATGAGTCTTGCTATACAGGTCATCGCAAGCAATGGGAGCCTTATACCAACAATGATTTTTGATGAAGTTGACAGTGGAGTAGGAGGAAGTATCGCTGAAATGGTAGGAAGAAGGTTACGTGAACTAGGGCTTCAACGACAAGTATTATGCGTAACGCATCTGCCGCAGGTTGCTAGTCAGGCAAATAATCATTTTCGTATTAATAAAATCACTGATGGTAAATCTACACATATAAGAGTTGCTAAACTTGATCAGAACAAACGTATTGAAGAATTGGCACGAATGTTGGGTGGTGTAGAAATTACTAAGAAAACGATGGATCATGCAGCTGAAATGCTGGCTAATAAAGACGTAATAAAGATACCAAAAAAAGCAATCAATTGATTATCATTTAATTGGCTTTACATAAAGGGTGAGATTGTGATCTAAGATTTCATAATTATATTCTTTAGCCACCTTCTCCTGTAATAGCTCTATTTCATCATTATAAAACTCTATAACTTTTCCTGTCTCAACGCAGACCATATGATCGTGATGGCCTCCATCATCAATCTCAAATAATGAGTGACCTCCCTCAAAATGGTGTCTTTTAACTAAACCCGATGATTCAAATTGTGTTAAAACCCTATAGATTGTTGCTAATCCTATGTCTTCTCCGACTCTAAGAGATTCTTTATAGATATCTTCAGCGCTTAAATGTTTATCAGAATTTTGTTCGAATATTTCAAGTATCTTTAGCCGTGGCAAAGTGACTTTTAGTCCACTTTTTTTCAAAGACGATCGTTTTTCCATCTTATACCTCTGAAATTTTATATCTCAAATACATAGAAATCAGAAACTGGTGGTTTAAATATTCTACTATAAACAATATAATATTGCTGAATCATAACCTGCTCAAGTAAGATCTTTTATATGAAAAAAATGTTCCGATTATTTTTTTTGATAGCAATTCTGAATTCCTCAGGATGCGTCTATCAACCCAACCTGGTTCAAGGGAATCTTTTGGACAAAGATAATATTGATCAAATTGAAGTCAATATGACAAAAAACCAAGTACTTTTTCTCCTAGGAAGTCCGATGATTAGTGACCCCTTTCATGCAGATCGATGGGATTATATTTATTTTGTTAAAATCGGTCGTAATGACGCATCATTCAAGCGATGGATTTCTATATTTTTTGATGATGACAAAGTGGTTACTCTTATAAAAGACAAACAATTGAGAAGTAATCTCTAAACTTTACTATGCTGCTTAAAATTTCCCATTACCTTACCTTTTAAAGCAAGACTCCTCCTTACTTCCTTAGGATCCAATAATAATTCTCTATATAATTCCACACGATCACCATTTTTTAACTCTTGCGACCTATTTACTTTTTTTCCCCATATTCCTACTTGGCACGCACCGAGAGGTTCTTCTGGGAATTTTTCAAAAAAACCAGACAAAGTGATTGCATCCTGCACTTTTGATCCTGCTTGAATTTTTAATAAAATTAAATCCTCTTTTACTTCTGTCGCAAAAGCAACTTCAACTGAAATCAAAACTAATTTATTCATAAACTTGCGCGGCCCGTTGAATAAATGCATCCATCAAGGTGTTACATGATTTTTCAAAATAACCTCCTAATGTCATACCTAAAAGCCTATTTTTAAATTCAAATTCAATGTTAAGAGTAATTCTACTCCCTTCATCACCAAGTTCCTTAAAATACCAATTTCCATCAAGCTTCCTAAATGGACCCTCAACAAGTGCCATAGTAATATTTTCATATTTCTTGATAATGTTTGTTGTGACAAAAGATTTATTAAATTGGCTTTTATGTATGCAAATAGATGCTGTTACGGAAGACTCTGTCCTCTCAAGTACAGCGGTATTTTGACACCAAGGTAGAAATTCGGGATATGCTTCAATATCATCCACCAAATTAAACATTTGTTTTGCTGAATAGTGAATATAAGCTGATCGAACTATCTTAACCAATTTCCCTACCAATACCCTGTATTACATGATCAGGTATATTTTAATACATCATTTTATAATAACCCGATGACCTGAAGGAAAACAAAAAGAATTGCCACCGGAGCGATATATCTTGCCAAAAAAAGCCAGGATTTAAAAATAGCTCCTGTACTACCTAGTTCATCTGACGTTGAATTCTGACTCATAACCCATGCAGCGAAAACAGTAATAAATACACCGCCTAAAGGAAGCATCATGTTGCTTGTTAAATAATCTATATTGTCATAGATCGTTCCCTTCAAAAATCTAAATCCTGCTAATTCATTAAAAGACAGCGCATTACCCAAACCAATAAACCAAATTAAACAACCAACAAAAAAGGTTGCTTTAGCTCGGCTATGATGAGTTTTTTCAACAATCCAAGCAACTGCCGGTTCCATGAGACCTAACGCAGATGTCCATGCCGCAAATGATAGCAATATAAAGAAAATAGTTGCCAAAAAAACTCCGCCGTTCATTTGCCCAAAAGCTAATGGAAGGGTTTTGAAAACAAGATCGGGGCCTTCCTGAGGGCTTAAACCATTCGCAAAAACAAGTGGAAATATGACCAGTCCTGCTAAAATAGCAATTACTGTATCGGCAATAACAACGGAAATTGTGGCATTCGTAATGGATACATCATCAGGTAAATAAGCGCCATAAGCCATAATTGCTCCCATGCCGATACTCAATGTAAAGAAGGCTAAACCCATTGCCGTCAAAACAGTATCCCAGCTAAGAGCAGAAAAATCTGGAGTGAACATGAATTTCAAACCTTCCCCGAAAGACCCTGATGTTATCGAGTAAAATAGTAAAATGAGAAGTAGAAATAATAACGCCGGCACCATAAAGCGGACCGCCCGTTCAAGACCTTTCTCAACGCCTAAGGCGACAATAAATATGGTAACGCCCATAAAAATGGTATGGGCAAAAATAACGGAGCGCCAATCACCAACAAAATTATCGAACAATCCAGAAATTGTTGCTGCGCTGCCTCCCACGAATTGGCCGGAAATACTTTTCGGGACATACGCTAGCGTCCAACCAGCCACGACACTGTAGTAAGACAAAATAAGAATTCCAGCTACCACGCCTAGAGCGCCAACCCATTTCCATCGCGTAGAACTTCCTTCCTCTTCGCCTAACAAAGACATAGTGGATATCGGATTTCTTCTTCCACGTCGACCTATCATGATTTCCGACATCATGACTGGCATTCCGATCAAGAATACACACAACAAATAAACAAGAACAAAAGCGCCTCCACCATTAAGACCTGCCATGTATGGAAACTTCCATATATTACCCAGGCCTACGGCTGACCCGGTAACTGCCAGAACAAAGCCGAGTCGTGACGACCAACTGCCATGCAGGGACTGGCGAGTTTCATTTTCCATAACGTCATTATTAAGCATTTTATTTCCTTGTACTTGAGAGTATTCTTAAATGTTATTCATATGAACATTTTTACTTAACATGGGATGATTACAAAGTAACCATGTTTTCAGTATCCTATAATGCAGAATATCAAAGTAAATGAAAAAGATAATAGCACTGTAATGAAAAAAAAATCAAAATCAACAAAATCCCGTATCGCCGATAATAAAAAAGCAAGATACGATTATTTTATTGAGAAAACGATTGAAGCGGGTCTTCAGCTTGAAGGATGGGAAGTCAAAAGTCTGCGGACTGGTCAAACGCAGCTAAGAGAAGGTTACGTAAATCTAAACAATGGAGAAGCATGGTTGATAGGCGTTCATATCTCACCGTTAAAAACAACTTCAACACACATAAAAGCTGATCCTACCCGCTCAAGAAAACTTCTCCTTAATCGTTCTGAATTAGATCATCTTGCGGGAGCCGTTGAAAGAAAAGGTTTCACGCTTATCCCTTTGAACTTTCATTGGAAGCGCGGAAAAATTAAACTTGAGATCGGTCTCGGAAAAGGTAAAAAACAGCACGATAAACGTCAAACCATAAAAGAAAGAGACTGGTCACGTCAAAAATCTAGACTAATTAAAAATCTTAATTAATATTTTTCAATGATTTACATTATTATTATAATGTAATACTTTACTATTTTTACCATTTACTTCTTTTTAATTTCATGGATAATCTGCCATGAAACAAAATCAATAATGAATGTTGCTGTTTGTTTTTGACATCATCACCTCTAAACTGACAAAGAAAGGTGTATTTTTGATCTAACTGATACAAAA
>Ga0257111_1001262_pt1 | contig 10285 bp, 10 predicted proteins | sample LP_taG_6_FD_191567 | JGI IMG/M metagenome (GOLD analysis project Ga0257111, IMG submission 191567) | Marine microbial communities from Northeast Subartic Pacific Ocean, Canada - LP_J_2015_P26_500m | ecosystem: Environmental > Aquatic > Marine > Oceanic | place: Canada: Northeast Subartic Pacific... | reverse complement strand
ACGCACTTCTGGCAAAACTTACAGATCTTGGCTTGAGTGACCTTTTTCGCAAATTTGATACACGTCCCGGACAATTTTCATGGTGGGATTTTAGAACCATGGGTTTTGAACGTGATGAAGGAATGCGAATTGACTATATTCTGGGAAATTCTGTTTTGACTTCCTCATGCCAAGCATGCATAATCGATAAAGAAGCACGAGCACAAGACCGGCCTTCCGATCATGCGCCGGTAATTGGTGAATTTAAATTTTGACTTAGAAAACTTATTCTTAATAGTGAAATTCCATGAACCGTGCGAATATTTTTAAAATAATAACCATTGCTTGCTTGTTTTTTGCATTATCTGCGGGAAATGTTTCAGGTGCACTTCCAGAAGAGCGCCCGGAAGCATTTGCAATGGTAATTGATGTTCCAATTCGCATCCTAAGTTTAGGACTTACAATGGTTGGAACTGCCTTTTTCATCGTGGCTTTACCATTTGCCCTGAGTTCCGGTAGTACCGGAGACGCCTGGGATGCGCTGGTGGCTGAACCTTTTCAGTTCACATTCACCAGACCTCTTGGTAAATTTGACGAATGGAAGAGCCTCCCAGAAGAATCTGACTCTTCTGAATTGATAACCTCTGAATAGGAGAGAGAAGATGAAGAAAATTATTTTAACAGTGTTTGCAGCATCCAGCTTGCTTTTATACAGCACTCCATCATTTGCACTTATAAACTTTAGCGTAGGGGTGCCTATGTCACACACTATAACTGGTAAAAATAATGACGGATCAGAAATTAAGGCTAAAAGTGTTAGTGGCACTTTCATTCAAGTGGGTGTGCCAATGCTGCCTGGCATCGGAATTGATAGTTATAAAACTAAATTGGAAGATTCTACGACAGAATTAGCAACAATGATTTATAATCTATACTATCTGCTTCCTATTCCGATCATTAATCTGACCTTAGGGGCAGGTGTTGGCAGTACAGAATTGCAGTGCGAAGATTGTGCTGCTTTTGCTAAAGGCACAGCAAACCAATGGTATGTTAGCTTTGGTATGCCAATTATCCCGCTATTTGACTTGCATCTCAGTTATCGCTCTGTTTCATCAAAAATAAAGATTATATCAGGAGGTGAACACGATCTTAGTGGAAACGTAATGGGCCTTGGCATCGGTTTCAATTTCTAATAACTAGGATGTGCCCTATTAGAGTCTTATGACTCGTCTAGGTATATAGAAAAAAAACAAAGAAAGAATGTTACACATAAAGGGTGTGGAACATAGTGTTCAGCACCCTTTAAAATCATAGTTAACATTCTGAATGAAGAAAGTTGTTTTATCTGCATTTACAGCAACCAGCTTGCTTCTTTCCAGCTCCCCAATATTTGCAGGTCCCCTTACAATAAGTCTTGGAATACCTCAGGAACACACATTTTCAGAAAATAACGAAGATGGAAGTAAAATAGAAACTGATGGATCAAGTGGTTATTTCATTGGTATAAAGTTTCCTGTTGGTTTTGGTTTAGGAATAGATAGCTATAAAACTAAATTTAAAGGAGACACTTCTAAAATTGTAACTTTCATGTATAATGTTTTCTATCAGTTTCCTATTCCAGTGATAAATATTACAATTGGATTAGGTTCTGGCAAAACAAAGCTTGATTGTAGTGCATGTCCAGAAGATTACACGGCCCCTGAAAGTGGCGATAAAACTGGTTATAAGGCTGGAGCTGCAAGCCAGTGGTATACAAGTTTTGGAATACAATTTACCCAACTGATTGACATACATATAAGTTATCGATCTGTAACAAGTAAGAAAATTGAGCAGGTTAATAGTGGATCCAAAGTAAATTATAGTGGAAACGTAACAGGTATTGGTCTCTCGTTCAGTTTCTAAAAAAGAAATCTTTGCCATTGTAGACTCTGACTCGTGCAAAATGTTATCACCTGATTTGGAGATATCATGAAAAAAACTATTTTAACTGCTTTTACAGCAGCCAGCTTGATTATTTACAGCACGCCGTCATTTGCAGAACTTTTTTCTGTAAGCGCTGGAGTCCCGTTTTCGCATTCGTTTGCCGATACAAAATTTGCTGAATCAGATGGAGTAGGTGGTGTTTTTCTTGCTGCCAAACTGCCGATAATGGTTGGAGTAGGGATCGAAAGTTATAAAACCAAACTTAAAGGGAAGACTCAAATATTAGCAACTTCAATGTATGACATTTTCTATCAGCTTCCTATTCCTATCGTCAACCTGACACTTGGATTAGGAATGGGCTCAACTGAGCTACAGTGCGTAGGTTGTTCAATATTTGATAAAGGGAGTGCAACCCAGTGGTATACCAGCGTGGGTATACCATTTTTGCCATTTTTTGATGTACATCTCAGCTTACGCAGAGTTTCATCAAAAATAAAAACTAACGCGGCTTCTGAAGGTACGCCCAAAGGAACTGAGTACAACGTGGGTGGTACTGTGTCTGGAATTGGTGTAGCATTTGGTTTCTAAATAAGTGATCTGCTCTGCATGTTAAACAAGACAAAATATTTCCGCAAACTGTGTCTTTCAGGTTCTTTTCTTGTAGGTCTGATCAGCCTGTCAAGCACTGCTAATGCACAGTTCATCGGTATAAATGCTGATGTTGCAATCGATTATTCTGCTGCCCCCGGTAGTGTCTCTGGATACTCTGTCGGAATTTCACATCCTACACCTTTTATCCCAAATATTGGATATTCATCTGTCAGCTTTAAAGATAAAGAAACCATAGGCTCTGATAATGATACTTCATCTGTCTTACTGGAAACAGCGACTACAATTAAGACTATAAATCTTTTCTACAACGTTCCATTTCCCGTTGTTACAATTACTGTGGGTTTTGGTTTAGGTGGGGTGGAGACAAAAACAACAATTGTAGAAAATGTTTCGGACAAAAGCACTAGTGACTCTAAAGACTCTGTGACAGAAGGATTTTTTCACATTGGACTCCCTTTTTGGAACACAGTTGAGTTTCATCTTGGTTACCACTTAATGTCTTTTACTAGCATTGACATAACCAGTAATAAAACCGGTGATCCTTTCCAAGGGACTTACAATACTAAAAAGAACTATAAAGGTGGAATGACCACAATCGGAGTTCAAGTTGCATTTTGATGTTTTCCTCACCGTTTCCTGATTTCATTAGTTTTTTTTGTGAACACCTGTCCTCTTCACACGATTTTCTCCTTCATCCGGAAGAAGAAGTAATTTCAGCTTCTTTTGGTTCTTCAAAAAGAAGTGCCGAGTTTTCTTACGGCCGCTACTGTGCCCACAGAGCACTGTCAAAATTCGAACTGGAATCTGTACCAATTCTAAGAATCGCTGAAACACGGGAACCATGCTGGCCGAAATCAATCAGGGGCAGTATCACTCACTCTGAAGGTTTTGCTGCTGCAGCTGTAGGGCTGGCAAAAGATGTGTCTGGTATTGGAATAGATCTGGAAAGTTTGTCCAGAGTAGTTGATTTTAATATCAGGAGACATGTCTGTGTGGATAAAGAACGGGAGTTCCTGGAGTCTCTGCCTACTGAGCAGGCAAACCGTTATCTTCGAATTATTTTTTCGGCTAAAGAGTCAATCTTCAAATGCTTTTTCCCGATCTCACAAACCTATCTTTATTTTCAGGATGCAGAAATAATAATTGATGAGAATAATTCCGAATTTTCTTTTTCACTCTCAAAAGCATGTACTGGAATTACGTCTGCAGGTTTTCAACATTCCGGCAGGTTCTCAATAAAGGATGATCTGCTACTGACATCAATTTATATTTAAAACCTTGTTTTATCAGGCTATTGTGGATTAATAAATTTATCCACATCTAACTGACTGCTAACAGTTATCAACATGTTGTCAACATTTAATCAAATATTTTACCTGTAAAAAATCAACTTATTGCGGTCAGATGTTTGTTACTGATAAGTTATCAACAACTAACCAACAATTCGTGTTGGGTTTTTTCTTTAATTTTGATAAATTATTGTTTGTCAACATTCTGACAACAAGTTGTCAACATATAAAAATCAGGTAAAAAACCTTATAATTCAAAAAGTTATTCACTTGCCAACAAGTTGTCAACAAACCTACTACTACTAATAATAAAATATGGAAATTAATTTAAAAAGAGAAGCATTCAGTAGTACTCTGCAAAACATCAATTCTGTTGTTGACAAAAGTACAAGTTCAAACAAACCAATCCTGTCTAATTTCGTTATCAGGACCGTGGAGGGAGAAGGCTCAAAGGTTGAGTTTTCGTCGACTGATTATGAGCTTTCTCTTGTTGAGCGGGTGGAAGCAGAAATTACAGAACCAGGCAGTATCTGCGTCAATGCAAAAAAAGTATTCGATATAGTCAAAGAACTTCAGGGCGAGGATGTAAAGATTCGTTCTACAGAACAACTGTGGATTCATATTACCTGTGGTTCTTCTGAGATGCGTCTTCCTTCGGTTGAAGTCGGCCTATACCCTCAAACGGTACTGGAAGACCTTCCTCAATCTGTGACTATATCTGTGGATGATTTGAAGCAGTGTATTGACATGACACTGTTTGCTGCAATTACCAACGAGTCTCGACGAAACCTGATGGGTGTTTGTCTCAGTACTACGAGTGACCAGCAAACCCGCTGGCTTTCCACTGACGGTCATCGATTAGCACAAATTCTCAAATCAGTCGATGATCTGAATTTTAGTGAAGACCAGGAAGTTATCGTTCCCAGAAAAGCTTTGACTGAAGTACGCCGGACAGCAGATCTTTTTGGTCAGACAGTAGTAATTTCTTTCGATGAACGTGTTATGCAGTTTACCGGCGGCAGGATCAGTTTCAAGACCAGGTTGATTGAAGGAAAATTTCCAAACTGCGATCCTATCATTCCCAAAGATAACACAATGGAAATTATTGTGAACCGTGAAAGTTTTATCAATTCACTGAGAATTGTCTCTTCAATCAGTTCAGAAAAACTAAGACCAGTGAAACTTCTTATCTCTCAGGGGGTTTTGAAAATGGAAAGTGAGAAAGCAGATTATGGAGAAGTGGTAGATGAAATAGAAGTCGGCTACGAGGGTGATCCTTTTCAAATTGGGTTTAACTCCAGATATTTGTTGGATGTTTTAAGTGTGATTGAAAGTGAAGATATAAAGCTAGAGTGTAAAAACTCGATGAGTCCCACCATCATCAAGTCCACTGTTGATGAATCATTTTTGTCAGTAATTATGCCATTGAGAGTCGAATGGTAGCTGGACGGTTTTCGTTTTACTATTCCTGATCACTTGTTGACTGTCGACAGTCAACCGTCAACCGCAAATGATTGTACATGATCATCCGCAACATTGAGGTATCTCAATTTCGCAACTACGGTAGGTGTACGACAAAACTTTCTCCGGAAATAAACTGGATTTACGGTGCAAACGGCCAGGGTAAAACGAACCTGGTTGAGGCAGTATTTTACCTTTGTAACTTAGAATCATTTCGCACAACAAAGCCGTCTCTGCTGCTGCAGGAAAAAAAGGCTGAGGCAGTTCTTCAGGCTGAGGTAGAACGAAAAAAAGTTCTGCATCTTGTTCGTGTCAATATCACAAAAAAAGGTCGACAGGTTTTTTTAGATCACAAACCTTCCCGCCGGGTTTCTGAATATATTTTTTCTTTCATGGCACTGTCTTTCACTCCGGAAGATGTTAATCTTTTCAGAAGTGTTCCACAGGAGCGCCGCAAGTTTTTTAACAGGATTATGGCTTTCAATGATCCTCTCTATTTTAATAATATTCAGGAATATTCAAAAATTATTTCCCAAAAAAATGCTTTATTGAGACAGGGAAAAATTGAACAAATCCAACTATGGAATGAAATGCTGGCAAAGTCTGCAGTCCAGTTAATGAAGCGTAGAAACAGTTATGTAGAGCAGGTTAATCAACATTTGAATGATATATTCAAGGATATTTCCGGTCGCCCAGAAACATTGAAGCTGATTTATAAACCGTCTTTGAATTCAGCAGATTATGAAGAGAAAAATTGTCTTCAGCAACTTGAAAAAAGTCTGTCAAGAGACCTGCAGTACGGCTTTGCTGTACTTGGTCCCCACAGGGATGAGTACCATTTGATGATGGATGGAAAAAAAGACAGAGATTTTTTTTCGCAGGGAGAGTTCAGGATTACTAATTTGTCTTTAAAAATGACGATAAATCGTTTATTCTATGAGGGATATCAATTTTATCCGGTTTTGATTTTTGATGATCTTTTTTCAGAATTGGATGATGAGGTGATAAATAATATTTTACAATATTTTTTAACACTTAAGAATCAAATTTTTATTACCTCTACCTCAGAACCATCTGGATCCCTGACAGTAAAAAAATTTAATATTGTCAAGGGAGAGTTGGTTTGACAACACAGTTGAAGTTTGAGACTTCGACTGCTTCACGAAAGAACAAAATGCCAGAAAATGAAACTGTAGATAAATCGACTTACGACGAATCTAATATAACCGTACTGCAGGGCCTGGAAGCCGTCCGCCTTCGTCCGGGAATGTATATTGGAGGAGTGGATAGTACAGCACTTCATCATCTGGTTTTTGAAATTGTAGATAACAGTGTTGATGAAGCTTTAGCAGGTTATTGTTCTGAGATTCACGTTATAATCAATTCCGACGGAAGTCTTTCAGTAGAAGATGACGGCAGGGGAATTCCTGTTGGAATACACGAAGAGGAAGGAATTCCTGCAGTTGAACTGATTTTGACCCGTCTTCATTCCGGAGGAAAGTTCGATAACAGCAACTACAAGGTATCCGGAGGACTGAATGGAGTTGGTGCATCGGTTGTGAATGCGCTTTCTGGTAAAATGATTGCTGAAATACACCGCGAAGGATTTCTGTGGAAGCAGGAATATCAACAGGGAATAACTGCAAGTTCCCTTGAACAAATTGAGGAAAGCAAAAAAACCGGGACCCATATTACGTTTTGGCCGGATAAGACTATTTTTGATAATGTAGATTTTAATTTTGAAATATTAGCTCATCGTCTCAGGGAATTGGCCTTTTTGAATAAAGGCATTTTAATTTCAATCAGGGACAACCGGTCAGAGCGGTTTCAGGAATTTAAATATGAAGGTGGAATTGCAGCATTCATAGAGCACATCAACGAAAATAAAAATGTTCTGCATGAATCTCCGGTTTATTTCTCAGGGAAATCTGAAGATGTTGAGATCGAAGTTGCTTTTCAGTACAACGATAGTTATACCGAGCGAATATATTCTTTTGTTAATAATATAAATACAGTGGATGGCGGAACTCATCTGACAGGATTTAAAGGAGCTCTTACCCGCACTTTGAACAGCTACATAAGTGCCAATAAAATTACTAATGATTTAAAAGAGAATTTAACAGGCGAAGATGTCAGGGAAGGAATGGCGGCAGTGATAAGTACCCGTGTTACCAATCCTCAGTTTGAGTCGCAGAAAAAAATAAAATTGACCAATGTTGAAATTAAGGGAAAAGTTGAAACCCTGGTTTCAGAATATCTGGGAGCACATCTGGAGGAGAATCCTGCTGTTGCAAAAAAGATTGTTGCCAAAGCCATTGATGCACAACGAGCCAGGCTTGCTGCCAAAAAAGCACGAGAAATTACCCGCAGAAAAAATGTACTTGAGTTCAGTACTCTTCCAGGAAAACTGGCTGACTGTCAGGAATCTGATCCGGCATTGAGTGAATTGTTTCTGGTTGAGGGTGATTCTGCAGGAGGCTCGGCAAAGCAGGGGCGTGACCGCAAAAACCAGGCTATTCTGCCTCTCAAAGGTAAAATATTGAATGTGGAAAAGGCCCGTTTTGATAAGATGCTTTCCCATGAAGAGATAAAATCCATGATCACTGCAATGGGAACAGGTATTGGGAAAGAAGAGTTTGATCTTGAAAAGATACGTTACCATAAAATCATTATCATGACAGATGCAGATGTTGACGGCCTCCACATTTTGACTTTGATACTAACTTTTTTCTACCGGCAAATGCCTGAAATTATTGAAAATGGCTATCTTTATATTGCACAGCCGCCTTTGTACAAGGCAAAAAAAGGTCGTTCCAGTTTTTATGCCAAAAATGAAAATGATTTGACAGAACGGCTGGTACGCTCTTCCAGTGAAACTCTAAGTCTCACTTCTGAAAAAGGAACAACAATCAGTGGAGAAGATCTTTTTCAGACTGCACTTAAAATCAGGCTTTACAGAACCCATTATGGCCGCTTGTGCTTTAATCCCAATCTAACTCTTTTGATCAATCTCCTGCTCAAGCATGAAATTGAGATTGATCTTGGAGGTGCAGAGCACATCCTAAACTGTATTGACAACTTGAAGAATAGCTATCCGGACTACAAACTGACTGTTGATCCGGAAAAACAAGGAAGCAATGTTCTAATTCAGGTTAATGATACACAAATTGAGCTGTCTCTGAATTTATTGGAAAACCTGAGCGCATATGATTATTCCCAATTGTTTCAGGAACATATGAACCTCAAGACGGCACTTGGAGAAAATGGACTGTTACTGACTGAAGAAAATGAAGGTGAGAGTCACTCTATCCAGACATGGTCTCAGGTGTTGGAATTTATGGTTAGTTTTGGCAAGAAAGGCATGTACATTCAGCGTTACAAAGGATTGGGTGAAATGAATCCAGAGCAGCTATGGGAGACAACACTTGATCCGACAATCAGAACACTTAAAAAAGTGAAAGTTGAAGATATTGTTGAATCTGACGGAATTTTCACCATTCTGATGGGTGATAATGTTGAGCCACGCCGAAACTTCATTGTGGAAAACGCACTTCGAGTGAAGAATTTGGATGTTTGAAATTATTGCCCCAACTCCATGTCCAGCCCCCATTCCGTTGTCGCCATAGTCGGGCGTCCAAATGTAGGAAAATCAACATTATTCAATCGCCTTGTCGGGCGACGTTCTGCCATTGTAGAAAAGAATCCGGGTGTAACACGTGACCGCAATTCTGGAATTGCAAAATATCACGGTTTTCAGTTTATTGCAGTTGATACAGGTGGATTTGAACCAGTTGCAGAAAGCTCATTGGTTCAACAAATGGCATTACAGGCACGTCTGGCTGTTGAAGAGGCAGATTGTGTTTTGTTTGTTGTAAGTGCACTGGAAGGCTGGACTCCGGCAGACAGTGAAATATACAGGACATTGGAGAAAGCAGAAACTCCCTTGTTTGTTGTTGTCAACAAAGCCGATAATCCCCGTCTGGAAGAAGAAAGTTTTGAGTTTCATCAGCTTGGAGTAGAAAATATTTATCCAATTTCTGCTGAGCACAACCGTGGAATAGAAGGACTTTTGGAAGAAGTAGATCAGCTGATTCCACTGAAAATAAAAGAAAAAGAAGACTACAATGAAGATCTAAGCCGCTCTGATGCTCCCATTGCAGTTGCGGTTATTGGTAAACCAAATGCAGGAAAATCGTCGATTGTAAATGCACTTCTCCGGAAGGAGCGGATGATTGTGGATTCGGTTTCAGGAACAACCCGTGATCCGGTTGACAGTCAGTGCAGTTTTGAAGGCCGGGATATTTTGCTGGTTGATACTGCAGGAATTCGTCGACGCGGCAAGGTCAGTCGGAAGATTGAAACATTCAGTATTGTTTCTGCACTCAAATCAATAGAACGTGCGGATGTAACCCTTTTGATTATTGATGCAGAAGAAGGGGTAACAGAGCAAGTTACCAAGATTGCCGGCTATGCCAATGAGCGAAGAAAATCACTGGTGATTGTGATGAACAAATGGGATCTGGTCAAAAAAGACGGCATAACCCAAAAGGAAGTCAAAGAAGAAGTATACGATAGTTTGGGTTTTATCAACTTTGCACCGGTTATTTTTGTCAGTGCGGTGACTGGACATCGCGTTCCTCAAATTTTTGAAAACATTCTGCGGGTTCATGAGCAATACGTCCGGCGGATTCAAACTTCAGATTTGAATACCATTCTTCAGCTGATTGTCAACCAGCATCCACCTCCATCAAAATCGGGCCGGCCGACCAAAGTGTATTACGGCAATCAGGTCAGTGTTGCCCCGCCGACTTTTGTCTTCATGACCAATAATCCCGAAAAAACAAACTTTGCTTACGAGCGCTATGTTTCCAACCAGTTCCGCTTTCATTTTGGTTTTGAAGGTACTCCCCTGAATTTTATCTGGCGCAAGAAAAAATCGACTCACAGTAAAAAACCCGGAAAACGCAGCTGAAAAAGATATCCAAGATCAGTATTATTGCCTGATTTTCAGACTGACAGCT
>Ga0257111_1001261_pt1 | contig 10286 bp, 13 predicted proteins | sample LP_taG_6_FD_191567 | JGI IMG/M metagenome (GOLD analysis project Ga0257111, IMG submission 191567) | Marine microbial communities from Northeast Subartic Pacific Ocean, Canada - LP_J_2015_P26_500m | ecosystem: Environmental > Aquatic > Marine > Oceanic | place: Canada: Northeast Subartic Pacific... | reverse complement strand
AAATCTAATAAATAAATATTCACTTTTAAACGTAGTGACTCAGTCCAATCTTATGTGTATAAGCGAGAAGGTATTATTGTTATTAAAACAGATTAAATGGAAGAAACAATTTATTTTTAATCCTGGGGAAGAAGAATTTTTGTTAAGCAAAATTAAATAATATGAATATTTTTGAAAATTTTTCAGCATTGTTCGGTGAGGTTTGGAACAAAGGTATTTTAGGCATTGATATATTTCAAATATTAATAGGACTAGGAATATTTTTAGTTTTTTTATTATTTAGAGGATTGATCAGTAAATTTATAATTAATCGTTTAAAAAAAATAGCGGAAAGAACTACTAATAAATTAGATGATACTTTTGTTCAGGCAATGGAAGGTCCGGCTCGCTTTTTTCCTATCGTTGTAGGTTTTTTTATAGCTAGTTATTATTTAGAATTTCAACCAGAATCCAAATCATTTATTGATAATTTAAATAAATCACTAATTACAATTTTAATTTTTTGGTTTTTGCATCAGTCTGTTCAACCAATTACTTATTTATTGGGAGGTCTAGAAAAATTATTAACAAGAGAGCTGATAGGTTGGATAGTTAAGGCTTTAAAAGTAATTATTTTTATTTTAGGTGCGGCGGCAGTGTTGGATTTATGGGGAATTAAAGTAGGACCTGTAATAGCCGGCTTAGGTTTATTTGGCGTTGCGGTTGCACTAGGTGCACAAGACTTGTTTAAAAATTTAATATCAGGAATTTTAGTACTGGTAGAAAAAAGATACAAAGTAGGCGACTGGATTATCGTTGAAGGTATTATAGAGGGTATTGTTGAGCGCATAGGTTTTAGATCAACTATTGTAAGAAAATTTGATAAATCGATGGCGATCATCCCAAACTTTCAATTTGCAGAAAATGCACTTATTAATATAAGCGAAACAACTAATTGGATAATTAGTTGGGTTATTACTTTGCAATACAACACCACTGTTGAACAACTTAAAAAAATTAGAGATGAAATAGAAAAATATGTTACCACTCATAAGGATTTTAAAACTAGCTTAGGTCACGCTGTTAGAGTGGATAAATTTTCTGATAGTTCAATAGATATGTATATTAGATGCTTTACAGTCACAGATGATTGGGATGAGTGGCTTGCAGCTAAAGAAAGGTTAGCAATTGAAATTAAGCAAATTGTTGAAAAAAATAACGCATCTTTTGCTTTTCCAAGTCAATCCATATATGTAGAGAAGAAATGAAATCGATATTTATTTTAATAGATAGCATTATTACCATTTATCTTTGGATTATTATTGTAAATGCTGTTCTCAGCTGGTTAGTTGCTTTTAATATTCTTAATACACAAAATAGATTTGTTTTTTCTGTACTTGATGCGACTTATAAACTAACTGATCCTGCGTTGAATAAAATAAGACGTTTTATACCAAATCTTGGATCAATTGATATATCTCCTGTAGTATTAATTTTGATTTTACTGTTTGTCAGAAATGTAGTTTTTGAGGTTTTTGCTCCAACTTTATTTTAATTATGATTATTGATGGAAAAAAAATAGCTGCAGAGCTTAGAGAAGAGCTAAAAAAAACGGTATCAGAACTTAAGTCTACTTATAATGCCATCCCTGGATTAACGGTAATTTTGGTGGGAGAAGATCCTGCGAGTAAAATTTATGTGAAAAATAAAGAAAAGTTTGCAAAAGAAGTTGGAATGAATTCAGAGGTAATTAGATATTCTGCAGATCTAAAAGAAAAGGAATTACTAAATAAAATTGAGGAACTTAATAAAAATGATAAAGTGTCAGGCATATTAGTTCAGCTGCCCCTTCCCAAACATATCGATAAAAGAAAAGTTATAGAAACTATAGATTACGCAAAAGATGTCGATGGTTTTCATCCCATAAATGTTGGAAATTTATCTTCAGGTTATGACAGTAGTATTCCGTGCACTCCTCTAGGATGTAGCTTATTGCTTAAAAAAGCTGAAAAAAATTTAAGTGGAAAACATGCGGTAGTGATTGGAAGATCCAATCTAAACGGAAAACCTATGACTCAATTACTTTTAAAAGAAAATTGTACTGTCACTATTACCCATTCAAAAACAAAAGATTTAAAAGCAGAATGTCTTAGAGCCGATATAATTATTGCAGCAGTAGGAATACCAAAATTAGTTAAAGGAGATTGGGTAAAAAAAGGTGCAATCGTCATTGATGTTGGAATTAACAAAACCGATTCAGGGTTAGTTGGTGATGTTGATTTCGAAGAAGTTTCTAAAGTTGCGAAAGCAATTACACCGGTACCAGGTGGCGTTGGCCCCATGACAATTGCCTGCTTATTAAATAATACCGTTGAATGTTTTAAAAGAGCCCAGTCTAAATAATGTTAAGATTTTAATTCGTATACATTTTTTTTTGTTTTTGTTGCAGCTTTGTCATATAATTTTTTGGCTGTAAAATTATCTTCATCCGTCTGCCACCTGACTAAATTCCAACCGTTAGTTTTTGATATTTCTTTAATTTCATTTAGTAATTTTTTACCAATTTTTTGACCCCTATATTCCGGATCAACAAAAATATCATCAAGATAACCAATATACTTTCCCTTCAATGGACTCAGTAATTTTCTATAATGAGCAATTCCAACAATCTTTCCATTAATTTCGTAGCCAATACCTTTAAGCTCATGACTCTTATCATGTAACCAATTCCACACAGTTTGAAGAATCTTATTATTCATTTCTACCTTATAAAAATCTGCATAACCCTTATAAAGTTTTTCCCATCGCTCTTTGTCTTTTAATTGAATTTCCCTGATCATTTAATTAACAAAGCCTTCTTTTATGGAGATTAATAAATTTTTCAACATTTGACTTGTTAAATGTTTTGTTTTCTTCAAAGGAAACTTTCTTAATAGAATATGCGCTACTTTTAGTTTGTCTCGAAACAATTGTAATGTTTCCTTTGTATAATTTAAGTTTAACAGACCCATTTACTTTATTTCTTTTACGATCTACAATTTTTTGAAGTCCAAACCTCTTTTTTGAATACCAATAACCGTTGTAAATAAGTTCGGCATACTTGGGCATAATTTCATCTTTTTTATGCATAGTTTTTTTATCAAGAGTAATAGATTCAATTGCTCTATGTGCGGTCATTAATAAAGTTCCACCAGGGGTTTCGTAAATTCCTCTAGATTTTATTCCAATAAATCTATTTTCAACCAAATCAACTCTTCCAATACCATTTTTCCCTGCAAGAATATTTAATTTTTGTAAAAGATTTCCAGGAGATAATTTTTTTCCATTAACAGTTAATGCATCGCCATTTTTGAATCCTATTGTTACATAAGAACCTTTGTTGGGTGCTTTTTCAGGCGCAATTGTTCTTTGAAAAATAAATTCTGGAGCTGGATTTCTGGGATTCTCTAAAATTTTTCCCTCGGTTGATGTGTGAAATAAATTATCATCGACAGAAAATGGTGGAGCTCCTTTTTTATCTTTGGGTATTGGTATTTTATTTTTTTTTGCGTATTTAATTAAATCTGTTCTTGAATTTAATTTCCATATTCTCCATGGGGCAATGATTTTAATTTTTGGTCCAAAGTAATGATATCCAAGTTCAAATCTTACTTGATCGTTTCCTTTACCCGTTGAACCATGCGAAACTGCATACGCACCAAATTTTTTTGCTATAGCGATTTGTCTTTTTGCAATTAAAGGTCTTGCTATGGAAGTTCCTAATAAGTAAACACCTTCATAAATTGCATGCCCTCTAATCATTGGGAACACATAATCTTTAACAAAGATATCTTTTAAATTTTCAATAATTATTTTTTTAACGCCTAGTTTTTTAGCATTATTGATAGTTTTGTTTTTATTAATTTTTTGCCCAATGTCTGCGGTATAAGCAATAACTTCAGCATTATAATTTTTTTGAAGCCATTTAAGCACTACGGATGTATCTAGACCGCCTGAATAGGCAAGAACAATTTTTCTTTCCTTTTTCATTTAAGATTTTTTTAGCTGCAATTTTTTTTGGCAGCAGTATATGCCTTGCTAAAACCCATCATTGAATAATGATCGGTGGTTTGCTCTCCTTTTGATGTGCTTCCCATAATCATAAACCTAGAAGCTTTTTTCATTTTTTTTATCATCGCTAAATCTTCTTCATTATCAGCTAACCAAGCAAAACTATCTTTTGTAAATAAATCAAATTTTTTTTTTCCAGATTTTGCTTTTACAGAGCTTCCTATTTTAAACAAATATCCATTTGTTAAACTAATTTCATTTTTAATATTTTCACCCGGTCTAAAACTTACAAATAGTCTGGATGGTTCTCTCTTCAGTTTTTTTGGAGCACGTACCAGGGGTATTGATTGTGCAAAACAGATTTTATTTCCATCTTGGATATTAACAAAAGATTCCCAATCTTTAAATTTACCTAAGCTCTTAAGATTTTCTGCAGCATATAGATTTTGAAAGTAAGAACAAAAAAATAAAATTAACAATATATTTTTAAATTTTTTTAAGGACATGGATTCGGGTATCTTTTTTGAATTTTTCCTATTTTTTTAATTAATTCTTTATCTAAATTAGTGTTTACACTATCTATATTAGTTTTCAACTGTTCCATTTTTGTTGCCCCAATTATTACAGATGTAACAAATGGTTGAATTTCACAAAACTTAATCGACATTTGGGCAATATCTAAATTAAATTCTTTTGCCAAATTCCAATATTCTTCAATGGCTTTTTCAGAATTGGCAGTTCTATATCTTGACCAAAAATCGTAGAATAAATCCATTCTTGAATTTTTGGGCATTGTGCCATTTCTGTATTTTCCAGATAAGTATCCTGAAGCTAGAGGTGAATATGCTAATAAACCAACTTTTTCCCTTATTGCAGTTTCTGACAAGCTTACTTCAAAACCTCTATTTAAAAAATTATAAGCATTCTGTATAGAAACAATTCTAGCAAGTTTTTTGTTTTCAGAAAATTTTAAATATTGATTTATTCCCCAGGCCGTTTCATTAGAAATTCCTATGTGTCTTACTTTTCCAGCTTTGACCAAATTATTTAAAGCATCCAGAGTTTCTTCAATTTTAATCAAATCATTCGAATTTTTATGTTCATATTCCAATTTTCCAGAAAAAGAACCTACTGGTCTATCAGGCCAATGAACTTGATACAAATCAATGTAATCAGTTTTTAAATCTTTCAAACTTCTATTGATTGCAAAATCAATTTGTTTTTTACTTAGACAAGTGTTTTCACCATTAGGTCTCAGCCAAGACATTGGGGATGCTCCAGCCACCTTATCTGCTAAAATTATTTTATTTCTCTTTTTAGTTTTTGAGAACCATTCACCTATAAACTGACTTGTTTTTCCTCTTGTTTCAGGTTTCATTGGTACTGCATAAAGTTCAGCAGTATCAAAAAAATTTATTCCTTGATCTACGGCATAATCCATTTGTTGAAAGGCTTCTTTTTCGGTATTTTGTTCACCCCAAGTCATGGTACCCAGACAAATTGTGCTGACTTTTATATCTGTATTCCCCAATTTTTTAAAATTCATAGCTTTATTTAAACTATTTTTAATTTTTATTAAACACCCAACATCTTGAAATTTAGCTCGAATGACAATATATTTATCTCATATTATGGAATTTAATAAGCAAAATATATTTAATAAAGTAAAGGCAGCTACACAAACAACCGTAGTGATGGATGAAGGCTTAAGAGCCTACATGCTTAAAGTTTATAACTACATGGCAACAGGAATTTTATTAACAGGGATTATTTCATTAATTTCTTTTAAATTAGCTGCTGACATAGATTCTTCTGGAGCAATTGCCTTCACAAGTTTTGGAAACACAATTTTCTTTTCAGGGTGGAAATGGGTAATAATGTTAGCTCCACTAGGTATTGTTTTTTATATGAGTGCTGCAATTAATAAGATGAGCGCCTCAAAAGCACAAACTGTTTTTTGGATCTTCGCAGCTTTAATGGGGCTTTCACTATCTTGGGTATTATTGGTTTACACAGGCAAAAGTGTTGCAAGAGTATTTTTCATTACTTCAGCAACTTTTGGAACAATGAGTATTTATGGATATACAACAAAGAGAGATTTAACAAAACTTGGATCTTTTTTGTTTATGGGATTAATTGGAATTATTATTGCATCATTGGTAAATATTTTTCTAAAATCTACAATGATGTATTTTGTAATATCAATTTTAGGCGTTTTAATATTTGTAGGCTTAACTGCATATGATACTCAAAAAATTAAAAATATGTATGTCGCAAGTGATACAGGTGAATTGATCGGCAAAAAAGCTGTTATGGGCGCTCTAACTCTTTATCTAGATTTTATTAATTTATTTATAATGCTTTTGAGACTTTTTGGTCAAAGAAGATAAGCATCTACTTAACTAATTTAAATTTTTTCCAATTTACCAGATTAATTAAACTTTCCAGAGATTGAGATTTATTAATTATATATCCCTGAGAATTAAGGACACTATAAATATCTCCAGATTTTTTATTTTTTATTTCCTTGTTTATTTTAAATAATGGAGAATCAGAATAACGTTTATATACATTAAAGCTAATTCTATTTTTTGAAATATCTAGATCGTAATCTCTCCAAAAACCATCGGAAACCATTCTAGCATATAAGTTAAGTATAGTTTTTAATTCTTTTTTATCAAAGTAGATGTTATTTTCTGGTGTAAAATTATTAACTACTAATTTAATGTTTTTCATTCAGCTTTGTGTTTATTTAAAAATGACATTTGTGATAGTGTAAATATCAAAGTTGCGGATAAAAGTCCCCAAACTTTAAAACTCACCCAAAAACTTTCGGTCTGTGTTCTCCAGACGGCCTCGTTAACAATTGCCAAGAAAATAAAAAAATATGCCCACCGATTGGTAAATAAGGACCAGCCTTCTTCTGTTAATTTGAGTTTATTTTGAAAAAAAATTTTCAAAAGATTTTTTTTAAATATATATTTTCCAGAAATTAAAATAATTGCGAACGCCAGGTTTATTATTGTAGGCTTTATATATATAAAGATGGGGTTATCTAGATAAATAGTTAAGCCTCCAAAAAAAACTATAATTACACAACTTACAAGTGGAACCATTGGCATTTTCTTTTCCATGAAAAAAATAATTACCAATGAGATTAGGGTTGCTAATATTAGGTATATTATAGCTAATTTAAGACCACCTCCACCTTTATAATACATAATAAAGAAAACCAGCAGAGGACCAAAATCAGTTAAGAACTTTATCGTTGACTTGTTCATAAGTTGTTTGTTTAATTTTAACATAACTTTAAATAACTATATATTTTTTTATTGATTTTTTATCTAAATTAATTAATGATTTGTTTTTATTCAAAATTTAAATGTCTATAAAAAAAGCTAAATATTCAATAGGTGAAATAGTTAAACATAGGCATTTTGATTTTAGGGGTGTTATTTATGATGTTGATTTTGAATATAATAACACCGAGGAGTGGTATCAATTGATACCCAAAGAAGTAAGACCCAAGAAAAATCAACCCTTCTACCATTTGCTTGCAGAAAATAATGACATAACCTACGAAGCCTATGTTTCGGAGCAGAACTTAATACCCGACGAATCTGGAGAACCAATCAAACATCCTTTGATTAATGAAATTTTTAGTGGTCGCAATGGATTGGGATATTTCAAGCTATCCAATTAGTTTTGCCTAAAATAAAACAACATTAATCCAAATCTTAGCCTAATTAGTCAATTAAGTTTTCTTTAATGCCTAGTTAACGAGCAAAATTCTCTTCTATCTCCCTCTTGAAGCTTGATAACTAGGCATACTTTGATAGAGAACATCACATTCTTGAAATAAACTTAAACGTATGATTATATGACTTCCAGGTTGTATTAGAAGAATGACATATACAAAAAAAATAACACTTTTTATTTTTTCTTTTGTGTTTATCACTGGTCTTTGTTGGGCCGATAATCATGGAAATGAAAAAAAAACAGAATTAAATTTTTATACTGGAATGTTTGATTTCAGCGATGACGGAAAAAGAGCATCGCTAGTCGGACTTGAGCACAGAAATGACGATTTGTTTAGACATAGTTTTTTAGGAAAAATTTCACCAGTTACTGGAGCCATGATTACACAAGAGAATGCTGTATATTTTTATACAGGAATTCAGGCGGAGTACGATATTGGCATACTAAATTTTATTCCCAGTTTTACTCCTGGTTTATATGAGCAAGGAGATGGAAAAGATCTAGGCCATCCTTTAGAATTTAAAAGTGAAGTAAAATTTACACTCGATTTAGGTGAAAGCAGCAATTTAGGTTTTTCATATAATCATATTTCTAATGCAAGCTTGGGTGATACAAATCCTGGGGCAAATAGTTATATGTTTAATTATTTGAAGAAGTTCTAAAGTAGAAAATAACTTAATCGAAATGTTCAAATGAATCTTAAAGATTGTCATAACGTTGAGGATTTTAGAAAATTAGCTAAAAAAAAACTACCATCCCCAATTTTTCATTATATTGACGGAGGATCTGACGATGAAGTTACATTAAAAAGAAATACAGAATCTTTTAATCAATGTGATTTAGTTCCAAGTGTACTAACTGATGTAAGCAATGTGGATTTATCAACTACAGTTTTAGGACAAAAAATTGACTTCCCTCTTTTTCTTGCGGCCACTGCTATGCACCGTCTCTATCATCATACTGGCGAACGAGCTACAGCAAAAGCTGCTGAAAAAATGAAAACTATATTTGGTACTTCAACTATGGCCACAACTAGTATTGAAGAAATTGGTAAGTTAACCAACGGACCAAAATTATTTCAACTATATATACATAAAGATAGAGGCTTAACCGATAATTTAATTGAAAGGTGTAAAAAATCTGGTTTTAACAGCATGTGTTTAACGGTAGATACAGTAGTAGCGGGTAACAGAGAAAGAGATCACAGAACTGGATTTTCTACTCCACCAAGATTAACTCTAGAAAGTTTTTTAAGTTTTGCTGCGCATCCAGCATGGAGCTTAAATTATTTATTTGGTAGAAAATTTAAATTGGAGAATATTATTCATATGACAGATAAAGGAAGCAGCATTGATAAATCGGTTATAGATTATATAAATGAACAATTTGATCCTTCAATGAACTGGAAGGATGCAGAATACTGTGTAAAAAAATGGGGAGGACCGTTTGCTCTCAAAGGCGTTATGTCAGTTGAAGATGCAAAAAAAGCAATTGATATTGGATGTACGGCAATAATGGTTTCTAATCACGGAGGAAGACAGCTTGATGGTTCAAGAGCACCCCTCGATCAACTTGCTGAGATAGTTGATGCTGTTGGAGATAAAATAGAAGTAATACTTGATGGAGGAGTCAGAAGAGGAACACACGTTTTAAAAGCTCTAGCTCTTGGGGCGAAGGCTTGTAGTTTTGGAAAAGGTTATTTATTTGCACTTGGAGCAGCTGGCCAAAAAGGCGTTGAAGCTGTGTTACAAAAGATGCACGACGAGATTCGGCGCGACATGATATTAATGGGATGCAGATCTGTAAAAGAACTTAATAGATCAAAAATTATTTTTAGAAAAAATTAAAACAATATGAAAATTGCAAAAAATGTAAGCAGACTTGGTACGGAAGCGGTTTATAATATTTTTGCAAAAACAAAAGAGTTAGCAAAACAAGGAAAAAATATTCTCGATTTAAGTTTGGGTCAATCCGATTTTAAATCTCCTAAACATGTAGTAGATGCGGCAATTAAAGCTTTAAAAGACGGTCATCATGGATACACTTTGCCCAATGGAATAATCGAATGCAGAGAAGCGGTAAGTCGAAAAATTAAAAATTTATATAATGCAAATATTGAGCCAAAAAGAATAGTTATCATGCCAGGCGGCAAACCCACGATGCATTATGCCATATCATTTTTTGGAGAATTGGGGGCAGAAATTATATATCCCAATCCAGGATTTCCTATTTACGAATCGATGATTAATTATACAAGAGCAAAGGCAGTTCCTTATAATTTAATGGAAAAGAAAGACAATTCTATTGATGCTGAAAAAGTTCTATCTTTAATTAATGAAAAAACAACACTGTTAATTTTGTGTAATCCACACAATCCAACTGGAAGTTTTACTGAAAAAAAGGAAATTGATAAATTGGCAAAGGGTTTATTAAATTTTCCTAACGTAGCAATTTTAAGTGACGAAATTTATAGTAGACTTATCTTTGATGGAAAAGAG
>Ga0257111_1001259_pt1 | contig 10291 bp, 7 predicted proteins | sample LP_taG_6_FD_191567 | JGI IMG/M metagenome (GOLD analysis project Ga0257111, IMG submission 191567) | Marine microbial communities from Northeast Subartic Pacific Ocean, Canada - LP_J_2015_P26_500m | ecosystem: Environmental > Aquatic > Marine > Oceanic | place: Canada: Northeast Subartic Pacific... | reverse complement strand
CGTCCTATGACGACGGCGGCACGCTGGTCATCGACCGGGCAGGCGTACGCGAGCACCTCAACTCGGTGACGGACTACTCGGGCATCATTGGCCTGATCACCTGTGACGCGTTCGGCGACTGTGGATCCCAGAAGATCACAGTGATCGGCCACGGCGACTCGACCGACGTTGCTGCGTCCAACGCCAACGTCGTCTACGAGTACGCACCGGCTGGCTCTAGCGAGGGTTCGGGCGATCTGGTCGCCCCGGTGATTCCGAAGCGCGGCGGTACTCTGGTACAAGCCAGCACCCAGGTAGGAACGGGTATCAACCACGGAGTGGCCTCCGGGGTCGCAATCGGCAACCCGAGTTCGAAGATGTTCGCCTCGCTGGTCCATCTCGACGCCAACTGGGATCCTCAGCCCTACCTGGCTGAGTCTTGGGAGGTATCGGATGATCAGTTGACCATCACACTGCATCTTGTGGACGGTGCGACCTTCCACGACGGGGCGCCAATCACGTCAGCCGACGTGAAGTTCTCGATCGAAGTGGTCAAGAACAACCACCCGTTCACCGGGATGTGGGGGCCACTCGAGTCGATCGACACGCCCGATGACCTCACTGTGGTAATCAACCTGTCCAACCCACACCCCGCAATGTGGATCGCCATGTCGGACGTGCTCATGCCGGTCATGCCGAAACACATCATGGATGACGGCACGGCGATCACCGACATGAAGGGGCATCCGAACAACACGGCTTCCTTGGAGGGTGACCTCATCGCGGTCGGTTCGGGCCCATTCGTCCTCATCGAGTGGGACCCCACACAGAAAATCGTGCTTGAGGCCTACGAGGACTTCTTTATCCCCGGTCGCCCCTACCTCGACAGCATCATCTACGTCATGGTCCCCGACGAAGACACAGCTTTGCTGGGGCTGGAAAGCGGCGAATACGACGTGTCGGGCTACGCCAGCGTCCTTAACGAGAAGAAGGTTCTCGAAAATCCGAACCTGGACTCCAGTCCCACACTCACCGGTGTCGCTTCGTTGAACCATCTGCAGTTCAACATGGCCAACGACGTCATAAGCGACCTTCGAGTGCGGCAGGCCATCGCCTACACCATCGACCGGGACTACATCATTAACACCTTGCACCAGGGAATGACCGAGGAATTGCTAGGCGGGATCCACCCGGCCAGCCCGTTCTACAACCCGAACGTAGAGCGCTACGACGTCGACCTGGACAAGGCTCGCGCCCTGCTGGCTGAAGCCGGCTATGCCGATGGTCTGGATTTGAAGATCCACTACATCCCAGGCCCGAACGAGCAACAGCGCAACGTGGCCGAGTACATCTCCTTGGCACTCAGTGAAGTCGGGGTCAACGTAGAGGTTGTCAACTCGGCCGACGCGGGTGCGTGGGTCGGCATCTTCTTCGGCGGCCCAGACGCCTGGCAGATGACCATGACCGCCTACTTCAACTGGGGCGACCCGGTCATCGGCGTACAGCGGGCCTACGTGTGCGACAACATCAAGGTTTCCTTCTTCGTCAACAACTCGGCCTACTGCAATGAGCGGGTCGACGAGTTGCTCTACGCCGCGGCGATCGAAATGGACTTCGACGCCCGGAAGGCGCTCTATGACGAATTCCAGGAAATCACCGCGGTGGAGTTGCCGTTCTACAACATCAACGCTTTGCCGATCTACGGAGCCAACCAGCCGGACGTGATGAACCTGCCAGACGGCCCATGGGGCGGCCTCTCGGGCATGGAGAACGTCTGGCTCGATCGGTAGAGACGGTAAAAGGACCCAAACCACACGAAAAACGAGGTGACAGCACTCGCCCGGGCCATCGGGATCAGATTAGGACTAGCTATCGGACTGCTATTGGCAGTCGTGATCGTGGTCTTCTTTCTGATCCAGTTGGCCCCGGGCGACGCTGCCCTGTACCTCGGCATACAGCAAGGCGTCGGCGACCCCGAGTACCTAGCCCGGCTAAGAGCTGACTACGGGCTGGACCGCCCACTACTGGTCCAACTCGGGGCCTATGTCGGCCAAGTCGCCCAGTTGGACCTGGGCCAGTCCACCTACTTCGACCGGCCGGTCCTGGACTTAATCCTGGACCGTCTCTTCGCAACGGTGCTGCTGGCCGGCACGTCGCTGCTCTTCGCAGTAGTGGTCGGCGTGGCCATCGGGGTGTTCACGGCCCGCCGGCCGGAGAGTCCGACCTCACACGGAGTGACGGTCATGAGTCTCCTCGGCTTCGCCACCCCGGTCTTCTGGTCAGCCCTGATGTTCATCGTTATCTTCGCTGCAGGCCACCCGTTCAGCATCCTGCCGGTAGGCGGTATCGAGGACGTGCGCTACAACGGCAACTGGCTCGGTGAGACCGTCGACCTGTTCCAGCACCTCGTCCTTCCGGCGCTCAGTCTCGGCATTATCTATCTGGCCATCTACTCCCGACTGGCCCGAGCCTCAATGCTCGAAGTGCTCGAGTCCGACTACATCCGCACCGCCCGAGCTAAGGGCGCCCACGAGCGGGTCGTGGTTTACAAACACGCCCTGCGCAACGCCATCATCCCCGTAGTCACAACGGTTGGCCTACAGGTCGGAGCCCTCTTCTCGGGTGCCCTCCTGGTTGAGTTCGTGTTCGGCTGGCCCGGAATCGGACGGCTGGCCGTCAACTCGATCCTCCGACGCGACAGCCCGATGTTGCTTGGCATCATGATCTTCGGGTCGGCAATGACCATTGTGGCCAACCTGCTCACCGACCTCACTTACCGTCTCATTGACCCCCGAATCCGCGTCGGAGGATCCAGATGACCGACCTCGGAATAGCCGTCAAACCGGTCGAAACTGGCAGCCGTGGAGCCGTCCGTATGTTCCTCCGGAACAAAGCGGCAGTATTCGGCCTGGTCATATTCACACTCATTGCCCTGATCACAGTTTTCGGACCTGGTCTCTACGGGACATCTGCGAGAAAAATGGTGGCCCCACCGTTTCTAGGACCAGGCGACGACCTAGGACCGCTTTTAGGCACCGACTACCTGGGGCGGGACATCCTGGCAGGCATCATCATCGGGGGCCGAACCACCCTCTTAGTTGCCGTCGTGGCCGCGCTTATGACCATGACCTTCGGCCTGGTAATCGGCAGTCTGGCCGGGTACTTCGGCAAGTGGATCGACTCCCTACTCATGCGCTTCACCGAGATCTTCCAGGTGATGCCGTCCCTGCTCTTCGCTCTGGTCGTCATCTTCCTGCTCGGACCGGGAACCCGGAACGAGACACTGGCCATCGGCCTGACAATGTGGCCGGCCGCTGCCCGCCTCACCAGAGCTGAATTCCTACGGTGGCGCGAAATGGAGTTCGTAAAAGCCGCCCGGGCCATCGGCTGCAGCGACCTACGGATCATGTTTCGCACGATCCTCCCCAACGCCATGCCCCCACTACTGACATGGACCACTCTCATCGTGGTAACCGCAATCCTCTTTCACGCGGGATTGGCCTTCCTGGGCCTGGTGGACATCAACAGTGTCAGCTGGGGTTCGATGATGGGTAAGAATCGGGGCTACGCGCTTACCGCCTGGTGGACGGTCGCCTTCCCGGGGGCGGCCATCATGGTCACTGGACTCAGCATCGCCCTGATCGGAGACGGTCTCCAAGACGCCTTCAACCCGAAGCTCCGGGGGCGCTGATGAGCCTCCTCAAAGTCGACGACCTAACTGTCACGTTCGATGAGTTCACCGCGGTCGACTCGGTGGGCTTCACTATCGAACCCGGTGAAACCCTAGGGGTGGTAGGCGAATCGGGTTCAGGCAAATCGGTCACTGCGCTTTCAATAATGCGGCTGATCGAAATGGGCACCCGGGCAAAGATCACCCGCGGTCGAGTCGAACTGGAAATGCACGACGGTTCGACCCTCAACCTGTTGGACCAAGACGAGCCCACCATGAGAAACATCCGCGGCAACCAGATCGCCATGATTTTCCAGGAGCCGCTCACCAGCCTGAACCCGGTGTACCCAGTCGGTGAACAGATTGCCGAAGCGGTGCGGATCCACGAGGGGTCTAACAGGAAGACAAGCATGGCCCGGGCCCGAGAAATGTTCGACCTGGTGCGGATACCCGAGGCCGACAAGAGGATCGGTCAATACCCCCACGAGATGTCTGGCGGCATGCGCCAGCGGGTGATGATTGCCATCGGTCTGTGTTGCGGACCCCGGCTGCTCATCGCCGACGAGCCCACAACGGCCCTCGATGTGACCATCCAGGCTCAGATCCTCGGACTCATCAAGCAGCTTCAGGTCGAGACCGGCACCGCAATGATGCTCATCACCCACGACATGGGTGTGATTGCTGAAGTAGCCGACCGCGTCGTCGTCATGAACCAGTCAAAGATCGTTGAACAGGGCCCCGTAGAACAGATCTTCCACTCGCCGAGAGAGGCATACACCCGAGGCCTACTCAGCGCGGTGCCCAAGCTTGGAAGCATGGCCGGCCACGACGGACCTAGACCGTTCAATCTGGCAGGAGACCTCGCGTGACAAGCAAGAGCAACGGCCAGAGCCCCGTTGTCGAGGTACAGGGCATCTCGAAACAATTCCCGACCGACCACAAGGCTCGGGTACACGCCGTAACCGATGTATCGCTCCATATCGATCATGGTGAGACCCTCGCCGTGGTCGGAGAGAGCGGTTGTGGAAAATCCACCCTGGCTAACCTCATAATCCGTCTCCACGACGCGGACCAGGGCCGAATTCTCCTCAAGGGAGTTGACATAACTGACCTCAACCCCCGGGAGATGCGCGCACACAGACAGACCCTGCAGATCATCTTTCAGGATCCCTTCGCCAGCCTCGATCCTCGAGTCCGGGTCGGGGCATCTGTGGCCGAGCCCCTGAGGGTCCACAAAGTCGCCACTAAGGAGGAGGCGACAGACCGGGTGCGTCACCTGTTCGAGCTGGTCGGTCTTGAACAATCGATGCTGAACAACTACCCCCACCAGTTCTCTGGCGGCCAACGCCAGCGAGTGTGCATTGCACGAGCCCTGGCGCTGAAGCCCGAACTAGTCATTGCCGACGAGGCCGTATCAGCCCTCGACGTGTCGGTTCAGGCCCAGGTCATGAACCTGATGCTGGAACTCCAGCAGGAGATGGAGCTGTCCTATCTGTTCATCAGCCACGACCTGGCCGTGGTCGAACGCATCGCCCACCGGGTGGCCGTGATGTACCTGGGCCAGATAGTCGAGCTCGGGTCACGCGAACAGGTGTTCCGGGACCCCCGTCACTCCTACACGAAGCGTCTCCTGGGTGCCGTGCCGATCGCCGATCCCCGGCAGCGCACCGAACGACCGCTCCTCACCGGCGAGATCCCCAGCCCGGTCTGGCCTGCTGGAGAAGGCCCCGCGCTGGTCACCTGCACCGAGGTGGAACCCGGGCACCAGGTCGCCGACGAGTAGGCCCCGGCCCCGGCTGCCGGCTCCGGTCCTCCCGAGATGGTGCCGTTGGAGTCAGGGGCCTCGCCGGAGCAGGAATCCGCCGGCCGGCCAGCTCAGTCCAGCAGGCGGTCCCGTAGGTCGGCCAGACGCTGGTCGTCGAATCCGAAGCCGGCGCGGAGCATGGCCCCGTCCCCACCCCAGTGGTCGTCCACAGCAGCCAACTGGGCCTCCACGTAGGCCGGTGCGACCTCCATGAATGGTCGTGCCAGCTCCAGGACCTCCTCGGTCAGCAAGCCGCTTTCGAGCAGGGCGGCCGACTGGCCGACAGCGGCGGCGTTGCTCTCCAGGTAGTGGGCAATGATGGCATCGCGCTCCACGCCCAGGGCCAGGAGAACGACGGTGCCGACCCAGCCGGCCCGGTCCTTGCCGGCCGAGCAGTGCCAGACCAGCGGCCACAGCTCGTGGTCCGTGACCACGCCCACCACCCGACGGAACACAGCCACCCGGGAAGGGTCGGTGACCATGACCCGGGCGCCGTCGGTGGCCAGCGCGGCTGCGCGCCCGTCGGCCCAGGCCGTCCGGATGGCGATGGGATCCGCCTCCGAGATCAGTTCCCGTATGCCGGCACCGAGTCCTGAGTCGTCCGGAATCGGGGCCGGCACCTGGTCGATGCCATCAGCCTCGCGGTCGGATCCGTCGGCGGCGAGGTCATGGTCCGTACGCAGGTCCACCACGGTCCGGACACCCAGGGCGACCAGCCGTGCCAGATCGGCATCGGTGGCACGGGCCAGGTGACCAGAACGCCACAGCAGGCCGGTCGTGGTGGTGCGACCGTCGGTGGTCGGGAGCCCTCCTATACCGCGGAAGTTGTTGATGCGGTCCATGACCGGGAACGTGGCTGACATGCCCGAGGTGCCTTTCCTGGCTGTTGTGTCTGAAGTGGCTGACGTGTCTGAGGCATGGGCCATGTCCGCCGTGTCCGCCATGCCGCATGGTCCCATGTCTCGGTCCTGCCGGACCTGCCGGGTGGTCGTACGATCTGGGAATGTCCGACCCCCGACCAGACGGTTCCGAGGTGCTCCTCGTCGACGATCCCCGGCCGGGGGTGAGGCGCCTCACCCTGAACCGCCCGGAGAGACGAAACGCCATGGACAACGCCCTGCGGTGCGCCCTCTTCGACGCCCTCCGGGAAGCCGACCGTGACGACTCCGTGCACCTGTCGGTGATCCGTGGTGCCGGCAGGTGCTTCTCCTCCGGCTACGACCTCGGCTCGGACCTCTCGGCCGACCGGCCCTCCTACACCGCTGGCGGAGCCGGCTCATGGGCCCGTCAGGTGACCGACGGTTGGCTCTCGCTGTGGGACCTCGCAAAGCCCGTGATCGCCCAGGTCCACGGGTACGCAATGGCCGGTGGTTCAGAGTTGGCCGCCGCCTGCGACCTCGTCTACCTGGCTGACGACGCAACCATCTCCCATCCGGTCCTGAGGGTGGCCGGAACGCCTGACTTCGCCGTGCATCCCTGGCTGGTGGGGCTCCGGAACGCCATGGAGATGGTGCTCACCGGCGATGCCGTGGACGCAGCCGAGGCCGTACGTGTCGGCTACGCCAACAGGGCGTTTCCCTCTGACGAGCTGGACGACCGGGTACTGGACATCGCCGAGAGGATCGCCGGGGTGCCCCACGAGTTGCTGCAACTCAACAAGCGGTGGGTGTACCGGGCCATGGATGCCATGGGTGCACGGACAGCCATCCGGGCCGCACCCGACCTGGGAGGGCTGGCCCGCCACGTCCCGGCCATCCGGGAGAACCTGGAAGGCCTCACCGGCCGGGTCCGCGATGCCGCAGCGGAGGACAGGCAGTAGGACGACTGACCGGCCCACAGTCTGGCCGACTGTCCGGCTGCCAGCTTCTGGTGCCGACAGGCTCCAGCCAGTGAACCGGCGCACCCGGTCAGGTCAACTCCGGTCCAGTCAACTCTGGCCCGGGCAGGTCAACTTCGGCCAACTCAGACTGTGGCCGACCGGACCTTGGAGCGTCGCTCCAGCCTCTCCTCGAAGGCCTCGGCCTGGGCAATGAGGGCGACGGGAATCGCCAGGATCTTCTCCTGGAGTTCCGACGCCCGCGCGTCCAGCCCGTCGAGCGATTCGATCTTCCAATGGCGGAGGAGGGGCTGCAGGACCTGCTCAGCGTGGATGCGCAGGTTGTAGATCCCGGCGCGGGCGATCACCACGGCCCGACGATTGAAGTTGGGGATCCCGGTTCCCGGCATGCGGAAGTCGGCAAGTGCGCCGTGGATGGCCTCAAGGACAAGCCCGGGTGCCTCGCGCAGCATCGCCGTGGTGACCCCGCGGTAGAACATGAAGTGGTGGTTCTCATCGACGGCCACCCGGGTCATGACCTCGTGGGCCACCTCACAGTCGGCCTTCACGCCGGCATTCCGATGGCTGATCCTGGTGGCCAGTTCCTGGGCCGACGTATAGGCGAACATCTCGATCGGACTCGGCTCGCTGTAGGTCCATCCCTTGGTAACGGTCGCAACCCGATCGTCCTCCAACTGGGCCGGATCACAATTCCGCGTGGCCAGCAGGTAGTTGCGGATGGCGATGGAGTGCTGGCCCTCCTCGGCCGTCCAGAGCCGCGACCATTCGGCCATCGGCGAATCCTCGGGGAAACTCCCGGCGATCTTGGCGTGGTAGTAGGGCAGGTTGTCCTCGGTCAGGAGGTTCAGATGGAGGGCGGTACGCACCTCCGGCGACAGGGTGGCCTGGGACTCGTCCCAGGGCTCGTCCCGGAAGCTCCGCCCCATCTCCCACGGCACGACCTCGTGGGCGTACCAGTGCTGGCGCCGCTCACGGTGCTCGCCCATGAGACGTTCGATCTCCGGCTCGACGGCGGCAACCAGCTCAATGGCCTCGGCTGTGACTGTCATGACGCTCCGGTCATAAGTCGGCGCTCCGGTCATAAGGTCGTAGCGCGTCTCAACAGGTCGGTCGAACTACTGCCGACCATGGTCAAGGCTAGGGCATGCCAGCGGTAGCCCGCACCCGGGAGGCCCACCAGTGGCCGACCCGGGTATCGGGCGGAAGCTGGGTCCGGGTACCGGTCAACCCATGTCAGGGCCGGCTCAACTGGCGGTCACCGTCTCGATGGCGTCGTAGGTCTTGTTCCGGCGGTATTCGGTGAGGATCTTCTTGGAGGTCATTGCCAGTACCGCCCCGGCGAACATCGTCAGGAAGGCGCCGGCCCCTGTCACCACGTTCAGGTCCGACACTCTGGCCAGGCTGGCGATCCAGATGATGCCTATGAGCGAAAGGCCGCCGCCCACAGCGGCCACCATGGTGCTCCACCTCCACCGTTTGTCGTCGTCCAGACCCAGGAGGCCGGAGGCCGGCACGGTCAGCAGACCGCCGATGGCCGCCACCAGAATGGCGAGCCGAGACAGGCCGGCGCCATCTTCTGAAAGGCCATCGGTGATGAGCTTGGAGTTCATCCGGTACTTGTTGCGCAGCGAGTTGGCCTTCCCGGCGTTGGCCGCCGCCATCGCCGGGAACTCGTTCGTCTCATCCCTGAGGCGGTCCAGTTCCTCCGAGATCTCCGGAGGGAGGTCGGAGGCGCCCCGCTCGTCGAACGTCCAGCCGGAGATCGAGCCGATGAGAACGAGGACCAGGGCGAGGATCCCAGTGGCCATCCGGCCCCAGCCGATGATTCGGTTCAGTGGCCGGTAGGCCGAGTACGGAGCGGTCTGCAGGGCCAACAAGGCCCCTCCCAGCATCACGACACTGGCCAGGATGGCCAACAGCACCCCGGGCCCGCGGGTGTAGGCCGTCACGTCCTTGTGTGGAGAGGCCACCAGGTAGACGAGCGAAGCGACCAGCATGCAGGTCGACGTGATGACCATCGTGTCGGCGCTGAACCACCGCGAGCCGGATCGTGCGACGACCATCACGAGGACGATCGTGCCCAGGGTCGCAAGCAACTGGATGTCCAGGAACAGTGCCGAGTCACCTGACCCGATGCTGCCTATGACCAGCCAGCGGAAGGCGGCACCACTCACGATCGCACCGATCAACGTCGTCCGCTGGTCGGAACCGTTGGCGCCCAGCACCCGGTAGACCATTCCCGCCAGTGTCAGGGCCACGACGTCCTTCACGTCCATCACCGTGGAGAGTGGCGCCAGGGCCAATGCCACGACCGCCACGACCGCACCGGCGAGCAGGCTGTTCCACGTCTTGGGCCCAGCGTCGAACAGGCTGGTGCGGTTCAGGATGGCCAGCACGGCGGCAGCGACGGCAATAACGGCAATCGCCAGGATCTCTCCGCCCATGCCCAGCGGGCCCTCGAAGAGATGGCCGAGTAGGCCGGCTGTTGCCGCCCACACGCCGACCATGCGCCAGTCCACCGGCATGGCGATTCTGGCCAGACCCAGGATGACCCCGATCAGGGCGGGGATGGCCACGACCTCGATGGCCACGGACCAGATGGCCTGCGCCACGTGGCCCTCTAGGTTGGCGAGGGTCGTGTAGCCCTCAAACTCCCCCAGAATCGGATACAGGAAGACGGCCCCGAACAGGCCGGTCAGCAGGGCGGCCAGCCCGGCCGGGCCCCTCAGGCGGCCTATGCCCCCCGTCCAGAAGACACAGGACACGGCGGCCAGCAGGGAGAAGAAGCCCATTGCCAGCACCACCATGCCGGCCCATGATCCACCGGAGGCCTGGTAGCCGTTGAACGACTGTCCCAGCATCTCGATGTCCACTTTGCGGGCGTGGCTGCTCAGCAGGCCGGCGTCGCTACCCCACGTCATCGCCACCGCTATGACAGCCAGGAAGCCGCCCAGCCCGACGATGGCCATGCCGGTCCGCTCACGACCGGTCGTAACCACGT
>Ga0257111_1001252_pt1 | contig 10327 bp, 16 predicted proteins | sample LP_taG_6_FD_191567 | JGI IMG/M metagenome (GOLD analysis project Ga0257111, IMG submission 191567) | Marine microbial communities from Northeast Subartic Pacific Ocean, Canada - LP_J_2015_P26_500m | ecosystem: Environmental > Aquatic > Marine > Oceanic | place: Canada: Northeast Subartic Pacific... | reverse complement strand
AAATACGAAGTTCGGAAATGAGTGTAGCGTTAGGGTGGCTTTGTTATTATTAACTATATATTAATATGGGAATAAGTAAATTGATTAATGTAAATGATGTATTGTATGAAATATTAGGTACAATGGATGCAAAAAAATCTGAAGATAAGGGAACTGAATATTGGAAAAAAAGATGGGGATCCAACGCAGTTTTGAGAAATGGTAATCAGTATTATTACTGTAGAATTGTAATCAACGCAGAATTTGAGGATATTTAATAAAAACAAGGTATATTTATTAATATGAAAGCTAATTTCACAGAGCAAGAAAGACAAGCAATTCACGAATTTGTAGATAGACTTATTGATAATGGGATTCTAGATCCACGTGCTATTCCTGAAGATGAAATTCAATTTGTGGAATGGTGGAAAACAGTTAAGTCTAGACAAGATTTGTGGGAAGCTATGTTGATTTATAATAATAGAGAGAATGTACCTCAGGCGTAAGAGTGGATGAAGAAAAATTAAAAAGTTATAAGTTAAAAAAACTTAAATCAGAATTTGAATACCTTCGCTCAGTATTAGAAGAATGTCAATATATTTATGAATTATCATTAGAAAAGTTTTACCAAGATTTTACAGAACCTTTAAGTGATGAAAAAGTTCAGAAAGTAAAAAAAGAAAATAAAGATCAAAATAAAAAACCAAAAGAAAAAGAATTAAATAAGTTGTATCATAGAATAGCAAATAAAACTCATCCAGATAAATTGTTAAATGAAGATATTACAGATGATAAAAGAAAACAGTTAGAATCTTTTTATAAAGAAGCATCAGTAGCATCTGAAAAAAATGACTATGATGAATTAGTTGATATAGCAATAAAGTTGGGTTTTGATGATGTATATGATTCTGAGTATTTTTTACAAAAAAGTGTTGAAAAATTAAATGACAAAATAAAACATTTACAAACTACTTATGCATGGATTTGGTATCATGCTAATGATGAGACAAAATCTAATATTAAAGGTCAAATAATTGATGCATACAAATAACATTGGAGTTAAATATGAGATATAAAGATAGAGTTGAAATGGATTTGGATATTATCGAAAGACATTTAGAACGCTGTAAAGATTCTGTTGATGCTAAAAATATGGCAGATATTGCACAACAGTTAATGGCAATTGAAAGGAATGTTGATAATATACGAAATATGATAGATTTGGAAGATGACGAATAATATCCTGTATATATTCTAGTTATAATAGAATAACAAATGGGAGAATTTTTTTGGAACGATCTAGATTTTTCACGCCACTATTAGGGTTCTCCGCTCTCTTTGTGGCATTTAACGCAGCATTCTTTTCTGTATTTGGATTATCAAAATTATTTGCAGGAGCAACATCTTCTGTAATAATGATGGCTAGCAGTTTAGAATTTGCTAAATTAGTAACAGCAGCTTACCTGTATAGATATTGGGATAACATAAATAGTATTATGAGAGCGTATTTACTGTTAGGAGTTATTACTTTAATATTAATAACTTCAGCAGGTATTTTTGGATTCTTATCTAATGCTTATCAAGGAGCAACAATAGATTTTGAGAAACAATCTACAACATTAATTTATAAAGAAGATAGGTTAGAACAATTAGTAGAAGATAAAGTATATCTTAAAGATGAATTAAAACAGTCATTAGCAGCTTTACCTGATAATTTTCCTACAGCCAAAAGAAAATTAAGAGAAGAATATAATCCGAAGGTATTATCAATTAACGATCAGATATTAGATATTAAACAAGATATTAGTGATTTAAAAGTTGGAATGGTACAGACTGGAGTAGATGTTGGACCTGCTATTTATATTGCGAGAACATTTGAAACTGACATAGATACAGTAGTTAAGTACTTTATCTTTATTCTTATTTTTGTATTTGATCCATTAGCAGTTTCACTAGTTGTAGCATATAATGTAGCTATCGTTAATCGTAAAAGATGGGAAGTTTATGGAGAGACGGAACGTAAGGGTATTATTGATGATTCATTTTCAAGATATGTGAATCACAGAAGTGATTTTTTACCTAAAGAAGTAGTGAAAACTACAGTTGAAAGTAAACCTACAACTGAAGTATCAAAAGGCGGGAGAAAAATATTATAACTTTAAAAAATAATGTATTTGAAATTTTTAAATCATACTTATATACGGTAGATGAATATCTACTGTTTAGTTTATAAAATGATGTTAAGATATAACACAAAAGGGTATTTTGTATTCATTGATTAATGATGAAGATACCCTTTTGTATTTTATAAGTTTTCACATACCATGTATGTAAAAAATCGGCGGACAGGCAGTTGACGCACCTGTAGAAAAATGCGTCTTAACAATAAATAACGGGGAGACGTTTCATGAATAAACGTAATCTAATATCATTAGTGGCAACTATACTTATGCCTATGTTCCTTTTCGGACAAGAAGCAGTAACGGAAGAAAAGGTAAGTATGAGTGTAAGTGGTGTGGTCGCTGATGAAGCAGGTAGTCCTCTAGCTGGAGCTAATGTAGTTGTAGAAGGAACTGATTTAGGTGCCGCTTCGCAAGAAGATGGTACTTATTCTATTAAGTTAGACGCAGGTTCTTATACAGTTACGGCTTCTGTTATAGGATATAAATCATCCACTGCATCTGTTGATGTTAGTGGTGATGTAACACTCGACTTTGGATTATCAGTTTCAGCGGTCGGGATGTCAGCATTAGAAGTTTTAGCTTCAAGGGCTGATGAAAGAACACCTGTTGCACATACAACGGTAGATAAAGCAGAGATGGAATTTCGTCTTGGTTCACAAGATGTTCCTATGGCTCTGAATATGACACCAAGTGTATATGCAACACAACAAGGTGGTGGTGCGGGTGATGCTCGTATCAATGTACGTGGTTTCAATCAAAGAAATGTTGCGGTAATGATTAACGGAGTTCCACAAAACGATATGGAAAACGGTTGGGTCTATTGGTCTAACTGGGATGGTGTTGCAGATGCAGCCCAATCTATCCAGATGCAACGTGGTTTAAGTGCTGTTAATTTAGCGACACCTTCTATTGGTGGAACTATGAACATTATAACTGATCCTGCCTCCTATGAAAAGGGCGGTAAGGTTAAACAAGAAGTTGGCGATGGTAGTTTCTTAAAAACTACTGTTAATTACAATTCTGGTATGATAGGTGATAAACTTGCCTTGAGTGGTACTATTGTAAGAAAAACAGGTGAGGGTGTCATAGACAAAACATGGACGGATGCATGGGCATATTATGTTGGTGCAAGTTATCAAGCTAATGCAGATAACAGATTCGAACTATATGCAATAGGTGCACCACAACGTCATGGTCAAAATCTATACAAACAGAATATCGGTTCATACGATGCCGAATTTGCTGAGAGTGTAGATGGATATGATACTGACGCTCTTGGTACAGATGATGGTGAAGGTCAGTTTGTAGATGTTGGACATAAGTTCAATCAAAACTGGGCACCAATTAGTTCAGACTATACTGGTAAACAATATTGGTATATGTATGGTGCAAAAACTGTTGAAAGACATGATCCTGACTATCTTAATGAAAGAGAAAACTTCTTTCACAAACCATTGGTAAATCTAAACCATTTTATGAACATTAATGACAAAACAAGACTGAGTTCAGTATTGTATTGGAGTGGTGGTTCAGGTGGTGGTACAGGTACTTATGGTAGGATTCCTACCTTAGACGCTGATGGTAACTTGGGTGATGATGATTACAAGTTCTATTATGGTCGCGGTCCTTGGACTCGAGATTGGAATGCTCTTGTAGCTATGAATTCGGGTGATGATGATACAGTCTATGTAGATAAAAGAGTTATCACACGGACACATGGTCCTGATAATAATCAATCAGTTGGTATTTTGAGGAATAGTATTAATCGTCAGGATACATACGGTCTTATTTCTAAACTTAACTATGATGTAAGTGATGAACTTCAATTACAAGTTGGTATAGATTGGAGATCCGCAGGTATAGAACACGCACGTGAAGTTCGTGATTTATTAGGTGGTGATTATTATGTTGATTATGCAGATAATAATTCTCCCGATGGTAAAAGAGTTGAGTTAGGTGATATAATCGCTTATCATAACGAAACTACCGTTGATTGGTTAGGTGGATTTGTTCAAGGAGCTTATGCTTCAGGTCCACTTTCAGCTTATGGTATGGGTGGAGTATCAAGCATTGCTTATACTTACCAAGACCATTTCACAGTTGCTGATGAAGTAATAAAAGCTGACGCTATTATTACTACTCAGTTTAAAGGTGGAGCAATGTATGATGTTACTGATGACATTAGTGTCTATGGTAACTTTGGTATTGTTGAGAAACCACCTATCATGGATAATGTAATCTATTTTGATGGTACTGTTGCTTCAGACCCAGCTAATGAAAAGTTTGTTAGTTCAGAAGCTGGAGCTAGTTGGAGTAATGATAAACTATCAGTTAAAGCTGGATTATATAACATGGATTGGAAAGACAGAAACCTTACCAAGTCTGTAACAAGCGGACAAGGTTCAAGTGGTGATACTGATGTTATATTCCTTTCAGGGATAAATCAGAAACACCAAGGTGTTGAAGTAGAAGCTTCTGCTCAACTTGCTGATATGCTTCAAATAGATGCAGTAGTAAGTTTGGGTAACTGGAAGTTTGATGGTGATGCAGATGGAAATTATCAAGAAGATGAGTTTAACGAAGAGGGTCAAGTTATTGGACAAACGACTACTCCGTATACTTATGCACTTGATGGTTTGTATGTAGGCGATATGCCTCAGACATCATATGGATTAGGTGCAACTCTTTCACCAATAAAAGGACTGAGATTAGCAGCATTATATAAACAGTATGACGACAATTATAGTGATTGGAGTCCTAATGCTCGTGAATATGATGGTTCAGACGCAGACGCAGACAGAGAACAAGTATGGAAAGCACCTGGATATTCCAGAGTTGATTTACATGCCTCTTATGCTTTACCTTCAGTTGGTGGATATGATATCACAGCATTTGCTCATGTGTTTAATGCATTAGATGCAACATATGTTCAAGATGCAGTAGATCATAGTCAGTACAATAGCTATGGAGATAAAACTCACGCAGCTCACAACGCAGAAGTATTTCTTGGAACACCAAGATACGTTAACTTAGGTATAGCTGTAAATTTCTAAAATAGTAATTTGGGGGCTGGGAAACTGGCTCCCAACTTTGTTAAAAAAAAGCTTGACTCGTATGGTATTTTATTTGTATATTAGTATATGAAGAAAAATACTATAATTTTTGATTTAGATGGAACTCTTGCTAATATTGATAAGAGGAAAGAATTTGCAACTAAATCTAACGGTAAGTTAGATTGGGATGTTTTCTTTTCTTCTTCTAATATTAAGTTAGATGTTCCTAATGAACCAGTAGTCAAAATGGCTCAGATGTTTGCTGAGAACGGTTTTAATGTTGTAATCTTTAGTGGTAGGAATGATAGGTCATTTCATACTACAAGGTCATGGTTGACGCATAATAGAATTCCATTTCAAAAATTAATTATGAGACCTGATAAGTTTCTCAATTGGGGGGAAAAGATTGCCGATGGTAATATTGCCACCCAAGAGATGAGGTTTATGCCTGATGAAATCTTAAAGAAACATATGTTAGATTTATTTGTAGATATCAATGATGTTTTCTTAGTTGTTGATGATAGGAATAAGGTTGTTGATATGTGGAGATCATTAGGTTTAACCGTATTTCAAGTCGCAGAAGGTGATTTTTAATTATTGAGTGCGTAGCCCGACATGGAAAGGGGGCGGACTGTAAATCCGCTTAGCCATCAAGTAGGTTCGAATCCTACCGCACTCACAAAAAAACTAAAGAAAAAGCTTGACTTATATAGCTTTTTATCGGTATATTATAGTAGATAATGAGTGAGACTAACATAGATTACAGTAAGAAAATAATTGATTTTATGAATTATTTGGAAGTTAAGTTTACTGAAGAATCTAATAGAACTGATAGATATTCTGTAAGAGTTATTAAAGGTCGTAGATTTGATAGGATTGTTACTGATAGTAAATATGATTATAATCATATTCACTGTTTTGTAGAACGTAATACTGGTAGTATTTATAAACCTGCTAGTAGGAAAGCACCTCACACAAGAGGGTTTGCTGTTAGAGGTTCTATTTATGATAAAGAAAGTTTTAAAAATGCTGATAGGTTTGGCAGTTGGTTATATCATCGTGTAGTTAGATGACTAATATTTCTAAAAATATAGAACATAATAAGAAAGAGTTTGGTCGTAGAATAGAACAACTTGACCATATATTAATGGACTCGTCTTTTTTAACTGATGGTGGATATCGTGATTTTATAGGTTCTATGTATCAAGCTTTAGTAACTGGTAGAAAAATTACACCAAAGATGGAATCCGCTATTACTAAAATTGTTAAGACATACGCCAAAACTTTAAATCCTGAATATAAAAAAGATAAATTAGATTATACAGAGAATACCATAGCTAAATTGAATATGATTAAACGTAGATTAGATGAGTGTAATTATACAACGGGTTATAAAAATGAGAAATTATATTTCTTAGAATCTATTGAAAAACAAGTTTATAGTAGAGGTAGTTTGAGTATAAAACAGAGAAAAGCTTTAAATGGGATGTATACTCAGTTTACAAAAAAATTGAAAAAAATATTATTTAGAAAAAAAGAATTGAAAAAAAGTGAGAAATAGTAATATGACAAAATTAGAATTGGCGATAGATAAAATACTCCACACTAGAATAGTAATGTTAGAAGAAAAGATGAAGTGGTATGTAGAAGGTGTAGGTAGAGAAGATGAAACTTATGAAGATTTCTTTAAGAGAAAATATGGTCCAAAAGGACCTGGATCAAAAGATAATTCAGCAGTTGAAATGACTAAACAATTAGCTGCATTAGATGATAAGGTAATGGAAGAAATTGGTTTAGGTGATGTGGGAAAATCTATTGGGTTAGAACTTGAATTCGGTGACGGATATGATTTTGTAATTGAAGGTATTGAAGTAGAAAAAAAGAATACTGCTAATAAGACTCCTGCTACAGCAGCAGTTGGTAATAAATTTAGTCATAATAAAGTTGATAATACTTGGGTTACTAGATATACACCTGAAGGTAATAAAATATCTTACTTAAATGATATGTTAGTTGATTTAGGAAAAGCAAAACACCCATCTACTGGATGGACAGACCCTGATGGTAAAAACGGTGGTTTTAATGCATTAGTTATACATAATAGTGATGAAGATTGTATAACTACTTTTCACGGTAGTTATAATACATCAACAAAGTATGGTAAGAAATTTATACATTTTACTAATGAGAAATATGAAAGTAAATAAAACCCATATAGGAGATTGTATGGAGTTATCGAAGGAACTCCCAGATGATTGTATTGATCTGGTAGTTACTTCACCACCGTATGCAGATACAGTTTCATATGGTAAAGAGATAAATGTATTTTCACCAGAAAATTATCCTGATTGGATATTACCTTTATTTGTAGAAGCTAATAGATTTCTGACTCCTACGGGATCTTTTATATTAAATATAAATGATAAGATTGTAAAAGGTGAGAGGTCTACATATGTTATGGAAACTGTAGTTAAGATTGTTAAAGAATCTGGACTGAAGTTATATGATAGGTATATATGGCATAAAAAGAATGGTTTACCTATGGGTGGAGAGAAAAGATTAAATGATAGAATGGAATATATATTTCATTTTGTGAGAGATACTAAAAATTTTAAAACTAATATGGATGTAGTTAGAGTACCATACGCACCAAGTAGTATAGTTAGAGCTAAAGCTCCTATAAAGACGCAAAAATCAGCAACCAAATCTGGTATAGCTGAATTTGGTAAAGATAAAATAATGAATATAAATCCATTAGGTTCAAAACCAACTGGAGTTTTTAGATTTGATAATGCTGGTGTATTAAAGGGAGCAAAACATCCTGCACCATTTCATCCAGATTTACCAAAGTGGTTTATTAAGTTTTTAACTAATAAAGGTGATATTGTTCTTGATCCATTTATGGGCGGTGGAACTACTGCAGAGGTAGCTTTAGATTTAGGTAGAGATTATATAGGATTTGAAAAGAATAAAACTTACGTTGAAGAATTAGTTAAATCAATTGAAAATAAATTTAAATCAGATTTTTGGGAATAGTTATATAATTAAGTAAAAGGAATAGAATGACCCGTAAAAAGAAAATAGAGTATCATAGTTATTATGAAGGTAGTATAAGATATATGTCTTGTATGAGTTGTGGTAGATATGAAACAGTTGGAGAATTAGCTACAGGTGTAAGATGTAGTAGATGTGTTAACATGAGAATGTTTAATAAATATCCATATGAAGAACCTAAAAGTTACAAACCAACAGGGCGTCCACCTGGATGGCATTGGATGGCAGAGTTTGTAGATAAAGAAGGAAATGTATTTTATAAGGGTAAAGAACAACCTAAATTGAAGGGCACGCTAAAACCTACAAAGGTTAAACCACCTAAGAAAAGAAAAATTAAACGTCGGACAAAGCAACAAATGTTAGTTGCTCGACATAAGGAAAAGAAAGTAGCTTTGAAAAAAGCAGTTAAGAAACAACAAGACTTTCTAGATCATAATATAAATAAAGGATAGATATGTCTAAAAAGAAATGGTTACAAGAAAAGGTTTTTGTAGATGAATATGGTAGACCATATAATCTATCAGATGTTCCAATGACTTATATGACAAGAAGTGAGTCATTTAAAAAACAAAGCTTTGATAAGAAAAAAATAAATGAACTTTATAATAAAGACCAGAACACAATAATAATTGATGGGTGTTAATAATGGCTAGGAAAAAGAAAAAAGTACCGTTTCATGTGAAACATAACTATGAACAATTTGAGTTAAGTGATGGAACAAAATTTTGGGCGAGAGATGAAGATGATTCTAAACTATATATAGAATTTGTTGAGGTTAGAAATGCCAAGAAGTAAACATCATAAGAAAAATATGAGTGATGGTAAATGGAGAAAGTTAGGTAATATTCGTAAAGGTATTCGTAGATATACGGCAGCGAATGATGGAGAAATTCCAGACTGGTTTATTGAAAACCATTATTCTGATACTGGAAAATATAAGAAAAAAATAAATATTAAAAGTAAATCAAAAAAATCTAAATATAGGGAAACACTAATATAGTAGTTAAATGAGTTATAATTATAGACCAGCTACTGTAGATGATTTAGATGAAATTGTTAATATAATACATTTATTAATAGAAGAACATATACTTCATTATCCAGATGAATTTAAATTAGAAACTAAAGAAAAGAGCAATAGTATTTGGTTGGAATATATTAATGATTCTTTTAGATTTTATAACTATTTAGAGGTATGTGAGCATAATAATAAAGTAATTGGATTATTAGCTGGTAAAATGGTAATGAAAGAAGATGTCGTATATCGTATAGATAAAAAAATGTTTTTTTTAGAATATATAGCGGTACATCCAGATTACAGAAATAAAAAAATAGCTACAGAACTTGGAAATAATTTGAACAAGTGGGCTAAAAGTAATAATATAGATAAAATTATTGCTGAAGTATGGGAATTTAATAATTCATGTAAAGGGTTATATGAATATAATGGGTATAAAGTAAATAGGTTTGGAATTGATAAAAAAATTAATTGAAAATAGAAGACGTCTTGTTACCAATGGATGTTCGATGACTTGGGGAGCAGGGTTAAATCCTGAAACAAGAGTGGTAGATGCTTACCCATATAAGTTATCAAAGTTATTAGATGCAGAACTGTTTAATTTATCCAAACCAGGTGAAAGTTGTCATTATGTTGTTAGGACTATAATAGATTTTTTCTTAGATAGATTAGAAGAAGACTTATCAGATTATATTGTAATATTACAACTACCAGCTGGACATAGATTTGAATACTGGGATACTGATGTGATGAAGTGGAAACCTAAGATAATTGGACATGATCGTTCCGATGTAAACTTAGTTGGATATTTTGGTTCTATGGAATGGGATTTTTATAATGTAACTGACAGTGTTTTACAAGTTGGGAATTTTTTAAAAGAAAATAACATAAGATATTATATATCTAATGGTGGCGAAGATTGGGGTGGTATAATGGATCCATTTTATATAAAAAGAAAGGAATATATTGAAACCAATTACAGTATATTCGGTGGTTCTTTTACAAACTCAAGATTAGATGGAGGTCAACAAGGTGAGGAA
>Ga0257111_1001251_pt1 | contig 10330 bp, 7 predicted proteins | sample LP_taG_6_FD_191567 | JGI IMG/M metagenome (GOLD analysis project Ga0257111, IMG submission 191567) | Marine microbial communities from Northeast Subartic Pacific Ocean, Canada - LP_J_2015_P26_500m | ecosystem: Environmental > Aquatic > Marine > Oceanic | place: Canada: Northeast Subartic Pacific... | reverse complement strand
TCTAAAACCAAGGATTTTTTCTTTAGTAATAGAATATAATATGTCTAAAGATTTTTTGAAATCTTCTTCAAATTCTTTCTTACTTAGTTTACGTATATCTAAATGCGCATAACCATGACTAGAAATTTCATGTCCCTTTGAAATAATTTCCTCTATTAGTTGAGGATGTTTCTCTGCAATGTACCCTAATGTAAAAAAAGTTGCTGTAACATTATATTTTTCAAATAAATTTAATAATAATTTTGTATTTTTGATTACCCTACTTTCATAATTTTCCCATTCTGAAAATGGAAGATCACAATAATAATCCTCTAAATCTACTGACATCATGTTTGTGATCATCATTTACTCACTACCTGTAACTAAAATGTCAATAAAGAGATTTATTTTTACGAACAAATCAGTAGTCAACTACTTAAATTAATGAAAAATTCATTCAGCATAGAATGAGTTCTCAAATCATGAAAAATTCACGAATTAATAAGAAATTGTTTCTACCAATTTTCTTTATAACATTTACAATTTTTCTTTTTACATCAGATGGCCATAGATATAGTGGAGATGAAGATTGGCAAAATTTGCAGGCTATACGAATGGTAACACTAGAACCTCATGAACTTTATGTTGATGGAGAGTCAAGAATTCGTTTTGAATATCCTGTAAGTTATCCTCCAGCATGGCAAGGAGAAACTTGTTTTAATTACATTTTATGTTCACCTGCAAGCATTGGTGTTAGTGTAACACAGGTTCCATTTCTTTTCATTAATCATACTTTTAATATAATTACTCAGGATACTGTAACCTGGACTACTGACGATTTTAGTGATTTGCATTATGTTTTTTGGCGTAATAGTATTGATTCAGATTTTACATTTATGGAATTATTTTATGGACCTTTTTATATGGCGCTCTCAATTAGTGTATTTTTTCTTATTTGTCGTACATTTAATTATCAAATAAGAACATCGCTAATACTTAGTTTCTTGCTTGCACTAACAACCCCGTTATGGGCATATTCACAAACATCACTTAGCACTGTACCGTTTATCTTTGTTTTATTACTTGGATTTTATTTTTTCAGAATTTATCAAAAAAACAATTCGGCAATAAATTTAATTTATTGTGGACTTTGTTTGGGTTTTGGATTTATAGTACGATTAGAAATGGCTATGGTTATAATTATACTAGCAATATTTTTTATTTCTACTTTAAGAAAAAGAGATGGAAAAATAAAAAATATTCTATGCTATTTTATACCACAGATTTTGATATATTCATTAAATAAATTTTTGGAATGGATAAATCGTGGCCCTACATTTAATGATGGAAAAATGGTAATTGATTCAGCCTCTAACTTGGTACATTCTGCTGTTCCTGGTTCTCCAGAACCTTTAATGCAATTATTTAATTATTTTGGTCTTTTATTTAGCCCAGGAGTAGGTTTGTTATTTTTTGCTCCAATACTTTTTACAGTATTTTTCTCATTTAGTGATTTCTTTAGAAAACACAAGATAGAAACGGCTTTCATTTTAGCAGTAACCTCATATTTCATAATTCAAATGGGTGCATTTGGGCATTGGCATGGATTAAACAGTTGGGGTGGGAGATATCTAATTCCTTTGATTCCATTTCTATTATTGCCCTTAGGAGCAAGCATTGAATCAAGAAAATTCAAGAAAATAATGATAGTTATTATTATTCTTGGTGGTTTTGGATTCTTAGCTAATCTAGCATACACATCGATGGATGTAAGCTGGTTTGTATGGGCTCAACCTGGTTATGAAAAAGGTCTGTATAGTTTAGGAAATTCTTTAACACAATTATATATACATCAAGCAACTATCTGGACGTTTGATTATAGTCAATTAACAAATACAATTATTATGTTTTTTACTGGTTTTCATCCAGACATATATTTACTAAAATTATTTGGCTGGCAAATATTCGCAGTTAGTGCTGTATCATTATTGCTAAGTCAAATATATCTATTATATAGAATATTAAATCATTCAAAAACATCAAAAATAACAAATAAAAATATAGTTTAAAAATAAAATATGATGACTGAATATAATGATGAACTACGTGTACCATACGGAATGGCAGTTCATGATACAGAAGAAGAAAATGCAGTTTTAGAAATTATAAAAAACAAAAAAACCATAATGGGTGATAAGGTAAAACAATTTGAAAAAGAGGTTTCAACATTATTTGGTAAAGAATTAGGAATTATGGTAAATTCTGGTTCATCGGCTAACTTGTTGGCATTTGAGGTATTAGATATTCCTGAAAATTCTGAAGTCATAACACCTATACTCACTTTTGCTACTACACTTTCTCCAATCATAAAAAAAGGATTAACACCTGTATTTGTTGATGTTGAACCTGAAACTTATATTGTTAACATAGATCAGATAGAAGAATCCATAACATCTAAAACAAAAGCACTAATGATTCCTTCTCTTTTAGGTAATGTTCCTGATATGAAAAGACTAAGAAAAATTACAGATGACAATAATTTAATTTTTATCGAAGACTCTGCAGATACACTAGGAGCTACATTTGATAATGTTCCAACTGGAAAATTTTCTGATGTTTCAACAACTAGTTTCTATGGTTCACATATTATCACAGCAGCTGGTGAAGGAGGAATGATTTGCTGTAATGATAAAAAAATGGATGAAAAATGTAGAATTCTTCGTGGCTGGGGAAGAAGTTCTGCTATTAACGAATCAGAAAAAATTGAAGACAGATTTAGTATTGAATTAGATAGCATACCATATGATTCAAAATTCATTTTTGCAGAAATGGGCTATAATTTTTTACCAACTGAAATTAGTGCTGCATTCGGATTAGTTCAATTAAAAAAATTAAATAAATTTGCACAAATTAGACAAAAAAACTTTGAAATTTTAAATTCATTCTTCATGAATGAAAAATTCTTCAAATTACCAAAACAATTACCACAAGTAAAAACATCATGGCTTGCATTTCCATTAACCATTAATTCAGATGCTCCATTCTCAAGAATAGAGATTGTTAAATATTTAGAGTCACATGGAATTCAAACTAGACCAGTTTTTACAGGTAATGTGTTACGACAACCAGCATTTAAAGAAATTAGTTATAAAAATATGGGAGGAGAATTTGATGTTGCTAACAATATAATGAAAAATTCATTTTTGATTGGTTGCAATCATGGATTAAATGATGAACATTTAGAAAAAATTAAAGTAACTTTCAAATCATTTCTTGATAAATTTTAATTTAGGAATGTATGAATAGAATTATGGAATCAAAAATTGCGTTAGTTACTGGTGCTTCTAGAGGAATAGGCAAATCAATTAAAGAAGTTCTTAGTAAGGATGGAATAGAAATTATTAGCCCAAACAGAAATGAACTTGATTTATCTTCATCTGAATCTATAGATAAATTTCTCTCTCAAACATCAGCGGATATAGATATTATCATAAATAATGCAGGAATTTTAAAAGTTGGAGAACATAATGAATTTTCAAGTGATGATTTTCATGAGATATTGCAAGTAAATGTTGTAGCACCATTTAAAATAATTTCTGGATTTGTTGAAAAAATGAAAACACGTAGTTTTGGAAGGATAGTAAACATAAGTTCAGTTTGGGGACAAAAATCTAAAAAAGGAAGAACACTATATTCATCTAGTAAGGCAGCATTAGATGCTTTAACAAGATCTTTAGCTATAGAATTTGCATCTTACAATATTTTGATCAATTCTGTTGCTCCGGGATATATTGAAACAGATATGCTCAAACAGTGTAATACAGAAGAAGAATTATCCATTATTAGAGATACTATACCTATGAAACGTTTTGGTAAAAAAATTGAAATTGCTGAATTAGTAAGATTTTTGAGTTCTGAGGATAATTCCTACATTACAGGGCAAGTTTTTACAATTGATGGTGGTTATACCTGTAAATGAACAAAACTGAATAGTAATAATTTTTAGATACAATTATACAAAATTAACATGAAAAAACTTTCAGAATTATCTAATAGAATAGATGGTCAACCTATGTTCAAACTTCTTGATAAAGTAAAAAAACTTGAAAATGAAGGAAAAAAGATAATTCATTTTGAAATTGGTGATCCAGATTTTGCAACACCAGAAAATATTTCTAATGCAGGAATTGATGCAATAAAAAATGGGTTTACACATTATGAAAGTTCATCTGGTTTAACAGAATTTCGACAGAAAATTTGTGAAACTACTAAAATCTCTCGAGGTTTTAAACCAAATCTGGATCAAGTACTTGTTACTCCAGGTGCAAATATTGCAATATTTTATGCAATTAGTTGTATAGTTAATCCCGGAGAAGAAATTATTGTACCTGATCCTGGATTTCCAACTTATTATTCAACAATAAAAATGTGTAATGCAAAAGCTGTCCATGTACCACTTCTTGAATCTAATAAATTTAGAATGAATCCAAAAGATATTGAAAACTCCATTACAGAAAAAACTAGAATGATAATAATCAATTCACCACAGAATCCAACCGGTTCTGTTATGACAAAAGAAGAAATAAGAATGACGTATGAAATTGCAAAAAAATATGATCTGTATCTTTACAGTGATGAGATTTATGCAAGAATGATTTACAAAGACTCGGTTTTTAATTCGCCATCTGTATATGATAAATGCCAAGAACGTACAATTATCTCAAATGGATTTAGTAAGGCATTTGCTATGACTGGATGGAGATTAGGAGCAGTTATTGGACCATCAAATGTGGTTGAGAAAATGAAATTATTACTTGAAACAACATCATCGTGCGTTCCACCATTTATACAAAAAGCTGGAATTGAGGCAATTGAAGGAGAACAGACATCACAAAAAATTATGTACGCTGAATATGAGAAAAGAAGGAATATGGTTGTGGATGGTATAAATTCTATTCCTGGATTAAATTGTATTATTCCAGGTGGCGCATTCTATGTTTTTGTTAATATTAAAAAAACTGGAATGACAAGTGAATCTTTTTGTGAATATATTCTTGAGGATTCTGGTGTAGCAATACTTCCAGGAACCAGTTTTGGTGAATTTGGGGAAGGATTCATTCGAATATGTTATGCCATTGGTCAAAATGAAATAAAAAACGCACTGGAAAGAATCAAAAAATCAATAAGCAAGTTAGATTTGTAAAAACTATGCGTGTTGCAGATTTTGTATCTAAGTTCATTTTAGAAGAACTAGGCGTTGAACACGTTTTCACATTAACTGGGGCTGGAATTATGCATTTAACAGATGGTCTAGCATGTAATAAAAAACTTAAAACGATTTGTCCACATCATGAACAAACTGCATCAATGGCATTAGAAGCATATTCACGTGCTACAGAAAATTTTGGAGTTGGTATATTTACTACTGGTCCAGGAAGTACTAATGCAATAACTGGATTAGTAGGTGCATGGCAAGACTCTGTTCCATGTTTATTTATTTCTGGGCAAGTAAAGGTTGCAGAAGCATCATCTCAAACAGGAATAAAAAAACTACGCCAGTTTGGAGTTCAAGAATTAGATATCATACCTATTGTTGAATCAATTACAAAATATGCAGTAACAATTACACAACCTGAAAAAATACGATATGAATTAGAAAAAGCAGTTCATATTGCAAAATCAGGAAGACCTGGACCAGTTTGGATTGAAATTCCTATGGATGTACAAAGTGCTATAATTAATGACGATTTAGAAAAATTTGAAACCGAACATAAAGAAAAACCAAAAATTGAAAAAAATCAGATTGAACTAATAGTAGAATTACTACAAAAATCAAAACGTCCAATTATAATTTCTGGTCAAGGAGTAAGAATTTCTGGAGCCATAGAATTACTATCCAAACTTGTTAAATTATTTAAAATTCCTGTTGTCACACCTTATCTAGGAATTGATACCATTAGACATGATGAAGAATCTTACATTGGGAAAACTGGTGTAAAAGGTGAACGCGCAGCAAATCTTGCAATGCAAAATTCAGATTTAATATTATCCATAGGTTCTAGTCTACATGTCTCTGTTATTGGATATAATTATCAACAATTTGCACGCGAAGCAAAAAAAATAATTGTTGATATAGATGAAATTACACATTCAAAAAGAACTATAAACATTGATCAGTTTGTACATGGAGATGCAAGAGATTTTCTAAATTTATTATTAGAACAATTAACAGATGAAAATTCGTTAAACTATGCATCATGGTTAGAAAAATGTAATGAGTGGAAGGAAAAATATCCAACATGCCTGCCTGAATATAAAAATACAAAAAATGAAATTAATTCGTATTTCTTGATTGATCAGGTATGTAAAAATTCTAAGGAAGGAGACATATTTGTTGCTGATGCAGGAGGAACTTTTTATGCTGTATCACAAGCTGTGACGCTAACAAAACCAAATCAACGCTACATACCTTCTAGTGCTATGGCTACAATGGGATATAGTTTACCAGCTGCAATAGGAATATCAGTTGCAACAGGTAATAGAGTAATTTCTTTTACTGGTGATGGTTCTCTGCAACAAAACATTCAGGAATTTCAAACACTAGTTGAATACAATTTACCAGTAAAATTATTTGTGTTAAATAATGATGGATACCATTCTATACGTACATCACAGACAAATTACTTTGAAAAACGATATATCGGCGAAAGTTCACAGTCTGGAATTTCATTTCCTGACACAGTAAAAATTGCCGAAGTATATGGTATCAAAGCATTTAGAATTAATCAACCATCTGAAGTTAATGATATAGTAAATCAAGTTTTAAATTATGATGGACCTGTTATATGTGATGTAATTGTTCCTAGAGAACAAGAAATTATTCCTACTGTTGCATCTAAAGTAAATGATGATGGAACAATGTCATCACGACCTCTTGAAGATATGTATCCATTTTTAGATAGAAAAGAATATAAAAAAAATATGTTCGTTAAAAAAATTTAAAATGAGATTATTATTAGAGGTATCAATATATGAAAACAATAGGTAACAAAATGAATGAAATTATTGAACATGATGTGAATACTATTTTAAATTCTTCAGTACCATGGAAAAAACTTGAAGGAAAAACGATTTTAATAACAGGTGGAAACGGTATGATAGCTTCATATCTAGTTTACACATTACTTTATTTGAACAAAAAACTTGCAAAGAAATGTAAAATTTTTGTTTTAGTGAGAAATAAAATAAAAGCAAAAAAAGTATTTAAAAATTTTTTAAATGATCCATCATTAGAATTAATTTATCAAGATGTTATAGAAAAAATTAAAATTAAAACTAAAATTAACTATATCATACATGGTGCTAGTCCAGCAGATCCAACAAAATACAAGAATAATCCTATAGAAACTATATTACCTAATATTATTGGAACAAAAAATCTACTAGAGATCTCATTACACAAAAATTTTAATGGATTTTTATTTTTATCTAGTGGTGCCATATACGGTGATTTGAATAAAAATATTACAGAAAATAATTATGGCTTTCTAAATCCACTTGATGCTAGATCATGCTATGCAGAAAGTAAAAAAATGGGTGAAAATATGTGCTCGTCTTGGTATTATGAAAAAAAAGTTCCTGTTAAGATTGCCAGAATTTTCCATACATATGGACCTACAATGAATTTGAATGATGGACGTGTATTTTCATCTCTTGTATCCAATGTAGTAAAAAATAATAATTTAAAAATTTATTCAGATGGTAAAGCTATTAGGCCATTTTGTTATATCACCGATACGATTTCTGCGTTGTTCATAATTTTGCTAAAAGGTAAAAATGGTGATGCGTATAATGTTTCTAATCCAAGTCAAGCTGTTAGTGTAAATCAATTAGTAAAAACTATAAAAAATATTTATCCAGAAAAAAAATTAAAAATAATTAGGAATAATAAATTAAAAAGAAATCAACGTAATGATGATACAGCAATTCAGAAGCCTGATATCTCAAAAATCCGGGAACTTGGTTGGGCACATAATGTTTCAATCACCAATGGTTTCAAACGAACTATAGATAGTTTCTTTGAAAATAAAACAAAACAAAAAATGATCAACGTTGCAGTTTTAGGTGCAACAGGACATATTGGGCAAAATGTTATCCATAATTTTAGTAAAGAAAATAATTACAAATTATTCTTATTTTCTAGGAAAATTAAAAAACTTGAAGAAAATATAGCACAGTATAAGATAAGACAAAATCTTTTAATTAAAAAATATAGTGAATTTAATGATTTTAAATATAATATTATAATTAATTGTGTAGGAATTAGTGATCCTAGAAAGATAGAATCTTCTGATGGAAAAATTTTAGAAATTACTGAAGAGTTTGATTCAATGACGCTGAATTATTTGAAAAATTATCCTGAAACTAAATTAATTAATTTTAGTAGTGGTATAGTTTATGGAAGAAAATATGATTTTCCAATTACAGGAAAAAATCAAAATACTAAAGAATTTAAAAATATTGAATCTGAATATTTTCTATCTAAGATTAATTCAGAAAAAAAACACAGAAAATTAAAACATTTGAATATTATTGATTTCAGATTATTTTCATTTTTTAGTAGATACATGAATTTAAATTTTAAATTCTTTATGTCAGAAGTTGTCAAATCTCTCATAGAAAATAAAATATTAATTACAAATGAATCTGATTTTTTTAGAGATTACATACATCCAAAAGATCTTCATTTACTAATAAAAAAATGCATAGGAAAAAAATCTATAAACATTGCCTTTGATTTGTATAGTAGAAAACCAATAGAAAAATTTAAACTTTTAAACTATCTCAAATCTAATAATGATCTAAAATTTAAGATTAAATCAAGATCAAATGATTCAAAAAGTAAGAATAATTATTATTCAAAATCGAAAAAAGCACGAATGTTAGGGTATAAACCCAGATATTCATCATTAGACACAATTTTAGATGAATTACAATACTTTTTGAAAAATTAAGAACTTGTTAACTAGTAAGTATAAATTTTATAAATTGTAATCCATATTTCAATGCCTTATCTTTTTGAGTAACACCACTTTTTGAAACACCTTTTCTTTCTTTGAATGTAACAGGTATCTCAACTACGCGTAAATCATTTTCAATTGCACTCTGTATAGTAAACAATGTAATTGTAATATTATCAACTCCATCTACAAATTCTTCAGAATCATTCTTAGTAAAATCTCCAATTATTTTTTCTAAAGACTCTCTTCTTATACATCGATAAGAACAACCGACATCTGTTAATTGTGCTACTCCAAGATGTCTAGAATTAAAATATTTTAGTTGAAAAAATGCTCCCAAGAATTTATTTCCCCAAACAAGAAATGTGTCATTTTGATTTGTTTCCTCAGATAATACTTGCGTCATTCTTGATCCCACTACCATGTCACAATTATCTAAATATGGAATCATTTTTGCTATATCGTAACCACTGTATGTTCCATCAGCATCAGTAATTACAATAATATCAGCATCAGTTTTTAATGTCTCTTTTAATCCAGTATACCATGAATGTGCATAGCCTTTATTTGATTTTTTAGTAATTACTTTTGCTCCAACAGATTCTGCTATTTCTACGGTTTTATCAGTACTATGATTATCTATTACAATCACTTTCTCAACATTAGGTTGCTTAATAAAATCTGTAACAACATCTTTGATTATTTCTTCTTCGTTATATGCAGACATGGTAACACAAATTTTTTTAGTAGTTAATGGATTATGAATTAAATAATGCTCTGAATCAGATTTGTATCCTTTTCTCTGTTTGGCAAAAACGAGGAACATTATCCACCATGCTACATCAGCCCAAATTATCCATATAAAATAAGTAGAAAAATAAATATCTTCGAATAATGATGTTTCTGATAAAACTACATCAATTCCTGAAATTGACCAAAAGAATAGGTTAGCTATAATCCATGTAATATTAATAACAAAAAGTACAACAAATGTACTAACTAGTATAAAAAAGAATTTTTTCATTTTTCAATTTCTTATACTTTGACTAATAAATTAATTACTTCTAAAACGTGTGTAACTATTAGTAAAATTACGATATTGATTCGGACTAAATGATTTTTAATTTTCCTATCAAAATTACATAGTTATTTGAAATAAAATATAGATATTTAGCAAAACATTATATGATTTATTTATTAAAAAGTGATTAAATGTTAAAAATTAGTAGTAGTCAGTACAATTATCAATATGGAGATCGAATTCATCTTCCATATAGTATTGCATGTTTAGCTAGTTATCTAAAAACTAATCATAAAATAAAAGAGAATTT
>Ga0257111_1001249_pt1 | contig 10337 bp, 8 predicted proteins | sample LP_taG_6_FD_191567 | JGI IMG/M metagenome (GOLD analysis project Ga0257111, IMG submission 191567) | Marine microbial communities from Northeast Subartic Pacific Ocean, Canada - LP_J_2015_P26_500m | ecosystem: Environmental > Aquatic > Marine > Oceanic | place: Canada: Northeast Subartic Pacific... | reverse complement strand
AATTCTACCTGCTCTTTAATTACACTTCTATTTATGTCATCAGCTAAGTTTGTGTCTATTTCAATGCCTCTATTCATAGGACCCGGATGCATAATCAAAGCATCATCTTTAGCGTAAGATAACTTGTCAGGTGTTAATCCATAATATTCATAATATTCTCTATTAGATGACAAAAAAGAACTTGTCATTCTTTCATTCTGCAATCTTAACATCATGACAATGTCACAGTCTTTTAATCCTTTTCTCATATCAGAAAATTTATTAACACCAAATTTTTCAATATCCTCAGGCATTAAGTTTGTTGGTGAAATTATATTTACTTCTGCACCAAGCATAGTTAGTAAATAAACATTTGATCTTGCCACTCTAGAATGAAGTATGTCACCACATATTGCAATTCTTAATCCTTGAATTTTTTTTTTTTTTTCAACTATTGTTAATGCATCAAGTAATGCTTGAGTAGGGTGTTCGCGCCTACCATCACCAGCATTAATTACAGAACAATTAACTTTTTGGGATAGCAAATTACAAGCCCCAGAGTCTTGGTGTCTAATAACAATTAAATCTGGATGCATTGCATTTAATGTCATTGCAGTATCGATTAAAGTTTCTCCTTTTTTAATAGCGGAATTAACTATGTTCATTGACATAACATCTGCACCCAGTCTTTTTCCAGCCAATTCAAAAGAACTTTGGGTTCTTGTTGAAGGTTCAAAAAATAAATTGATTTGTGTTTTTCCTTTAAGAATATCTAATTTTTTGTTCTTACTTTTATTTAGTTTAATAAATTGTTTGGCCTCGTTAAGGATTAAATTGACATCAGAAATTGATAAATCTTGTATACCCAACAGGTGTTTTTGTGAAATTTTAACAGCTTTATCTGATTTAATTGCCATTAAAACTAACTCTATAACTATTAACCTTCAATAACGCAAGGATTAATTTTTTAAGTAATCTATAGCTCCTTGAAGTATAAAAGCAGCAGCATTTTGATCTATATTTTTAATTTTTTTAGAAACTTTAATGTCTAATTGACTAGATAAATTAAAAGCCCCAACTGTTGATAAACGTTCATCCCAAAGGCAAAGAGGAATATTTATATTTTTTAATATATTTACACAAACATCTTTTACAGATTGAGCAGAAGGTCCTAAGGAACCATCCATATTGATAGGGTTACCAACAATAATTCCTTTAATGTTATTTTCATTTATAATTAATTTTAATTCATCTAAAAATTTATTAAAATTATCTTTTTGCAATGTTTTAAAAGGAGTTGCTATAGATTGATACTCATCACAAATAGCTACACCGATTCTCTTTGAACCTAAATCCAATCCTATTAATCTTGATTTTTTAGTAATTTTATTTTTAAATTCATCTATAGCGATCATATTGTATCTTTCAAACTTAAGTGATAGTTTGACCAATACTTAACTATCACATGACAATTGATCTTAAAACAGTAAAACACATATCTAAACTAGCAAGAATTTCTTTAGACGATGAAAAAGCTAAAAAATTAGCAGACGATTTAAATTCAATATTTGAGTTTATTGAAAAGTTGAAAAAGCTAAACACAGACAAGATAGAGCCATTAACGTCAATTGCAGAAACAACTCTTAAATTAAGAAAAGATGAAGTTAAATCAAAAAATATACGAGATCAAATATTGAAAAACTCACCTAATGAAAATAAAGATTTTTTTGTTGTACCCAAGGTAGTTGAATAATGAGCGATATAACTTCACAAAATTTAACTGAGCTTATTAAAAATATTAAGGATAAAAAAATTTCGTCTGAAGAAGTAACTAAAAGTTTTGTTGAAAAGGCTGAAAAAGCTAGAACTTTAAATTGCTATATAACTGAAGATTTTGATTCAGCAATAATGAAAGCTAAAAAATTTGATAGTAAGCCAAACTTTAACTGCAAATTACCAGGTATACCAATAGCAGTAAAAGATTTATTTTGTACAGACGGTCTTAAAACTACCGCCGGAAGCAAAATATTAAATAATTTTATTCCCACTTATGAGTCAACAGTAACTCAAAACCTTTGGAATGAAGGAGGGATTCTCCTTGGAAAATTAAATTGTGATGAGTTTGCAATGGGTTCATCAAATGAAACTAGTTTTTTTGGAAATGTACAAAGCCCTATTGATAAAAATTTAGTTCCTGGTGGATCTTCAGGTGGTTCAGCATCAGCTCTTGCGTCCAATTTAACTCCAGTTACTATCGGTACAGATACTGGTGGATCAATAAGGCAACCAGCTTCATTTACTGGTACAGTCGGACTTAAACCTACTTATGGAAGTTGTTCAAGATATGGAATTGTTGCATTTGCATCATCACTTGATCAGGCAGGCCCAATGGCAAAAAATGTTAAAGATTGTGCTTTACTTCATGAAGTTATGAGTTCTTATGATTTAAAAGATTCTACTTCAATAGATTTTAAAAGAAATAACTATAGCGAACTTTTAACAAACAATATCAAAGGGAAAAAAATCGGAATACCAAAAGAATATAGTGCAGACGGTATGCCAAAAGAAATAGAGGATTTATGGATCAAAGGCATAGAATATATTAAAGAATGTGGTGCTGAAGTAATCGATATATCTTTGCCACATACAAGTTATGCTTTACCCGCTTATTACATAGTTGCTCCAGCCGAAGCTTCTTCTAACCTAGCACGTTATGATGGGGTTAAATATGGATTTAGATCTGAAGGCGAAAATCTAATTGATATGTATGAAAGAACAAGATCTGAAGGATTCGGCAATGAAGTTAAGAGAAGAATCATGATTGGAACCTATGTTTTGTCTTCTGGATATTATGATGCTTATTATTTAAAAGCACAAAAAGTAAGACAACTTATTAAAAATGACTTTGACGAAGCTTATAAAAAAGTAGATGCTATACTAACACCTTCCACACCTAGTTCAGCTTTTAAAATAGGTGAAAAAACAAATGATCCAGTTTCTATGTATCTAAATGATATTTTTACGGTTCCTGTAAATTTAGCAGGTTTGCCAGGAATTTCTATTCCAGCAGGATTAGATAAAAAAGGTTATCCGTTAGGATTACAAATAATTGGTAAAGCTTTTGATGAACAAACTTTATTAAATATTGCTTATGCCATGGAAGAAAAAATTAACTTTAAAAACAATATAAAAGAGTGGTGGATCAAATGAGTAAAACAACAGGTGAATATCTAATCACTAGAGAAAAAAATATATATGAAGTTGTGATTGGTTTAGAAATTCATGCACAAGTATTGTCAAATTCTAAATTATTTTCATCTTCTTCAACAAAGTTTGGGGCAGAACCTAATACACAAGTAAGTTTAGTTGATGCTGCTTTTCCCGGTATGCTTCCGGTAATAAATGAATATTGTATAAAACAAGCAGTAAAAACAGGAATAGGATTAAAAGCAAAAATAAATAACAAATCTGTTTTTGATAGAAAAAACTATTTCTACGCTGATCTTCCTCAAGGGTATCAAATTTCTCAATATAAACATCCTATAGTTGGTGAGGGCACTGTAATATTAGATATGTCTTATGGGCAAAGAGAAATAGGCATTGAAAGACTTCATTTAGAACAAGATGCAGGAAAAAGCATTCACGATTTAGACCCGCAAAGTACATTTGTTGATTTAAACAGATCAGGTGTAGCTTTAATGGAAATAGTTAGCAAACCAGATTTAAGATCTTTAGATGAAGTTAATGCCTATGTAAAAAAAATAAGGTCTATAATGCGTTACCTAGAAACGTGTGACGGGAATATGCAAGAAGGTTCTCTCAGAGCAGATGTTAACGTTTCAGTTAGAAAAAAACACACAGAAAAGCTTGGAACTAGATGTGAAATAAAAAATGTTAATTCTATTAAATTCATGCAAATGGCAATTGATTATGAAGCCAACAGACAAGTTGATCTGATTGAAGATGGTAAAAAAATAGATCAAGAAACCAGGTTATTTGACACTAAGAAAAATGAAACAAGATCAATGAGATCAAAAGAGGATGCACACGACTATAGGTATTTTCCAGATCCAGATTTGTTACCATTAGAAATAAAAAATGATTTTATAGAAAAAATAAAGTCTGAAATTCCAGAATTACCTGATGAAAAAAAGAAAAGATTTATTGATAAATTCAACTTATCTCCATATGAAGCAAACATTTTGGTTTCTGATAAAGAGACATCAGAATATTTTGAAAAAGTTATAAAAAACTCGGATGTTAAATTGGCTACAAATTGGATTACGGGTGAATTATTTGCTTTGTTAAATGAGAAAGATCTTGGAATAACTCAAAGCCCAATAAGTGCAGAAAATTTATCAAAATTGATAAATTTAATTAAAAATGGAACCATTTCAGGGAAGATTGCTAAAACCGTATTTGAATTAATGGCAAATGGAGATCTAGATCCTCAAAAAGTAGTTGAAGAAAAAGGCCTAAAACAAGAAAGCGATCCCAAGGCTTTAGAATCATTAATTGACAAGGTAATTGCTGAAAATCCAGATAAAGTTAAAGAATATAAGTCTGGCAAAGAAAAGCTTTTTGGTTTTTTTGTTGGCCAAGCAATGAAAGTTTCCGACGGTAAAGCAAATCCCAAACTTGTGAATGATATATTAAAGAAAAAACTTTAATATTATGGGTAAAAATCTTGAAATTAATTCTGAACTAGAAAAGTATATTGAAGATTTAAGTTATAATCTACATCCAATTCAGCAGGAAATAATAAAATACAACTACAGGCTTGGCGATATTAAAAGAATGCAAATTTCAGTATCTCAGTGTCATTTTTTACATTTAATAATAAAAGTATCGAAAATAAAAAGTGTTCTTGAAATAGGAACGTTTACAGGTTTAAGCACACTTAGTATTGCATTAGCTTTGCCTGATAATGGAAACCTTATTGCTTTAGACAGAAATGAATCAACAAATAACGTTGCAATGGATTTTTTTAAAAAGGCTAATCAAGAAAAAAAAATTAAAACTATTATTAAACCTGCTCTTGACAGTTTAAACGAATTAAAAAAAAATAATAAAATATTTGATATGGTTTTTATTGATGCCGATAAAGAAAATTATAAAAATTATTATGATGATTCATTGGATCTTATAAATAAAGATGGTTTAATTATTGTAGATAATGTCTTATGGCATGGTGAAGTTGTAGATAAAACTAAAAATGACAAACTTACTAACGCAATTAGAGATTTTAATTTTTACGTTAAAAATGATAAAAAAACTGAGCAGATCATTTTACCACTTGGCGATGGATTTATGGTTTGTAGAAAATTATAATGTTTAATGTATTTGGATTTTATAAGTTTAAAAAACTTCAATCTTTAAAGAAAAAGAAATATCTACTTCAAAAAAACTTAATTAATCAAAATATACGTGGAACTATTATATTATCAAAAGAAGGCGTCAATGCAACAATTGCTGGCAAATATGAAGATATTAAATTTATTATAAATAAAATTAAGAAGATTCTTGATATAAAAATTTTTGATAGCGATAATATTTCTAAATGTAAATTTCAACCATTTCATAGAGGAAAAGTAAAAATTAAAAAAGAAATAGTTCCAATGAATTTATCTCTTTCTCCAAAAACTAAAAATAAAAATAAATATATTGAACCTAATAAATGGAATAAATTAATTAAGAATAAAGATACATTAGTTTTAGATTCCAGAAAACCTTTTGAATATGATGTAGGCACTTTTAATAAATCTATTAATCCAAATGTTGATAATTTTAGAGAATTTCCAAAATATTTAAATAAACTTAATAAAAAAAAATCGATTGCAATGTTTTGCACTGGAGGAATTAGATGTGAAAAAGCATCAATTTATTTAAAAAAAAAAGGATTTAAAAATGTATATCAATTAAGAGGTGGAATTCTTAATTATTTAAATAAAGTTAATAAAAAAAAAAGTTTATGGAAAGGTGAATGTTTTGTTTTTGATAATAGAATTTCTGTTAAGCACGGTTTAATTAGAGGCACTTTTTCAATGTGTAGCGGATGCAGAAAACCTATTTCATCTAGAGATAAAAAATCTACCAAATATGAAAAAGGTGTTTCTTGTCCAAATTGTCACGATAGGCTCTCTAACTCTCAAAAAGAAAGATTTAGGATGAGGCAAAAGCAAATAAACCTTGCTAAAAAATCAGGAAAAAAGCATATATTCCAAAAAGAATTTAACTGAGGATAAATTGTCTAAATCATTGAATTTAACTAAAGACCCTATTGGTCCACTTTTAAAAAAAATAGCTATACCTGCTAGTGTTGGAACTTTATTCCAAACCCTTTTTAATATTGTTGATACATTTTTTGCCGGTAAAATTTCTCCTGAAGCACTATCAGCGCTTGCAAAATCTTTTCCAATCTATTTTATAATTATAGCTGCTTGTGTAGGGGTTACTGTTGGAGGCACTTCACTTATAGCTAGTAGCATTGGTGAAAAAAATAAAAAAAATGTTTTAATTTATTTTGGTCAAACAATTATTTTTGGGATTATTTTATCTGCTATCATAACTTTCATTGGTCTTTATTACGCTTCAGATATTTTTTTTATGATGGGTTCTACTAATGAAGTTGTAAATTTAGGTCTCCAATATACAGATGTTATTTTTTCTGGATCTATTGTTTTTATCTCAGTTGTAGCACTTAATTCACTATTACATGCTGAAGGAGATACAAAAACATTTAGAAATGTTCTTTTTTTAAGTTTTGTTTTAAATATATTTTTAAATCCATTATTTATATTTGGATATGGTTTTATACCAGCAATGGGCATGATGGGCATAGGTGTAGCAACTATAATATCTCAAATAGTTGCTTTTTTTATTTTATTAGCAAAAATTATGAGATCATCATCCTTAAAAGGAATTTCTATAAAAAATTTTTTACCAAACTCGTTTTATTTATCTAAAATATTTTTTCAATCTGCACCAATTTCAGCAGCATTGTTTATGATATCTATCGGTAATTTAATTATACTTTGGTACATTTCAATATTTGGTGAGTTTGCTACTGCTGGTTATGGCTCAGCAACACGTTTTGAACAAATACTTTTACTGCCTGTACTAGGCTTAAATACAGCTATAATTTCTATTGTAGCTCAAAATTTTGGAGCAAAAAAATTTTTAAGAGTTGAACAATCATATTTTTATGCAATTTTTTATGGTTTTACGATTATGGTTGTTGCTGGAATTATCATTTTTTTAAGTGCTGATAAAATTGTAAGTATTTTTACTAACAATATAGTTGTGATAAACTATGGAACAACTTATCTAAAAATTTCTGCTTTAATATTCCCTGCGTTTCCAATTTATTTTATAAGCAATGGTTTTTTTATGGCTATTAAGAAATCTCATTATTCTATGTTTTTAAACATCATTCGAAATGTTTTACTGCCAATACCGACTATATATTTTGCAAATTTTATTGGAGGCACATATAAGACATTCTTTTGGAGCTATTGCATATTCAATTGGATTTTTATGATTTCCTTACTGCTTTTTGTAATATTTTATATAAAGAAGTTTCTACAGTCTTGAAGCACAATCATTTATCCAAGACCATAAATGTTCTGAAAAAGATCTTCTAACAAATAAATTTACATTATTATTGCTTTTATGATGAATTATTACATCAATATGGTTTAAAATCGTTTGAGCTGTGGATCCTTTCTTCTCCTTGAATTCACTAAAGTCAAATGGAGTTCCAAATGAAAATAGTTCAAATATTTTTGTACCATTAAAATTTATCATAACAAATTGATCTGTCACATCAGTAACTGAGCCAAAACTTTTTTTAGAAATATTGTTATATAAAATTTCTTCTATCTCATAATTATTATTATTTTTTTCAGCAATATTATTTGAAAAAATCATCCATTCATCTGGGCTTAACCATATAGCTGTTAATTTTTCACTTGAAGAGGATGTATTAGGTTCTGTTGGTAAAATCATATTTAAGGTTTTTTCTACAGTAGGCAAAAATTCTTTTTTTTTACCTCTTAAATTTAATTTCATTATGGGGCTAATCTCATTAATAATTAAATCAGCATAATTTTTATTTTCTGTAATAGAAGAAGTATAGTTAAGCATTTAATCTTTTATTCTCCTTATCAAAAAAAACTGAATCTGTAACAGTTACATTTATTGTTTTATTTTCCATAGGAACAAATAATTTTTGACCCATCATTTGTTTTCCACTTTTAACTACAGCAAGAGCAATTGATTTATTTAAGTTTGGGCTATAGTAACTTGATGTAACATGACCAAGCATTTCTACAGGTTTTTTATTAATTTCTGATAATATTTGTGCGCCTTCTTCCAAAACTTCTTTTGGATCTTCAGTAATTAAACCAACTAATTGTTTACGATCTTTTCTAATTGTATCTGATCTGTACAAAGATCTTTTTCCAATAAAATCATATTTTTTCTTACTAACAATCCAGTCCATTTGAAGATCAATAGGAGTCATTGTTCCATCAGTATCTTGGCCCGTAATAATAAAACCTTTTTCAGCTCTTAATAAATGCATTGCCTCGGTTCCATAAGGAGTAATATTAAATTCTTTTCCAGCTTCCATACATTTTTCCCAAACTGATTTGCCGTAATTAGCTTGAATATTTATTTCATAACTATGTTCACCAGTAAAACTTATACGCATTACTCTACATTTTATTTTACCGATACGAGAATTTTTAAATGACATATGAGGAAAATTTTCATCTGATAGATCTAAATCTGGTATTATTTTATTTAAAATTTTTCTACTATTAGGTCCACAAACACTAACTGTAGCAAAATGATCTGTGACAGATGTTAAAAAAACATCTAATTCTGGCCATTCTGTTTGAAGAAAATCTTCAAGCTTACCCATGACATTTGCGGCGCCACCAGTTGTTGTTGTCATTACATAATGATTTTCATCTAATCTAGTTGTAACTCCATCGTCATAAACCATTCCATCCTCATTTAACATTAAACCATATCTGCATTTACCTATACCAAGCTTAGTCCAAGCATTTGTGTAAACACGATTTAAAAATTCTGAAACATCGGTTCCTTGAATATCAATTTTACCAAGTGTAGAAGCATCTAAAATACCTGCGCTTTCTCTTGCAGCCTTACTTTCTCTTTGAACTGCTTCTTCCATAGTTTCGTTATTAATTGGATAATACCAAGCTCTTTTCCATTGGCCTACATTTTCAAATTCCGCATGATTTTTTTCATGCCATTCATGTATTGGTGTTTTTCTAAATATATCAAAAAACTCACCAACATTTCTTCCTACAATAGTTCCAAATGTTAAAGGAGTGTAGGGTGGTCTAAAAGTTGTTGTGCCTAATTCTCCCATTTTAACACCAGCTGTATCAGCAACAATCCCCAAAGCATGCATATTTCCAAGTTTCCCTTGGTCAGTTCCCATTCCAGTTGTTGTATATCTTTTAACATGTTCTATTGATCTAAAACCTTCTCTTAATGCTAATTTAATATCTTTTGCAGTTGCATCATTTTGAAAATCTACAAAAGGTTTTGTTTTTCCAATAACTTTATCTGATGGAAGCAACCATATATTTTTTTTAACATTATCAGAAGGACATTCTATTTTTAAACTATCATATTCAGTATTTTCTATTTCTAAAAAATTTTTTACATTTAATAAAAGATTTTTAATTATCTCATTTAGTTTAAAATCACCATTACAAGAGCCAATACTAATTTGTTTTGATTGAGATATATTAGGCAAGAATACTTGATCTTCTTCTCTAAATTTTAATTTTCCACCTGACTGTGTAAATAAATGAACTGCAGGAGTCCAGCCACCAGCAATACCAAGACAATCACATTTAATATTTATTTTTTTTTCAATAACCGACTTACTATCCTTTGAAAGTGGCATAATTGTAATTTCTTTTAATCTTTTATATCCATGTGTATCTACAACTGTATGTGACCAATAAATTTTAATACCAATTTTTTCTACCTCTTTAACCAATTCAGAATCTGACTTTTCTCTTATGTCTATAATTGACTCTACATTTAATCCTTTTTTGCTTAGAGAAATTGCACTTTCATAAGCACTATCATTATTAGTGAATAAGACATTTTTTTTTCCACAAACAACTCCATAATAATCAGCGTATTTTTTAACTGCTGAAGAAAGCATTATTCCAGGTCTGTCATTATTGTTAAATATCAGAGGTCTTTCTATTGACCCAGTAGCTATTATTACATTCTTAGCTCTAATTTTTAGCAGTCTCTGCCTTATTTTGTTTTTCTTTTTTTCTTTATTTAAATGATCTGTTAAA
>Ga0257111_1001243_pt1 | contig 10350 bp, 4 predicted proteins | sample LP_taG_6_FD_191567 | JGI IMG/M metagenome (GOLD analysis project Ga0257111, IMG submission 191567) | Marine microbial communities from Northeast Subartic Pacific Ocean, Canada - LP_J_2015_P26_500m | ecosystem: Environmental > Aquatic > Marine > Oceanic | place: Canada: Northeast Subartic Pacific... | reverse complement strand
GGAGGCATTCGGACCATTTCAATACCTCAGTTTGAAAATGCCATGAAAAATATGAAAGAAATCGCTTCTCGGAATTTGCCCGGAACCACAGCGAATATCAAATTTAAAACCAGTTATCCACCTATGGAACCCACAAAAGCCAACTATGCTTTATTGGACAAAATGGAAGCGGTAAATCTTGCCTTGGGTTATGGGAAACTGGAAGCACTTGATCCCAGCAAACGGGGTGCAGCAGACATTTCTTTCGTGGCGCCTCATGTAGATGCATCCTTAGCAGGCATGGGTCCCGATGGGTTTGGGGACCATTCTGAGAATGAAGGCCTTGATTTAATATCATTTCCGAAAACAACGACGCGTGCAGCCATTTTAATTTATCGTTTGACCCGGTAATTAAACTCACCACTTTTGTTAACGCACAGCCACAAAATTTAATAGTTTAACCCGGTGTTATTGCCACCCCATCTCTGTCTAAACCGGCGGACAAGTCTTCTTACCGAGGGGGAATATGATATAGAACCGATTAGGGATTGAAATTGATAGGGGTGAGTTCAAACTCCATTCCTTTCTATACCATCTCATTTATTTTCCTTTTAAATTCCGCAGTAACCAAATTAGGTGGATTTGTATCAAAGGCCTTGAGGAGGGTCATATATGTCTATTTTTTTCGAAGAATTAAAAAGACGTCGTGTTTTCCGAGTTGCCGCTTCTTATGCGGTGGTTGCCTTTATAATCATGCAGTTGGTGGAAATTATATTCCCTATGTTCAACTTCCCCCAATGGACACAACAATTTATCATCATTGTCATTTTGTTGGGCTTTCCTGTTGTAGCCATAGTTGCTTGGATCTTTGATAGAACTCCTGACGGTATAGTAAAAACACCTCCTGCTATGGAATCAGAAGAAAAAAAACCAGTTACTCAAGTTGGTAATATTGAGGTCAAGGTAGATACTCGACCTTTTTATCTCCAAAAAAGAAATATCTTTCTCATATTAGGTGTTTTAGCTGGTATCATTATTGGTCAATTAGACTTATTTGAATCTGAAGGGAAACTTGTTAATTATACTGGGGATCGAATTCCTGTTGCCATTGCTGATTTCGAAAATAATACGAATGATGCTTCTTTAGATGGACTTTCAGGCTTATTAATTACCTCATTAGAGCAATCAAAATATTTATCGGTTTTAACAAAATCAAGAATGTTTGATTTACTAAAACAGATCGGAAAATCTGATGTTGAAAAAGTTGATGAGAAACTTGGGGTTGAAATTTGTGAACGCGCTGATATCAATGCTTTAGTTCTTACTTCAATTCGTCAATTTGGCGACCTGTATTCAGTTGATTTAAAAATACTAGATGTAGATAAAAATGAATATTTATACACAACAAATGTTCAAGCTGAGGGTAAGAAGAATATCCCTGATCTAATTGATGAGATTTCAAAGCAGACACGGTTAAGCTTAGCAGAAAGAGCTGAAGAAGTTGAAAACAATCAACGTGAAATCGCTAGTTTAACTACTAGAAATCTAGAAGCATACAAATACTATGATCTTGGTGAGAAAGCGTTTTACAAATTGGATTTTAGTAGTGCAGTAGATTATTATTTAAAAGCAGTTGAATCAGATTCAACATTTGCATTGGCATTATATAGACTTGCTTATTCCTATCAATGGAATTTTAATAATCAAAAACGAGATATCTATATAAATAAAGCTGTTCAAAATATTGAATCTGTACCAGATAAAGAGCGTTTGTATATACGTGCAGAATCAATAAAAGATTTTGAATCAAGAATCCCAATCTATAAGGAGATTATAAATAAGTACCCTAATGAAAAACAAGCCTATTTTGAGATTGGTGATATGCTTTATCATAATGGAAAATCAATGGAATCAATAGGTTACTTTGAAAAAAGTTATGAACTTGACCCATCCTTTGCATTTGCTATTCAGCATCTTAGTTGGGCCTATGTTGATCATCAGTATTATGATAAGAATTTGAAACTAGCTCAAAAGTCATTATCAATCTATCCTGATAATCCTGACTATATCAATCGAGAATTAATTGCTTATCGATTAGGTGCTTATTTTGATGAATATTTTAGCGCAGTAAGGGGAATACAATCTTCAGAAGTCCAATTGATTAATGCTGACATTGCATTTGGTGATGGATATTTTTACCAAGGTGACTATGACAAAGCTAAAGAAAAATATTTATCAGTAAAAGAGACTGCAAATGATAAAGTTAATTCAATTATTAAATTAATTGAGGTTGCTACAACACGTGCAAACCTCAATGAATATCTAAAATTATCAGATGAATTACTATCAATTTATACTAAAAATAATAATCAATCTAATTATACTAGTCACTTAATTCGTCGAGCTTATGCTATGTTATTGGTATTTGATGATAAGAAAAAATCTGAGCTTGTTGTTGAAGAGATCGAAAAGATTTATAATAATAAATATAACAATGTCAGTTTTGCAGATCAGGGTGGAGTCTCAAAGACATTCTATATAAATTTATTAAAAGATTTAAAACGCTGGGATAAAGCATATAAATATCAAAAAGAATCTTTCGGGAATTTGGAGATTTTGGATACAATTAATAGTGGTATTAAATATCAACAAAGTGGGAATTATACAGATGCTATTAAGATTTTCCAACCATTGCTATCAAGGCTAGATCAATATTCGCAATATGTAATGCGTTATAATTTGGGAATATGTTATATGAAAATAGGTGAGTTTGAATTAGCTATAGATACATTTGATAAAATGAAGAATAACTTGAGTAATGGTTGGGGCGCTAGAAAACTTTATTATCCTAAGTTTTTTCTATATTCTGGTTTAGCTAATTTAGAAGTCAAGAATTATCGTCAAGCAAAATCAAATATAGAAACATTTTTAAAAATTTGGGCGCCAGCTCCAGAATCGCTCAAAGAAAAGCAAATGGCTAGCGAAGCATTGAAAAAAATAAATAAAGCTGTATCGTGAGTTTTATTGATGAATTAAAACGTCGTAAGGTTTTTAGAGTAGCTGCAACTTATGGTGTAGTGGCTTGGATATTAATGCAAATTGGAGAGGTGACTTTCCCTGCATTAAATATTCCAGAATGGGTTATGTCAACACTAGTTGTTGTTTTACTTGCTGGATTTCCGATAGTGGTAATTTTTGCCTGGATATTTGACAAAACACCTCAAGGGTTTGTTAAAGCGGATGCTCCTAAAACTGAAAATCTAGGTGGAATGAGTGTTAAAGTGGATGATCGTTCATTCTATCTCCAAAAAAGAAATATTATTTTAGCTATAGGTGTTATTGCTGGGGTATTAATAGGTACGTATGGTGGTGAAATCTTTAAGAAGTCTGTTGATAAAAAATCCATAGCAGTCCTTCCATTTGATAATTATAGCACTGCCGAAGATGATCAGTATTTCAGTGATGGAGTGACGGAGGTAATTACAGCTAACTTGGCCAAAATCGGTGGTTTAAAGGTTATTTCTCGCACTTCGGTAATGGAATACAAAAATACTACTAAAAAGGTTAAAGAAATCGCGGAGGAACTTGGTGTAGCTCATATACTCGAAGGTAGTATTCAACGCATTGGGGACAATATCCGCATTGTCGGCCAGTTGATTAACGCCGAGACAGATGAACATATTTGGGCCGAGACTTATGACGGTAAAATAGATGATATTTTCATGATGCAGTCCGATGTAGCCCTCAAAATTGGTAAAGCCTTAAAAGCCAAAATTTCGGATGAATCCACTTCACTCATTGTTAAGAAACCTACAGAAAATATCCAAGCCTATGAATTATACCTAAAAGCTTTGGATCTAATTAGATTTTCTGAACAAGAAGATTTAGTTAAAAAAGCGATTCAGTACCTTACATTGGCAATAGATCTTGATGACCAATTTGTAGATGCCTATGCGCTATTAGGAGATGGTCATTTGATTTCGTATTGGTTCAATTTTGATAGATCCCCTGAAAGATTAAAGCTGGCTAAAAACGCTATTGAATATGCAAAAAAGTTAAACCCGAATCATCCTAGTGTTTTGAAAGCTGATGGTAGTTATTATTATTATGGTTTTCGAAATTACGCCAAAGCATTAATTCAATATGAAAAAGCAAGGTCTATTGCCCCTGGTGATACTGATGTATGGGCTAGAATTGGATGGATTAATCGTAGAATTGGGGAGTGGGATGAGGCGATTACACATCTTGAAGAAAGTAAAGAACTCAATCCAAGGAGCGGTGATAGCTACTTTCAATTGGGCACGACATATGGTCTAGTTGGGGATTATAATAATGCTGTTAAATATTTTAGAAAAACAATTGAGTTAGACCCTACTCATATTGACGCCTATATTAATTTATCCGATTATTTAATGTATGATCTAAATGATGATAAATCAGCAATTGAAATTTTAGAACAGGATCTCATATGGACGGAGAGTCCTGGAAAAAAGGTTTTACTAATCGATTATTATATTCGTAAAAGCGAGTTCGATAAAGCATTAAAATTAGCAGAAAGTTTTAATAAGGACATTATTCCATTTTTAGCATTTATTAAAGTGAGACCTACCTTAATTGGTCTTGTTTATAAATTTTCAGGGAATACGCAAAAAGCGGAACATTACTTTGCCAGGTCGATTGATCTCTTACAAGAAGAATTAAAAATCAATCAAAATAATTATGCAATCCTTCTTTCATTAGGTGAGAATTATGCATATTTAGATAAAGCGGAGGAAGCGATAAGGTATGGAAAACGCAGTATAGAAATATTGCCTGTAACAAAGGATGCTTTTTTCGGGCCGAATGTTTTATCTCGTCTTGGTTTAATTTATACCATTTTAGGTAAGGAAGATGAAGCGATAGATATTTTTGATCAAGTGACATCCGCACCAGCAGGGTTTACTATCGGTTATTTAAATAAGCATCCATATTTCAGTCAACTGAGAAACAATCCCAGATTTAAAAAAATGTTAGAAAAGAATAAACCAGTGCTATGAGTTTCATCGAAGAATTAAAGCGCCGTAAAGTTTTTAGAGTAGCCGCTTCTTATGCGGTGGTTGCCTTCATCATCATGCAGTTGGTGGAAATTATATTCCCTATGTTCAACTTCCCCCAGTGGACACAACAATTTATCGTCATTGTCATTTTGTTGGGCTTTCCTATTGCGGTCATTCTCAGTTGGGTCTTTGACAAAACACCCCAAGGATTTATCAAGACGGATGCAGATAAAACAAAAGTGGGTGAAATGACCGTAGAAGTGGAAAGACGTCCGTTTTATACTAAAAAAAGAAATATATTCCTCGTGTTTGGCGTGGTTGCTGGGGTGGTGATTGGTTCATTTGGTAGCAGTAATCTTGGAAATGGAAGAGCTTTAAATTCAGAAGGATTTACAAAAATGGCAATTTTGCCATTTACAAATATTAAGCAGGATAAAGAGAATGACTTTTTAGGTTTTGCTTTATCGGATGAAATTATTAATCGTCTTGGGTATTTAAAGTCTATTGTAGTACGTCCATCTGGATCAGTAAGAAAATACCAAGGGATTGAAGCTGATTTAAATCAAGTGGGTAAGGATCTGGATGTGGAGCTAGTACTTACCGGTAGCTATTTGCGTGATGGTGACCAATTAAGACTTAGTACTGAATTAATTGATCTTAATAAGAACGAAAGGTTATGGAATAAAACTGTACAAGTAAACTACAGTGATATATTTGAAATTCAAGAAACTGTTTCTAGAGATATAGTTGAGAGCCTTAAGTATAATTTAGAACCCGATGAAGAAAGCAACCTTAAATCCAAAGATATTGATCCTCTGGCCTATGAGTTGTTTTTACGGGCGAAAGATATGCCAACCGGAAATATCTCTAACTTGGAAACCAAAATTCAACTACTCCAACAATCCATTGATATGGATTCTAGTTTCGCAGATAGTTGGGCGGTACTATCCAATTCTTGTATATTGATGAGTCAAGCAGCTAAGTCTGGACAAAAATATATAAAACTAGCAAAATCAGCATTAGATCAAGCTATGACGCTAAATAATCAATCTTTAACAGTATTATCGTCTGGCGCTCAATATCATGCTGAAACAGGAGATGTTGAAAAATCTACAGAATTAGCAATTAAAGCTATGCGTCTATTTGGGGATGGCGCTTCTTTGTCAGAATTGGGCTATACACTGCGGTATGCCGGGATGTTAAAGGAATCCATTGCATTTTATGAGATGTCCTCCAAGCTAGATGAAAGTCCTTCAAATCGTGGCTCCAATTATTTGCAATCAGGCAAATCTTCAGTCTATCTAGGTAAATATGATGAGGCAATTCCATTAATGCATAGATCTATAGAGACTTTGATACTTCGAGATAATATTGATCAAAAGAATGATTTATCACCCGTCGTATTAATCTATGAAGGAATTCCATATTTATATACGGATATGCCTAATAAAGCCTTTCCGTATTTTGATTTTATATCTGAAGTCGACCCTAGTAATACTTGGTCGATTATTGGTCAAACATATAAAGCACTTATATCAGGTAATATGAAAAAAGGTAGAGATCTAATTAATTCTCTTGAATCTAGGGATATACATGATTCTGAAATGATATATAGGTATGCACATTTTTATGTTATGCTTAATGATGAAGAAAAAGCATTATCAGCTATTGAGCTAGCTATAGATAGAGGTTTTTTCCCTTATCCTTACATTAAATCAGATCTTTTAACTAAACCGATTCATAATAACCCAAAATTCAAACAAATATTGGAGAAGGCTAAGATTCGCCATGAATTATATGATAAAAGATTTGGTGACGATATAAGATCATTATTAGGAGCTACTTCATGACCTTATTTGAAGAATTAAAGCGTCGTAAGGTTTTCAGAGTTGCTGGAACTTATGCTGTTGTTGCATGGATATTAATGCAAATCGGTGAGGTGACATTTCCAGCATTAAATATACCTGAATGGGTCATGTCTACGTTAGTCGTGATTTTATTGGCCGGATTTCCTATCGCGATAATTTTCGCATGGATATTCGATAAAACGCCACAAGGATTAATCAAAACAGATGCGGTGGACTTTACACCCGTTCAATCCGATTCAAGACTATGGTTTAAAAAGAAAAGAAACTATTTTGCGATGGCCGGAATATTTCTGGGATTCCTGATCGGAAGTTTTGGGCCAAAATTATTATCCGGGAACCCGGATCTATCCGTCAAAAATGAAATACAAAAACTGGCAATCCTGCCATTTTCTAATATAAGACCCGATAAAGAAACGGACTTCTTGGGATATGCCCTTTCGGATGAAATCATTAATCGGTTGGGTTATTTGAAATCACTTGTAGTGAGGCCTTCTACAGCGGTGCGCCAATATCGAGGAATGGAGGTTTCACCGGAAAAAGTCGGTGAAGATTTAGAAGTAAACTTAATCCTTACAGGCAGTTATTTAAGAAACGCCGACCGCTTACGCCTCAATACGGAATTAATGGATATTCGCAGTAAGGAACTCATTTGGCAGAAATCCATGACTGTGGATTATAATGATATTTTTGCCATACAGGATAGTGTTGCCGGGGCCGTTATTCATGGATTGAAAGGCCAATTATCCCCGGAAGATAAATTTGAAGAAAAAGAATTTGTTCCCAAAAATCCAAAAGCATATGAATTGTATTTGAAAGCAAAGGCAATTGATGATGTTCTCGTAAGTAATTATAGTCGACAAATCGCACTGTTAAATAAGTCAATAAAATTGGACGATGAATTTGCACCTGCGTGGGCAGCATTAGGACTCGCACATCATCGCCTAGGAAACTTCGGGGTTGATCTAAATACGAATGTAGAAAAATCCGAAGTTGCATTTTTACGATCACTGCAAATTGATTCTTCAAACAGACAGGTATTTGGTAATATTATTCAACTTTATACAGATCAAAACCGACTTATTGAGGCTTATAGTTTTGGTAATAGGGGTTTATCGCTTTATCCTAATGATGGTCAAATAAATACCGGTTTAGGTTATGCAGTTCGGTATGCCGGACTACTTGAAGAGTCAATTCAATTTAATAAAAAAGCACTTCCATTGGAATTTAATCCTTATGAAAAGGTTACCATCTATAATGAAATATCAAGAGGATATTTCTATTTAGGTCATGTTGAAAAGGGGCGAAATGCATTTGATGAATTATTAAATTATATTGAAAATGAAAATATTGAAATGTCATCGTATGCTATGTTTTATGATGGAATGGCTGATCTGTATGTTGGTAAAAACAAAGAAGCTTTTAAAAAATTCGATTTGTGCTTCGAATTTGATCCTACACAGATTTTTACAAAATATGGTCAAATATATAAAAATATCCTAGCTGGCCATGGTGATAAAGCACTCGAATTGATTAATGTACTAAACAAATTACCCATCTACGATGGAGAACAGTATTACCGCTTTATCCAATTTTATGCAATGCTAAATATGCCGGAAGAAGCGATTGAAAAAATGAAGGGCACATTGGCCAGAGGATTTTATCCCTATCCCTATTATCAATCGGATAAATTTTTGGATAATATCCGGAGCGAACCGGGGTTTCAAGAAGTCCTCAAACAGATCAGGGGCAGACATATAGAATTCAAAACACTTTTTGAAAGCACCATGGATAAATCGTTATTATCAGAAGTGTCATCGAATTAAATGAGCTTCTTCGACGAACTCAAACGCCGTAGAGTTTTCCGAGTCGCCTCATCTTATGCGGTAGTGGCATTCATCGTCATGCAGTTGGTGGAAATCATATTTCCCATGTTCAATTTCCCCCAATGGACGCAGCAATTTATCGTCATCGTAGTTCTAATTGGTTTTCCCATTGCGATTATTCTCAGTTGGGTCTTCGACAAAACACCTCAAGGTTATATCAAAACGGATGTGGTTGATCCTGCTGGTGTGTCTCCAACTGGAGAAGTAACACCTTTCTATAAAAAGAAACGAAATTGGTTTTTAGTCTTCGGTGTAACGGCCGGCGTGTTGATTGGGCGAATCGGTGGTACGGAACAACCGGAAGAAACGATCCATGAAAAATCCATTGCTGTCTTGCCATTTGAAAATTTGGGTCAAGCGGTAGATGACGAATATTTCGCTGATGGGATGACAGAAGATATCCTTACTGAATTATCAAAAATCAAGGATCTACTGGTCATTTCCCGGACTACCATTATGAAATATAAAGATACTAAAAAGACATTGAAAGAAATCGGTAAAGAGTTGGGTGTGGCCAATATACTTGAGGGCAGCATTCGCCGCGTGGAGAATCGTGTTCGCATTACGGGCCAGTTGATTAATGCGTCCAATGACCAGCACTTATGGGCGGAAAAATACGATCGGAATATTGAGGATATTTTTGCGGTTCAGGATGAAGTGGCCAATGCCATTGCCAACGCACTGCGGATTGAATTATCAGATGAAGAAGTGGAATCCATATCGGCTTCCCAAACGAAATCTGTCGAAGCATATGATCTTTACATGAAGGGTCGTTCTCTATCATACACGTATGAAATTTCAAAAATTCCTCAGGCCATCAAGTATTACAAAGCGGCCATTAGGATTGATCCTGATTATGCACTGCCTTATGCGGGAATAGCCCGGGTGAGAATGACACAATTTCATTTTCAGTATATGGATACAGAACTGGCTGCCATGGCCCTAAAGGAAGCAAAAGAATATGCCGAAAAAGCAGTAACGCTGGGGCCCAATGAGGCTGAGGCCCATTTTGCTTTGGGTTTTTACTATAATGCCACTGACAGTTTCGATTTGGCATTTACCAGTTTTAAAAAGGCCATTTTCCTGAATCCCAGCCATGCCCATGCCCATGATGAAATAGCAGATGTATATGTATATAAGTATGGTGATTTTAACCAAGCCATTCCTTGGTATAACAAAGCGTTGAAACGTGATCCTGAATTGGTTGTTTCCAAATGGTTTAAGATTGAAATATATTTAAGAATGGGCCAGGTTAAAAAAGGCCTTCTTATGGTTGATGAGGCATTAAACGATCATCCTAATGTCATTTCATTGCTGACGTTAAAACATACGGGACTGATGATGGCTGGACAATTTCAAGAGGCGAATGATTTCATTATAAACCAATTCAAAAAATATCGATCCGAAAACAGATTGTTGGAATATTACCAATCTTTGGGCCTTTCATTACTTTCTTTGAATCGTATGAGGGAATTTGAAGACATCTTTCAAAAGATTGAAAAAGTGCCTTTTGTTGATCGCACCCACCATAAAGAATATTTAAGACTTATTAAACAATATGAAAAAGGCAGGTATCGGGAAGTG
>Ga0257111_1001238_pt1 | contig 10383 bp, 7 predicted proteins | sample LP_taG_6_FD_191567 | JGI IMG/M metagenome (GOLD analysis project Ga0257111, IMG submission 191567) | Marine microbial communities from Northeast Subartic Pacific Ocean, Canada - LP_J_2015_P26_500m | ecosystem: Environmental > Aquatic > Marine > Oceanic | place: Canada: Northeast Subartic Pacific... | reverse complement strand
CGATAACCTCCCCCTGGCTAACAGTAGGTTCATTGTTTAGGTTAAATATTCTATCTACCTCTTGGTTCCAGTTGTTCTTTTGCTGTTTTATTTCAGCTCGATATTTCACAGATATGCTAAAGCCATCATTTTTCAATATATGGTTTAATGTCCCAAGAATTTTTTTTGCATCACCAACTAAAGAAATAGATGAATGTTTATGGGCATCGAAAGACGATACGTTAATACTAAGAAATGTAACACCTGAATATTGAAAAAGAGTTTTTGAAGCTGTAGTAAAATCTGAGAGTCTTGTCCCGATGCAAATAATAAGATCAGCATCTCTGGAAATTATATTTGCGGCACTTGTTCCGGTGACGCCAATGGCGCCAAGACTTTGGCTGTGATTCCACGGGATCGCGCCCTTGCCGGCCTGTGTTTCTCCAACCGGAATTCCGGTATTATTGCAAAATTCGTTTAGAGCTTTTTCTGCGTCTGAGTATATGACTCCGCCGCCCGCAATAATAACAGGATTGACGGCCTTTGTGATTATAACAGCTGCTCTAGCTAAAGATTCTTCTGATGGCATATTTCTCGGTACATCCCAGACTCTTTTATTAAAAAATTGATCAGGGTAGTCATATGCTTCAGCTTGGACATCTTGAGGCAGTGAAAGGGTTACTGCACCAGTCGCTATTGGGTCGGTTAGAATTCTTAGCGCCTCTGGCAAAGATGAAATTATTTGTTCGGGTCTGTTTATTCTATCCCAAAAAACACTGACCGGTTTAAAACAATCATTTACAGATACATCTGGTGAGTTAGTGTGTTCTAACTGCTGCAAAACAGGACCAACATTACGCCTGCTAAAAATATCTCCCGGTAAAAGCAATACAGGCAATCTATTGATTGTTGCTCCAGCAGCAGCGGTTACCATATTTGTTGCTCCGGGACCAATAGAGCTTGTGCAGGCGAAGGTTTTCATGCGCTTGTTTTGTTTTGCATATGCGACCGCGGTGTGTACCATTGCCTGTTCATTTCGGGGTAGAAAGTGTTTTAAGTCTTTATTCTGTTCTAGCGCTTCCCCAATACCGGCAACGTTTCCGTGCCCAAATATTCCCCAAACTCCGTCTATGAATTTGTTTTCTTTTCCGTCTCTCTCAACATATTGGTTGTTTAAATAACGAATGATCGCCTGTGCCATTGTTAGTTTCATGTAATCAACCTATGGTTTTTTAGTTTCGTAGGTTCCACTCACTGTTTATTATTAGTGGTGGGCTAAACAAAGAGGCTATGTTGTCCCATGATATTACCTTGAAATTCTGGTTGCCATTATCATTCACGTCATCCTGAACAACAAAAATTCCATTACTTAATTGTCCCCCAAGGTTCATATTGCAAACATCGATCCCATCTGTGCCGCTGGTACCATCAACGGTTTCACTGTCTACAACAGAAAACCTGCCAATAAAATTGTTTTGACCCTCTCTAGAGTAAATAACATAAGTATCATCTCCCTGACTTGATGCGATTAGGTATCCTGTGGATTCACCAGAATAATACAGTGTTAATCCTTCGACATCATCAGCAAGGTGAGGGCCAATAGAATCGATAAGAACACCATTGTCAGAGCCGCTTGGAGCCGCCTCATATTTCCATATGCCACGATCCTCTTCTCCAATATATAGGTACCCCAGTATATCATCAGCAACACACCCCTCTAACTGTCCAGGAAGTTTTAAGGTTCTCACTAGTTCCGCATCGACCAACCCGAATCCATTATCAAACAATCTGTATTGTTCAACATTCCCCTCTTTATCGTTTACAATAGCATAAAAAGTATTTGTTGTGCTCTCTTTATACATGCAGGATCCGTACACCTCTATTCCAAGAGTGATTTGTCTGGCTGATACAGAAGACAGAGACCTACTATCTGGGTCAACCTTATAGATGCCTAGGGTGTTAGATACTCTTAATCCGGCTGTTACAATGTCTGACTTTTCACCACCAATCTCCATGCCATATCTTATGTCTACATTATTTGCTTTTTCATTGCTGGTAGCATAAATCTGAGCACCACTCAGATCATACACCCGAAGACCCGGAGAGTGCCTGTCTTTATCTGTGCCAATAATAACCGATAGAGATGGATCCGTTGGATGAACCCAGACGCAAGGATCATCAGCGGTGTCATCAGAGTCTTCAACGGGCTCCGTTTCAAGTGTAGCATATACAGAACCGTTGGGAGCGATCGTATTATGATTTTTTTCACATTGAAATACAAACATAACAAAAATTGAAAAAAACAGGATGTTTTGATAATTGATAATCATAAAAAATTCTTTCTTTTATTAAAAAAATGTACGTACAAATAAATATGCAACCTAGTCGTTTACAAAGTTCTAGGTAATATGAAAAAAATAAAGGCCTCTTTTGAGGCCTTTATTTTTACATCAACTTTTTACTAAGAATTAGAATCTATAGTTTGTTCCAATTTTTATAGTTGCTCCATAGACTTCTTTTTCAACGGGTCTGCTAGCGTCACCCATAAAATATACATGAGGAACGTTTGTGATATTTAGCACATCTGCAAAAAGAGTTAGCTTATTGTTAAGGTTATAACTCATTGAGAAGTCTAACCGGTTTGCTGGATCATAATAAATATCTTCGTCTTCGTCTTCACCAACCTCTACTATGTACTGGTCAGCAATAGACTGTGAAAATCTTGCTGTTAGCTTACTGGTTTCATAAGCAAAACTAAGGTTTCCTGTACTTGGAGCCTGACCGGGGAACGTTGATTTCGCGCGCGCATCACCATAATCAGCCTCTGAATTTGTAGCGGTATAGTTGAAATAAAGTGAGAGGTTGCTCAAAGGCCCGGGTAAAAAATCTAGATTCTTTACAATATTCATTTCCCAACCACTTAGAGTAGCTGCATCTCCGTTAACGGGCATAACTACCTCATCATATACTTTAGCACCATCACGTATTGTCGCATCCTTGAGAACCGCTGTATAGATATAGTTATCAATTGCCTTACTAAAATAGCCAAAAGAAAATATTCCTAGACCCTTTGGATAATATTCTAACATAAGATCAATGTTTTTTGAGTGTGCTGATTCAAGTTCTGGGTTTCCTGCTTCTGCGTCATCTCCATCTGTAGCAATGAATGGAACCAGTGCGGCAAAGTCTGCTCTGGCGATAGTTTCAGTATATGCTCCACGAACCAAGGTTCTATCATTAACAGCATAGCGGACGTGTGCCATTGGAAGCATATCTGTATACTCTTTGGAGACTTTTTGAGCGGTAAAAAACGCTGCAAGACTTTCGTCTATAGTCCCCTCTCCATCCTCAGCATCTTCCACGCTACCAGCCCAAGAGCTATACTCGGTAGATGTTTGTTCCATTCTGGCACCACCGATAAAATTAATTTTACCCATTTTCATGTCAACCATACCATAGAACGCAGAAACATCTTCAGTCGCGTCCCATGTTTCAAGGATGGCATCTTCATACAAAGGTAAGATTTCATAGGATCCAATATTCGCGCTCATGTGATCGCGTATTTTATCAACGTTGATTCCATGTGTATGAACATAGTTCCCATCCATATACTTGTCACCTTCAATATCCATGTCAAAGCCCTTCATTATAAGATCGTCATCACCATCCCAGCCCCAGACCTCACCACCGGATTTGTCTGATTTTTTTACTTTGCTAGATAGTTTTGCACCCACTTTTATTTTGCCATTAGCACCACCTAAAGCAAGTGGCATTGAAAGATTAAAGGCCATAACCTGATCATCACCTGACACTAAGTTTCCGTTTGGACTTTTAGCGTTAGGTATATAGTTACCCTCAATCTCAATCTCATCTAGTTCATAGTTTGATAGGTCATGCTGGTCAAACGTCCCGTCTTCATCAGTAAAGCTAGTTATTTGAGGGTGGTTTACATCACTAAACTCATAGTTCATATTAATATCTTTTACTACAAACTCTGCATTTAATGAAGGGTCTCTGAGTTCTTCTGCATAAGACTTTGTCATAGACCAGTCCGCTCTCATTTTTCCTAGAGCATGATCTCCACCAAATGAAAAACTATTGATTTTTGATATGGAAGATCTGCTTTTTAGTTCTCTATATATTCGTGCCAGTTTAGCGGTTCCGCTTTTAGAGTCAACATCAAAATAACCTGAACCAGGTTCTTCTTCATCAACGGATTTATCAAACCGGTACCGAAGTCTGTTTCTGTTTTCAGTATCGGTGTATGTGTTTGAAATAAAGTTCGCATATAATTTTGAGTTGTTAGCAAGTTTATAGTCTAAGCTTGATGTTATTCCTATTCTCTCTCTGCTTAATGCGTAGTTCTTTAACTGCATATCCGTTAGAATTGTGCCATCAGCCTCTTCTACAACATATGTCTCATCCTCTTCACTATCAACAACATCTGTTACATACTCATATTCATCGGCCCACTCTAGCTCAATATTGTCGGTTTTCATATCATTAAACTCATAGCTTGAGGAAACAATCAGACCAAGTCTACCGTCCATAAATTGGTTTCCATAGGTAAAGGCCCCCATGGTTCCACTTTTACCATAAAGAGGCCTGTTTCCACCAGCAACTTTTGCCTCCATAAATTGACCATCATAGTCAAAAGCATTTTTGGTTATCAGGTTTACATGACCACCAATTGCGTCAGCATCCATGTCTGGGGTAATAGCCTTGGTTACCTCAACCGAGCCAAGTGAATAGCTAGGGATAATATCTAATGAAATTTTTCTTTTATCTTCCGGGCTAGGTACTTTCACACCATTAATTGTTGTGGTGTTCAATGAGGCTTCTGCTCCTCTAATTTGAACATAACGACCCTCACCATGATCACTCTCTAGAGCAATACCAGGAAGTCTTTGTAGTACATCTGCAACGTTCTGATCAGGGAATTTTTCCATTTGATCTCTTGAAACCACATTTTTAATGTTTCCTGCTGATCTTTGCTGGTTCAATGCTTTTACCTGACCCTGCGCAAGGCCATCAACATTCACAGCTTCCATACTAACATAGGATACGCTAAGCTGGATATCGTTAGTAGCGTTTTCTCCTGCAATGGTTACCTGAGCAGAATAATCGCTGTATCCTATATATGAAACCTGAAGTGTGTAATCTCCAGCCGCCAAACCAGTTATCGTGTAGCTGCCTGATCTGTCAGATGAGGCTCCAAAGTTTGTTCCCTCTACCACAACATTTGCACCAGGTAAAAAATCACCTGAGCCAGCATCAGTAACCCTACCACTGATATCCGCAGCAAAGGTGAATTGCATTAGGGAAAATAAAATAATAACGCTTTTGACTGTTTTAACTCTCATCTCAACTCCTTCTTTTATTTACAAAGTGTATGTGTTCTATAGATTTTGTTAGATTTGTATTAGGCACACACAATACAAATGTACATATTTTAGCAGGCAAATGAAAAAAGAAAAAATCAATATAGGGATTATTGGCCTAGGTCGAATTGGAAAGATGCATGCAAAAAACATCCACCAGAATCTTCCAATGTATAATCTAAAAAGCATCGCAGATCCGGCCCCAGATGTAGACTTTATTCAAAACCTAGAGAATGTCATCCTCAGCGATAATGCTGATAATATAATATCAGACAAAACGATCGACGCTGTTATTGTATGCTCTCCAACGCCAACGCATTATAAGATAATTAAAAAATGTGCGACACACAGAAAACATATTTTCTGTGAAAAGCCCATATCTTTTTCTGAAAACGAGATACAAGAAATAATCAAGACCCTGAGAGACCAAAAAATTTTCATTCAGGTTGGTCTAAACCGGAGATTTGATCAAGACTTTGTTGTAGCAAAAAAGAAAGTAGACGCTGGGCTCATAGGAGACATTCACACCATACATATTACAAACCACGACGCGTCTATCCCTGGGTTTAAATTTTTAAAGTCCTCCGGGGGAATGCTTTTTGACCTGTGTATACATGACTTTGATATGCTCAACTTTATTGCCGGAGAAAAGATAAAAGAGGTATATGTAAACGGAAACGTGTTTATAGAGCCAAGACTAAAAGATCTAGGAGATATTGACAACGCAATAATCACCCTAGAGCTTAAAAGTGGAATACTGTGCTCAATCGACAGCTCAAGACAGACGCACTATGGTTACGATCAGAGGATTGAAATATTTGGCTCTAAAGGCGTCATATCGGTAGAGAACAAGCCAGAAAGTCTTTATTATTTCAGTAACCAAAAAAGCACGGAAGCATCAAAAATTAAACACTCATTTATCGAAAGATACAAAGACTCATATGTTGCAGAGCTTGAACATTTTTATAGGTGTATTATGTCTAACACAAAACCTAACCCAGGCCCAGAAAATATTCTATCTGCGATACGAGTTGCGGCCGCCGGAAGGAAATCTTTAGAGACCAAGAGCCCGCAAGGGGTAAAAGATGAGTAATATTGATTTGGCAATAATTGGTTTTGGAAGAATCGGCAGAATCCACGCGGCTAATATACTGGCGGCAGAAGACATAAGCCTTAAAATGATTGTTGATCCGCTCTTAGATGTAGACGAAAGATTGGTAAATAAAGGGGTAAAACAGTCCAAAAACATAGCCGATCTTTTAAACCTGCAAAATATTGATGGGGTTATTATTTGTTCACCCTCTAACTACCACGTTGACCAGATAAAACAAGTATCACAAAATATAAAAAACATTTTCTGTGAAAAGCCGCTGGGCCTGTCTATCAACGAGATCATGGAAGTAAAGTCTCTTGTGGACAATAACAAACTAAACCTGCAGGTAGGCTTTAACAGAAGGTTTGACCCAGATTTTTCTAGTTTAAAGACAGCGATCTCTAGCGGAGAGATTGGGGACATTCACACAATAAAAATAATTTCCAGAGACCCATCACCGCCACCCATTAGCTATATCAAAAAATCTGGTGGAATATTTCTTGATATGACAATACATGATTTTGACATGGTCAAATATTTATCAGGTTCCGAAATATCTGAAATATATGCTAAGGGCGGTTGTTTTATTGATCCCGAGATTAAAAAAGCTAATGATATTGACACAGCAATTATTAATATGAGCCTGAAAAATGGAGCCCTTGCGATTATCAACAACTCTAGAAAAGCAGTTTACGGATACGATCAAAGGGTTGAAGTTCTTGGTTCAAAAGGAGGCTTGAAAGTGGGGAACAAACTTTTAAACGGAGTACAAAAGGGCACAAAAAATGGATTTACACGCGCAAACCCCAAAAACTTTTTTATTGATAGATATGAGCAGTCTTACAAAAAGGAAATATTAGACTTTGTTAAATCAATAAATGGTGAGGCCGTTGACCATGCAAATGTTGACGATGGGCTACACGCACTTAAGTCAGGAATAGCCGCTAATAAATCATTGTTTAACAATAAACCCACTATGGTGTAAGACTTATGATAAAAAAATATACAGCTAAATGTTTTTACCTGGTTATTTTTGTTTGCATTGTTGTTTCCTGTTCAAAAAACAACAATCTAAAAAATAACCCAGACGAAGAAATTACGATTAAAATGGTTACACATGGTCAGGCCACCGATCCTTTTTGGAGCGTGGTCAGCAATGGGGCGAAAGACGCAGCGCGAGAACTTGGGATAACGCTACACTATCAATCACCACAAAATTTTGACATGATAACCATGTCCCAGATGATAGACGCTGTCATTGCAACCAAGCCAGATGGACTGATCCTTTCTGTGCCAGACATCCCTGCGCTAAGAAAGAGTATTATCTCTGCATCAAAAAAGAACATACCAATTATTGTGATCAACGCTGGCAGTGAGATCATGGAAGAGGTTGATATACTCACATACGTTGGACAAAGTGAGTATGAGGCAGGGCTCAAGGCTGCCGAGGAAATGTTAAAACAGGGTGTAAAAAGCGTTCTCTGCATAAACCACGAAATAGGCAACATAAGCCTAGATCAGAGAGAACAAGGTTTTAGAAAAATACTATCAGAGAACAATGTTGCTGTTAAAACGGTTCCTATAGATGCTTCCGATCCGTCAGAGACCAGAGAAATGGTCAGGGCATTTCTCAGTTCAAACAAAAAGGTTGACGGGATATTAACTCTGGGCCCCTTGGGCGCGATACCAATAGTCAGGCTATTGAAAGAGATTGACCCGCAAAAAAATATCAAACTGGCAACGTTTGATTTTACGCCTGAGATTATTGATGGAATTATGGACGGGCATATTATTTTTGCGCTAGACCAGCAGCAATATTTGCAGGGCTATCTGCCTGTGGTGTTAATGAACCTATACATTACAAACAAGAATACTCCTGCCTATAAAAATCTCGAGACGGGTCCCAGTATTATTAATATTAAAAACGCGCAAGACGTTTTAGCTTTAAGTAAAAAAGGGTCAAGGTAATCTCTTTACAAAGAACATTCTCAAGGCCGGAGACTGGCGCACTTTTTGGACTGGTCTTTGTTTGGGTGTTTTTTGCAATATTTGCACACAATGGATTTTTATCTGTTCAGGGTACAAAGTCTTATCTCCAGGTTTCATCCGAAATTGGAATTCTTGCTATTGGTGTTGCGCTGCTAATGATAAGCGGAGAGTTTGACCTGTCGATAGGATCACTAATCGGTTTTTCCAGTATGTCAGTCACGCTATTAACGGTGGAGGCTAATTTGAGTATGCCCGCTGCATCTATTTTGACATTGATCATGGTGATGTTTATTGGCTATTGTAACGGGATAACAGTAGTAAAAAGTGGGCTACCCTCTTTTATTATTACGCTAGGATCATTGTTTATGGTTAGGGGGATAACAATAGCAGTCTCAAAAATGGTTACTGGTAGGACCCAGTTGGGTGGCCTGGAAGAATCAAAAGGATATAATATTATGTCCTCCCTCTTTAGTAATAGCCTAACAATATCAGAAACTGATTTTCCCATATCAATTTTGTGGTGGGTTATTTTTGGAATTCTAGGATATTTATTATTGAAGCACACGCAAATAGGAAACTGGATCTTTGCCACTGGCGCGTCTAAAGAGAGCGCAAAGCTCAGGGGGATTCCTGTGGACAGGGTTAAGACATCGCTATTTATGCTGACGGCTTTTTGTGCCTGGTTTATTGCAATTACGCAGGTCACCACTTTTGGTGGTGCCGATGTGTTAAGGGGGGAACAAAAAGAGTTTATCGCTATTATTGCTGCCGTGATTGGTGGCACGCTCTTAACAGGTGGATACGGCTCTATCATTGGCGCCATGGTTGGAGCTTTAATATTTGGAATAGTTAAGCAGGGAATAATTTTCGCTGGTGTTGATGCAGATTGGTTCCAGGTGTTTATGGGTGTGATGTTGATATCTGCGGTCTTGGTTAATGGGGTTTTTAGGAAAAAATATGCGCACAGATAATAACCAAATAGTCCTAAAAAATATTTATAAAAACTTTGGAAACATAAGCGCGCTAAAAGATGTTTCGATGGTTACAGACTCTGGAAAGGTTCACTGTATTCTGGGGGACAATGGTGCGGGGAAGTCAACCCTTGTAAATATTATTTCTGGTGTTTTTCATTCAGACAAAGGAGAATACAGAGTCAATGATAAGATAGCGCAGTTCGCAACCCCCCGGGAAGCAATAGACGCAGGAATATCAACTGTTTATCAAAACCTAGCGATTATACCCATTATGAATATTTATCGAAATTTCTTTTTAGGGAACGAACCAATTAACAATAAATATTTTAATATGATTGATAAAAAGTTTGCGATTGACACGACGATCAGAGAATTGAAAAAGTTCGACATTAATATAGAAGACCCGAAAAGATCAGCCGGGACTCTATCTGGTGGAGAGAGGCAGATTCTTGCTATTGCGCGGGCCCTATATTTTGGGGCTAAAATACTTATTCTTGATGAACCAACATCCGCGCTTGGGGTTAAAGAGTCTAACAAAGTTGTTGAGCAAATTATTCAGCTGAAAGAACAAAATATTAATGTGATTCTGGTTTCCCATAATATTGATCAGGCGTTTATGCTTGGGGACAAGTTTTTTATTATTAAGAATGGAGAGATGGCAGGACAGTTCGACAAGCTTGAGACCTCAGCAAACAGCTTAAGAACCATATTAGAAAAATAATCGTCTAGTAATTATAAAGGAGAAAAATTATGACTATGGAAAAAATTGGTATAATAGGACTTGGAAACATGGGCATGGGGATTGCAAAAAATGTTATTAAAGGCGGCTATACAGCTGTGGGATACGACCTCCGTGAAGAGTGCCTAAAGGAAATAGTCTCACATGGCGGGGAAGCAGCAGAAAGCGTTTCACAGATCGGTCAGCTTAGTGATGTTGTATTTGTAATGGTTATGAATGGAAAACAGG
>Ga0257111_1001237_pt1 | contig 10385 bp, 6 predicted proteins | sample LP_taG_6_FD_191567 | JGI IMG/M metagenome (GOLD analysis project Ga0257111, IMG submission 191567) | Marine microbial communities from Northeast Subartic Pacific Ocean, Canada - LP_J_2015_P26_500m | ecosystem: Environmental > Aquatic > Marine > Oceanic | place: Canada: Northeast Subartic Pacific... | reverse complement strand
GGCGTCTGGTGTTCCCAATGCCAACGCTATGTGACTGAACGATTCGGTGGTGCCGGTGACGAAGAGCAGGCTATCGCCCTGTTGGATGATTTCGTTTCCAGAGGAGAGGGTCTCCCGGCCATCTTTTCCCCTGATTGCGAATATTGGGGGGACCATGGAATGCTTTCCCTCAACTGTCAAGCTCTCACCGGTAGTCGTTCCAATCAGTGGTGAGGTCTCAGTAACTTCGGAAACGACAATCCATGCGTTTTCCCCCAGAGGCAATATGTCATCCAAAGACGGGGCTATCAGTCCGGATACCAACTGGTCGACTATCGCCTCGGAGGGACACACGATGAAATTCGATCGCGACCACTTTTCGAGTGGTCCCGCGCCCCTAGAGGGATCCATTATTTTGGAGTCCCTAACATTAGCTATCGTAATTAGTCCTGAGGCCGTTCGATCGCCGACCTGCTCACTGAAGACTCGCTTGGCGAAGGCGCAGCCGAGAAGATTGACGTGATCGTCATTGGTAGCAAGGACGATGATTTCGGCATCGCTGATGCCGGCTCTGATTAATGACTCTCTAGAAAGGGCGCTTCCAGTGACCAACAAGCAGTCGAGAGACTGGGACTCACTGATGGCATTGGGGTTGGGATCGATGAGTGCGACACCCCTGCGCTCGCTCCTTAGTGCGGCGGCGACCCCACGGCCGACCTCGCCGGCACCTGCGATAATGACTCGCATCCAGTGCCAGTGAATTCATGGATTGGATATAATACTGCGCCAAATGAGGTAATACGAAAATTAGGGAGTGATATCAGTTACTCTTCGCTGTCTATGATTTCCCCTCGGATTCTCAGCTCGGCCTTCTCCCTGTGGCGGTCTGCCTGCCGGATGGTGCGTCTGTAGGCCTGCCTAGCTGCGGGAGTCAAACCGGAAGGGAGCCATGTCTCCTGAGCCCTAAACCAGAACAGGATCACAAAGGGCGTTGCTACTAGGGCGAAGGCGGGACTGAACAGGGAGAGTACGAGGCACAGGGCTAGGATGGCCCTAGCGAGCGTGGAAAACAGGAGTGGTTTCGTTCGAGAGCCCCCCAGAAGCTGGTTGCCCTGCCACGTCGCCGGTAGAGCGTGTCCCATACTCGCCAATAGGGCAATCAGCGCCGCCATTGCGACCGAGAATGGATTGAAGCCTGCGATGGGCGAGAGCGGGGCGAGGTCTGGATCGAATAGGCGAACGATCAGGTAAGCCGCCTGCATCGAGCCGAGGCCTAGGCCGAGTGCCCAACCAAAGGGCGGGGACGCCCTGATGGAGGTAACGCGAGGTCTACCCACCAAGAACAAGGCTAACGAAGACTCCACTGCGGCAATCAAGAAGGAGAGTGCAAACAGGTTACCCAACGGAACGGAGACCGCACTAGTCGAAGAGTCCTCGATGATAGTGATGAGGATCAACTGGTCCACTGCGAGAGCGAGGAACACCCCGACAACGATGCCGTAAAGCAAGTACTTCACCGCCCCAGAGAGGTCGTAGAACCCGGTCATACGAGCTATAACGCCCCTCCATCCGACGTAGACCCCAAGAAGACTGATGACGAACGCCACCTGCATTTGGAACATCGGAATTGAGGCAGCTGCCATGAACGGCCATGGCCCACCACCTTTGAGCCCCACGCCTCAGACAACGTTCAAACCACACAATCCAGACCGAAGGTCATGGCACTCGAGGGCTTCAAGCGCAGGGTTCTCAGCTCCATCGGCCTGCTCAAAGGAAAGAGGAAGGTCGATGAGGAGACTGTCAAGGATCTCAGCAAGTCGTTACGCAGGGCTCTGCTGGAGGCTGACTTCAACGTCAGGCAGGCCAAGGAGCTGACCGAGCGCATCGAGAGGAGGATGCTGGAGGAGGAGCCCAGACCAGGCGTGCGCCTCGAGACCCACGCCATGAACCTAATCTACTCGGAGCTAGTCAGGATACTAGGATCTCCGAAGAGCATTCGGCCTCACAACCAAACCGTGCTGATGGTCGGCCTCTACGGCCAGGGAAAGACGACCACGACCGCCAAACTGGCAGAGTGGTGGAGGAAGAATCACAGCGTCAAGGTGGCTGTGATAGAGGCGGACGTCCACCGTCCCGGTGCTTTTCAACAACTCAGCCAGTTGCTTGAAGGTACTGCAGTGGAGGTCTACGGAGAGCCAGAGGGCAACGATGCTCCGACGATAGTAAGGAACGGGCTGAGGAAGATCGGGACGGCTGACGTGGTGATTATCGACACGGCTGGCAGGGACAGCTTGGACGGGGATCTGAAGGACGAGTTGCTAGAGATAGCGGAGGTTGCGAACGCATCTGAGCGATTCCTCGTCATCGACGCCCAGGTCGGACAGGCAGCAGGGCCGATGGCCACCACCTTCCACGATCTGGTGGGCGTCACTGGAACAGTCGTTACGAAACTGGACGGCACGGCGAGGGGTGGGGGGGCCCTGAGCGCGGTGGCGACCACTGGAGCACCCATAGTATTCGTCGGGGAGGGTGAGAGGATTGGCGACCTCGAGAAGTTCGAGTCCGATCGTTTCATCTCTAGATTGCTGGGCATGGGCGACATCAAGGGACTGATCGACCTCGCACCCGATGACCTCGACGAGCAGGAGGCGATACGCCTGACTCAGCGTCTGATGTCAGGCAGATTCACCCTCACAGACATGTACTCTCAGATGGAGATGATGAGCAAGATTGGGACCTTGGACAAAGTCCTCTCGCATCTTCCAGACACTATGTTCGGCGGCATGGCTAACATGAGCGTGGCACAGAAGCGCCAGATGCAGACAAACCTCGAAAAGTACCGAGTAGTGATGGATTCGATGACACAGGAAGAGAAGGACGACCCCTTGGTTCTGAAGTCGAGCAGAATCAAGAGGATTGCACGTGGCTCTGGCTGCGAAGAGAAGGACGTCAAGGAACTCCTAGTTCAATGGAACAGGAGCAAGAAGATGATGCGCGGAATTAAGGGCGACCGGAGGTTCAGGCGTCAGATGCAGTCGATGATGGGCGTCGACGAAGATCTCGGCCTGGGGTGATGCCCTGCAACGTAGATTCGCCATTGTAGGTCACAGAGCTCTGAGCTCTGGGATGCTGAACCTCAATGACCTCGCTGGCTCGGGCGGTCGGACGGACGTTCTGGTGCGAGCGGTCAATGCCGCTCTTTTCGTCTCCCACGGAATTAGGACGGATAGTCATGTGACATTGCACCTGATGGGCGGACCCGGACCCCCACGTAGGGTTTTGTTCGATGGCAGCGCCTTACGGGGGGTACGGCCTGACGAGCGTTCGATAGCGGGGCACATCAAGGCCCTGTTGAATAGCCCCGTTCCACCTGTGGGGCGGTTCGTCGAGGTGTCGACCGGTATTTCGCACTCAGGCGGGGACCTGCAACAGACCCTCGTTGAGTGGCAAAATGAAGGGGTGGGGCGCTTCGTCCTTGATGCCGCAGGGGGGCACCTCTCCACGATACCGTCAACTGGGCCAATGGGATTCATTCTTTCCGACGACTGCCCGTTCACCGAGGAGGAATCCGATGTGATTGGGGGCCTGCCGCGCGTCTCACTAGGCAAAGGGTGGCTGCAAGGACATGCCTGCATCACGATAGTCCATTACCTACTAGATCAGAGTCTCGATCGCTGTTCTCCTCAAGAGTGATCATGATGGCCCCAGTGATCATCAGTGCTCCACCCAAAACCGTGTAGGCCCCCAATACAGCCTCCCCGGTCCACAGCCAGCCGATAATACCACCGAGAACTGGCTCAAACAGAAGCGTGATGGAGATAATAATCGGTGGGATCCACCGCAATATGGTATTTATCCCAGTGTGGCCGCACAGACCGGGCCCGAGAGAGAGGTAGGCTACCCACGCCACCCAAGCGGTGTCAGTCCAACCCAAGACCGCAGACTCAGGGGGGAGAGATGTCAGTGAGGTGCCCTCAATGCCCAAAGAGGACAATGCCAGCCACACACCCGCTCCGAGGGTAACTGGGAATGCATAAACGAAGATGGGGAGCTCCCGCACTGACCTCAGGTGCCTGCCAGCGAACAGGTAGCCGACTACGGTTGCCGCACCAACGAAGGCAGCGGCATCTCCGATCATGGACACCTCGCCACTGCTCCCTACGTCTAGCAGCGTAATCACAGCTCCCGTGAATCCAACGATGACGCCAATGACGTGCCCCCTCCTGACCACGGAGCCGATCATTGGCATCATAGCCACTACGACCAGTGGGTGGGTGTTCACGAACAGCAGGCTGTGGACTAGGCTTGTGTGGTCGAGGGACCACACCCAACTGCCGAAGTGCATGGCAAGGAACGCGCTCGAGGCGAGTATGAGCCACACATCCGAGGAACTGAGCCATGGGCGCTCCATCTTGGCCAGCTGGTAGGCGAAGCCGGGTAATAGTACGAGCGCAGTGCCCTGCATCCTCCACGATGCGCGTAGCAGTGGGGGGACCTCGCTCATCTCCTGGAGCACGACGCCGGCGCTGGAGACGGCTATCACCGCGACGCCTAGGAGGATCCAGGAGCCTGCGGGGGTGCCGCTATCGGCGCCTTCCATGGTTAGCCCGCCAACTCAGCGTCCATCACGCCAGAAGGCTCCGGAGCCATGCCGTCACCACCCCCATCGCCCCCGATTATTCCGGCCTTCCTGAACAGGACATAGATCATGGCCCCGACGATGACGTTGATCATAACGAAGCCTACGAGTCTGGCGAATGGCCACCAACCATGGTGCCCGAGCGATTCGTCTACGACTGCGAGAATCGCTGATTCGACCCCGTAGAAGGCCTCGCCAGTGAGCGCTCCCGCTGCAATCATGAAGGTGAAGAGCAGCATCTGCGCGCCCCTCTTCTCTGCCGCGGCGCTGCCCTCCTCCAACCTGATGGTCTCGACCGCGGGCTTCAGGCGGCGATCCTCCCACCACGAGCGGAATGCCCCCCCAATCAGCATGGGGAAGGTCGCGGGCGTTGGCAGGTACATCCCGAGGCCGAATGAAGTGCCCATCCCCGTAGCCCACTCTGCGAAGGCGCCTAGGGCCATTCCCATCATCAGCGCGCTCCAATTGCCCTGTCCCTCGGCTAGGATGGTCGTGAAGTACGCGAAGGCGTTCGCCTGAGGAGCCAGTAGGTCGATCTTGCCCTCAGCGAGCAACTTGGAGAGGAAAATGGCGACGCCTGCGCCTAGGATGGCCCCAGGAACGACGCCCATGATGTTGCCCTTCGAGATGTGGTAGGGCCTGTTGCCGATGTACAGGCTGTTCTTGTAGTCGCCCACGACCGTGCCGCTCATGCTGATGGCAGATCCAAACACGGTGGTCCCTACCAGTGCCATCAGGATCGATTCCTCCTTTGTGAGGCCTACATCGAGGTTGAGGAAGACCAGCAGAAGCATTAGCAGGACTATGAATGAAGTCCCCGAGACCGGCTCTATACCAGTCTCCCCCATGACTCTAACGGCGATAGCACCCAGCAGGAAAGTGGTGGACAGCAGGACGATGGAGAATATCAGCGAGGGAAGCAGGGGGTACCCACCAACCACGAAGATTAGCGTGATAGCGACGAACGAGATGCCCATGAATATGGGTATGTGGTAGAGCGGCCACTCGTACCACCCCTTGCCGTCCACGAACTCCTCACTCTTCTCCCCGGTGAAGGCACGGGCGATGTCGCCGAAAATCCCAGCGAAGGTAGGGGTCATCTTGAGTAGCCCTAAGAGGCCACCCCCCAGTATCGCCCCTATCGCGACCGTGCGTACGATCGAGCCGAAGGCTTTCCATTGCACAATTGGGTATACTGGGTCCGAACTCGTGTCCCCATAATCCGTGATGTTGATGTAAACGCCTAGCTCGGGATCGTAGACCGGGACGTCTTGGAGCACGGCGAGGGGAATCAGCCAGAACCAAGCTAAGATCGCGCCGAGGTTAACGAGCAATGCAGCTCTGAACTTCATGAACCAGCCGATCGCGAAGAGGGTGGGGCTCAGCTCTATTCCCAGAAAGGTGTATGACATCGGGTTGCCCGACTCGTAGGGGGTAATCCCCCCATAGGGGGCATGACCCTCCTCGAGCTTGCTGGGTTGGTGAAACCACCGCTCTGTGTATATGGAAGCCAGGCCCCACTTCTCGCCGGATAGCGCCATTGCGAGCCAATCGGCGATGCTGCTGGGTATCCCAGCCACCTTCCTCGACCAACTGATGGGGTAGTCGATAACGAACATGAAGCCCATGGTGAGAACGGTCCATATTCCCACCGTCTTCAGCGACTCGCGTGCCGCCTCGGCCGAGCCGCTGCTGACGTCTGATGCAATGTCGAGCATCTTCAGGGTCGCTTCGAACCCCGGCATAGGGAGAGGATCATCGACCAGCCAGACTCGTCTGAAGATGATGAAGTACATCACGCCGAGGAAGCCTGCGAACATCGAGGCGATGATGCCGATGAAGGCGAGGTTGAGGGTGTCTATCGACGAAATAAGATGGCCGTCGCCGACTTTGTAGTCGTCGGAGTATGCCAGCAGGAAGATTGCCGGGAATGTGAAGATGAAACCAGTCGATGCGTGAGTAGCCCCGGTGGTTGCGCTGGTGGCGATGTTGACCTCGGAGGGCGACCACTGGAGGGCCATTCCCAGCAGGTAGGCCACGTACCAGGCGGCGGAGACGGCGAGGCCAATCTTTAGCCCGATGTAGGCTGTGACGCCACTGAATACGGCACCAATCAGGATGCCTATGAGCACTTTCTTCGTGTCCCAGTGGCTGATTTCGAAGGAGTCCTCGAGGTTCTTCTCCTCGAGATACTGCTCGAGAACCCCTGTGTTGAGGTTGTTGTACATGTCCTCGTCGAGCCACGTCAGCGTCCCCCTCTCGATCGCCTCGAGGCCGGAGGCTGTGACGGGCCGGCGATAGGCAGAGCGCTCTACGTCGGGCATGTGCCTCCTCCCTAGGGTCGGAGATTGACGCTTATACTTCTCGCGGAGGTAGGGGATGACAGTGGGGAATCCACGCTCTAGTGATCCCTGCTGATCTTGTAGAGGCCCATGGCTTCCATCCACTGGATCTCACCGCCGGACTGGAGGTTCATGCCCTCATCGACGGGGAGAATTAGGGCCTGGTAGGTCTTGCTATCCATGGCATGCACCTCGTTTCCCTGAAAGTGGGTGATGATGGCCGAGCCCTTCTCAATCATCGGGATGTGGATGGTGTCGGTCACTGTTCCAACGTGGGACCGCTTCTGCCCGGTGAAGATATTCTCCAGTTCTATTCTAGCCTTTGCAGAGCCGTGCTTGCCTGGCTTGGATTTGGACATCCCCAAGATTTTGTAGGCATCGTCGTCGATTGCGACGTAGCGACCGACCTTTAGAGTCCTAATCTCCGCACGTGTGGTACCTGGCACAAACCCTTGGTCCGAAGCAGCCTTATCAGCGTTCGGTATTTGTGGCCCCGGACCGGGGGCCGGGTGGCCCCGGCCCGGGGTTACGTGTGACTGAACCGAGGTTCAGTCGTCCTTTCGGCGTCCTAGCATAGCGGCGCCGAGCAGGGAGATCGCAGCGAGCACGGATGGGAATCCGGGCGTGAACCCAAGTTCGGGTTGTGCGTTCTCCCCCTTAGCGGCCTCAGACCTGCTGTCAGACGTGTCGATGGCATCGCAGTCACCGTCGCCGTCAAAGTCAGAGGGTGTCGAGCTCGCTCTCTTGCTGTCGGTTCCGCAGGCGGCCTCGTCAGAATCGGTGTAGCCGTCGCCGTCGTCATCGGTGTCAGTGTTGTCGCCAATGCCATCGTTGTCGGTGTCATCCCACTCAGTGGAGTCGAGTGGCCACGGGTCGTCAGCGTTGAGATCGCCGTCGCCGTCCTGGTCTGGGTCAGAGTTGTCGCCGATGTTGTCGCCGTCGGTGTCGTCCCACTCCGCGCTGTTCTGAGGGAACGCGTCGTCAGAGTTGCTGACGCCGTCCTCGTCCATGTCCGAATCGGCGTTGTCGCCGATACCGTCGCCGTCCAAGTCTCTCGACTCGTTGGGGTCCATCGGGAATGCGTCGAGGCCGTCAGGGACGCCGTCGTTGTCGTCATCAGGGTCAGAGCCATCACCGAGGCCGTCGCCGTCTGCGTCTGCTGTCTCAGTAGCATCTAGCGGGAAGGCGTCCTCGAAGTCGGCTTCGCCGTCGTTGTCGTCGTCGGGATCGGCATTGTCTCCTATTCCGTCACCGTCGTTGTCTGCCCACTCGCTCGCGTCGTTCGGGGCCCAGTCGGATACGTCCGGCACGCCGTCGTTGTCGTCGTCGGTGTCGGACTCGTCGTCTGCTCCGTCGCCGTCGTTGTCGGAGCTGGCATCCGGGTCGGTGTCAAACTGATCGACGTCGTTGGGTATTCCGTCGCCGTCGGTGTCGTTGTCGGAATTGTCGCCGACTCCGTCACCGTCCATATCTTCCCACTCGGTTGAATCGAACGGGAACTCGTCTAGGGAATCAGGCACGCCGTCGTTGTCGTCGTCGTTGTCGGCGTTATCGCCGATACCGTCGCCGTCCGAGTCATAGGCCTCACTGCCATCGAATGGGAACATATCCCATACCGTGTCCTCCCCAGGCCATCCTGGGTTCTCCGCGCCGACGGGCATGAGCCCGAAGATGCCGGTATCGTTGTTCAGTTCCCAAAACTCGTCGAAGCTGATGGCGTCGTTCGAGTCGGCATCCCACATGAGTACGTACGACCAAGTGTCGTTAAACTCCTCTGCGGAGATGCCGTCGTCGTCGCTGCCATCGTCTTCGTGGGCCTCGTCCTCGCCATAGGAGCAGTCGTCGAAACCGTCGTTGACTAGGTCCATCGAGATGTTGGTGCCGTCCTCGCAGTCGAACCAGTTGTCTGTCACGCCGTCTGGCTCGGTGCCGTTCTCGCCGCCGCCCATCCAGTCCTGAGGCTCGTCCTCGCCATTGGGGCAGTCCGCCATGCCGTCGTTTACCAACTCGAACGGAATCTCAATCTCGGTGCCGTTGGTGTCGTGGCAGATGAAGTAGTGTCCTTCATCGCCGTCATCCAAGACGCCGCCGAAGTTGATGAACAACTCGGCCCAGTCGACCTCGCCGTCGTCGCTGGAGTCGGCTGCGTTGAAGGTGTCGACCAAGCAGTCCTCGAAGTCGTCCACGGTCCAGTCGGAGAACCAGTAGGCATTGCAATCGATGGGGTTGGGAACTCCGTCGTTGTCCAGATCGTCGTCCAACGCGTCACAGAGCCAGTCGTAGTCCATGTCAATCGGTATGTCGCTGGCGTCCAAATTGTCGGACCCACAGAGTAACTCTTCTATGTCGCTCCATCCATCACCGTCGTCGTCCCAGTCCTCGTACCAACCGCTGGCATCACAGTCCACGTCGTCGACTGAGTCGTTGTTCATGTCGACCGGCCCGGAAACGACCCAATCAGGTGCGCCGTCGCCATCTGTGTCCGCGCTGACGCATGGGTCGTTCGGGTCCATGTCGTACTCGTCCATCACGCCGTCGTTGTCGTCGTCGGTGTCGTTGTTGGCCCAAGTCTGCGATATCGGCAGTGTGACGTCGTCTATCCAGACGGTGTCCGTGTAACTGCTGACGCTGGAGTCCTTGTAGTACATCCACTCGAAGGTGTGGTACCCGGCAGTGAGGGTCCCTGACTGGGTACCGGAGGTGCCACTGCCGGACCAGCTGTTGACCAGGCTCCCGTCTAAGTAGAAGCGCAGGTAGTCCCAGTTCGCCTCCGAGTCGGTGAGGTAGGCAAACGAGTAGGGGCCTGCGTTCGTGTCGTAGCTCAGCTCGAGCGAGCTCGTCTGAGCATCGCTGATGTCGCCGGACTGTGCGCTGAAGGAGCCGTTGATCACGGTGTTGGACTGGACCAACCACTCCGCGTTGCCGAAGGTAGTCCAGCCGCTCGGAATCCCCCCGCCCTCGAAGTTGCCCATGAAGGGCGGGTCGCCGTTGAAGTCGGGAATGCCGTCGCCGTCGTTGTCAGCCCAAGCGGTGCCGTCGAGTGGGAACGGATCGTTCTCGTCCATCACGCCGTCACCGTCGTCGTCCGGGTCCACGTCGTTGCCAAGTCCGTCTCCGTCAGTGTCCACACAGTCGGAGTCGTCGAGCGGCAGGTCGTCCTGGTCGTCAGGACAACCGTCGTTGTCGTCGTCGTCGTCGGCGTTGTCGCCGATCCCGTCGCCGTCGTTGTCGGTCGTCTCGTTGCCGTCCAGAGGCATGTCGTCGTTGTAGTCGTACACGCCGTCATTGTCGTCGTCGGAGTCCTGGTTATCGCAGAAGCCGTCACCGTCGGTGTCAATCTGCTCGCCTGAATCGGTCGGGCAATCGTCGTCCACGTCGTCGACGCCGTCGGCGTCGTCGTCCATGTCCTCGATGTTGCAGTCGTC
>Ga0257111_1001235_pt1 | contig 10388 bp, 6 predicted proteins | sample LP_taG_6_FD_191567 | JGI IMG/M metagenome (GOLD analysis project Ga0257111, IMG submission 191567) | Marine microbial communities from Northeast Subartic Pacific Ocean, Canada - LP_J_2015_P26_500m | ecosystem: Environmental > Aquatic > Marine > Oceanic | place: Canada: Northeast Subartic Pacific... | reverse complement strand
GGTATTGCGATATGAAGTGTTTTTCCATCCACTTTAAATGGAGCAACAAAATTTACATTAATATAATTAGATGGAAGAACTGATTTTACTTCATCAGTAATTTTAATTTTTGATAAATCAACTACTTCAAGATTTTGTTCTTTAACTAATACATCTAAAATTTTATTTTCATCGGTAAGTTTAAGTTCAAAAACAGCATCAATTTGAGATTTGTTTCCATCGCTACTTAATTTCTTTATATTTGGCAAATCCTTGCCAGATATAATGTCATGATCGATTAAAACATTAATTAAATTAATTTCGCTTTCTCTACTTATTTTAAGCATTTTTATAATATCCTTTTACAATATTCGTGGAGCTATAAATATTAAAAGTTCATCCATTTCATCTAATTTATCTTTTTTTTTAAAAAGGCCACCTATAAATGGAATATCTCCAACTCCAGGCATTTGATCTTTCTTGGTCGACACAATATGTTTTTTTATTCCGCCAATTACTACTATATCTCCATCAGCAATTAATAATTTTGTTGAAATCTCCATTTTGTACATTCCTGGGGTTCCTGTGATCGTTCTATTAGGGGTATCGTTATTTACCTGAATCTCTAAAAGAACATTTCCATCACCAATAATACTTGGTGTAACTGTCATTTTTAAAGCTGCTTCTTTAAATGAGGTTACTGTTCCAGATGACGAGGTAGACTCGTAAGGCATTTCTTCACCTTGGATAATTGTTGCAGTCTGATTATCTAATGTAAAAATTTTTGGATTAGATATAGTTTTGCCCATACCTAGATGTTCTAATGCAGAAATTTCAGCTTTTAATAATGCTGATCCAGTTTGTCTTAAAATTCCTATACCGCTTGTTGGAGAACCAAGTCCAAAGTTGCTTATCCCATCTGTTACTTCTCCTAGGCCAAACCGAGTGTCACTGCCAATACCTAAAGAATTTGATGATCCTGCTATACCACCAACTCTTGTCCCTCTTCTACTATACACGGCTCCTAATCTAGTTCCTAATTTTCTTTCAAAATCTGAATTAGCTTCAACAATAAATGCTTCTATTAAAACTTGTTTAGTTCTAATATCAATTTCTCTAATAACTTTATCAACTACATCTAAATCTTTTTCTTTTCCTCTAACAATTATAGATCTTGTAGTTTTTTCTTCAGTAACTTGAATTGGAGAATAAGTTTCTCCAGTTGCTGATGATGTAAATAACTCTGTTATTGTAGCTTTAGCTTCTGTAGGAGAAATATAATAAAGTCTAAAAATTTCTGAAACAATTGGTTCTACTGAATCTTCAAGTTCAACTTTTTTCTTAACTGCTGCTGCTCTGGCAGATTTATAACTTTCTTGAGCTGTTAAAGTTGAAGGAGAATGAACTCTAATTATATTACTAGCAACATCAATATCAGCTGCAAAGTTTTTCATGTCTAACAATGCATTAAATGCTTTGTCCCATGGAACATCTACAAGCTCTGCTGAAATAGCCCCTGCAACTTCTTCTCCTACTAAAATATTAACTTCGCCAATTCTGGCCATTAAGCCCATTGCTTCTTTATAATCTAGGTTTTGAAATTTAAAAGATACGCTTTGTTTTAAGAGAAAAGACTCATCAGGTATAAGCAAATAATTTTTTTGTTTGATAGATGATATTTTTTTTCTTTTCTGTAGTTTTTTAAAATCACCTTCAAGAGGCGTTGGCCCCATATCAACTGTTTTTTGAACTTCTTTTTGTCCAAGTTCTTTAACATTTTCTTTTATTAGTGGAGTATTGTGTTTGAAAGTGCCAAGTTTTTTATTTGCTGTAGTACAGCCATTTAAAACTAAAATCAAAACAGAAAAAAAGATAATATTTTTTATAAATTTAATATTCATTAATATATTTCCTTTGTTTCCCTTATTTGATTGCTAAAATTAATTATAAGATATGAATCATCTTCTTCTTTTTGAAATATTGCTTCTGTTTGATTCAGTGAAACCAGTTGAATCCCTTCACTTAATTCTTCGTGTAATTGTAGATGTATAATTTCCCCAGAAGCATTAACTAAGGAAACATAGCTTTCATATGCTCCTGACATAACAGCAATAAGTTTAAAATTATATAAACTTCTCTCATCTTTTTCTTCTTCAGAGCCAACTAATACAACGTTAGACTTGCCACCTGATATTGAAGCATCTCCAACGAAAGGATCATTTAATGGTAAAGGTTCTTCGTTACTAATGCTTGATATTTCTGATGCTGCTTTTATTTTGACTTTTTTATTAATTTCTTTTGCTTTCTCAAGTAAGTCTTGTTCTTGATCATTGGTGTCCGCTATTACTCCATTTGTTAAGCCTGCAAAAATCAACAACAAGCAAAAAGAAATAATTTTAAAATTCATCTGCTAACCCCACTATGGTTAAAACTCCATTAACTTTTATCGCACCAGTTGTATTTGCTTTTACCACTTTTATTGTTTCTTTGTCAAAATTAAGCATTTTTTGAGATAAAGATAATGCTCTTCTAAACTTAATATATCCTAAAAAATTGCCGGTAATTTCAAAATCTACTGGAATTGTGTAGTAAGCAACATTTGATGCTGATTTTTTCTTGGTAGATTTTTTCTTTTTCTTCTTTTTCTTTTTCTTTTTCTTTTTACCTGATGCTTCTAAAGCTTCTGCTTTTGAAACTTCTTTTGGTGTTTGTTTTTCTATTTTTGTGATAACCAAATTATTCATACCAGCATGTTCGCTTAAAGTTTGATAAAGACCCTCTACTTCTGCTCTGGTATGAAACAAAGTTGAATACTTTTCGTATTGAGGCGTAAGTGCTTTTATTTTGCTCTTCATCTCTTTTATTTCACTTATAAATTTAGTAGCTTCTTCTTTTTTTTGGTTCATTTCTGTTAATCTAAGTTTTTTAGCATTAACTATTGGATTTAAAATCGCATAATAAATAATTAAAAAGAAAACAACTGCTCCAAAAGAAATTCCAAATTTAATTAAATTTTTTTTGTCAGCAATTTGTAAAACTTTAGTTTTTAAAGTTTGAAAATCTAAATTTTTTAATTCACTCAAATCCATAATTATTTATCCTTTAATCCTCACAAAAATTCTAAACCCTTTAAATTGCACTCCACCTTGAGATTTGTTTTTTTTTGGCAACTTCATAGAAGACAATGATGCCTGTTTGATTAATTTTTGTTTACTTAAATTATCAATAAGTCTTAAAATATCTTGATCACTTGCAGCTAGACCTTGTATTGTTATAAGATCTTTTCCGTTATACTCAAGAACGTCAAATTTTACTCTTTTTGGAACACTTGATGCTATCTGTGCTAGCGCTCTATAGGTCAAATCTTTGTTTGATTTTAAACTTTTACTTAATTGTAAAGCTGATGTAATTAGCTTTAATTCTTGGCTAAGTATTTTTTTTTCTTTTGTCTTTAAAATATGAAGTTTTGCAACTTTATCATAATCCTCTAGTTTCTTGTTATACGAATGAATGTTCCAAAAAGACAAAGCAAACAGCATCAGATAAATTCCTGCAATCGCTGCTACTGTACCTTTGAATGCAAAATTTGAAAAAGCTTTCATTTTTTTCTGCTTAATCATGCTTTTTCTATCAGGTAACAAATTGATGTTTTTAACAGCAGTTACAAATTTGTAATAACCAAACACATCTAATTTTCTAAATGCAAGACCAATTACAGTTGATAAATATGATCTATTCGGTAATTCAACAGCTTGTTGAAGTTGTTGAGGTATTTGTAGCCCATCAATTGGATCAAACAAATTAAATCCTACATTAACCAAATTTTTTCTAAAACTTGACAAAAAGTCATCTACATTTTTTAAATCAGAAACAACTTTTATATTTCTTATTCTTTTTTCATATTTTGTCTCAAAATCTTGAACTGCTTGTTTTACTTGTGTGATGAATCTTCTAACTAATGCTTCTTTTTCTTCTTGGTTTTGTGAGTCTAATAATATTTTTCTATCCTGACTTCTTAAAAAAATATCAGTTATAATTGGGTTATTGTCGTACAAAATCATTAAATAGTTTTCATCTAAACCAAATTCCAAAACTGCTGTTAAATTAGCATCATCTGAGCTTTTGGAAATTTGATTAATTTGATCAACGGCAGACTTTAAAGCAAAACATTTAACATCAATAATTACAGGATTAAGATTGCTTCTTTTAATAATAGAAGTGTAATTGTTTATATCTGCTAATTTTGATGCAACAAATAAAATGTCCATCGTATTCTCTTTTTGATTTCTATTTATTACTTGATGAAATATTGAATAATCATCTAAATTATCTGTTAATTGAACTAAATTTTCCCAAAGTGAATTTGTATCAATTGCTTTTTGTAGTTCTTCATCTTTCATTAATGGTGCTGTAACTACCCGAATGATAGCGCTTGTAACCGGAATTGTGATCGCAGCGTTAGCTGTTGTAATTTTTGATTTTTGTAATGCAATTGATAATTCGTCCCCTAACTTATCAACATTATCTAGTACAGCCGCATCATTTGGTAGGTCAACTGGATGAATAAAAAATTTATCTAGAATCCACTGATTTGCTTTGTTGCTTGAAATTTGTGCTAATCTAATCTCTTTATTGGTAATTTCTACACCTAAAATTTCTTCTCCTTGAACAGAAGATTTTCCTAATTTAGATTTAAAGAAATTTTCAAATTTTTTTCTAAAATTGCCTTTTCCTGGTGATGAAATTGTTGGTGCTGAATCTTGTTTGCCAAAACTTGGTTTTTTAAACTTAATACTTTTAAATTTTTCAAGAATGTTTGAAGCAGATTTTGTCACCGAAGCTTCTTTATTATCTTTTACTGGAGCGGAAGCAGCCTGTGTAGTGGCAAGTTCTGGTTTTTTTTCTACTGCAGCGACAACTTCTGTTTGTTTAGGTGTTTCTATGACTGGAGGCGTAGACGGTTGTTCGCTTGTTGTCTCCGTTGTTTCTTGAGAAGTTTGTTCTTCTTTTTCTTTATTTGCATGAACATCTTCAAACCACTTCTCTAATATCGGTATTGCGTCATCTCGATTAGGAGTTCCTGATGAAGAAATCTTTTGTTTTCCATCAATATAAAGTCTACCAACCCAATTCTTTGATTTTAGTTCGCCTTTATACTTATCTTGTCTTACATATATATGAAGTCTGCCCTCTTTTTTGTGAATTACTTCATGTTCTTTCTTTTCTTCTACTTTTGATTGCATCTCACCTTGATTTTCATTATTTTCACTAGGCGAACCCGAAGATTCAGAAGGTTGAGCGTCAGGAGAACTAGATTCACCCTGAGATTGATTTTCTTCGCTTTTAATTTCTTCCTCTTTATTATCTATATTGGTTTTGTCTTTATCTTCTTCACTCATAATTTCATTAAATATAATTTTTCTCTAACACAAACATACGAATCTCTAACACAATATGCAAAAATGTCTAACACTAAATTATAAGTTGTATGCTCATATTGGGTGATTTTTTTTTAAAATTGTAAATTAACTAATAAAACCAAGGTTTTTTTAAATTTATGGTCAAAAATTAATTTTTAGAGTTTTAAATACAATTTTTGAATACTCTAACACAAATCCAAAAAATTCTAACACAATTTCATTATTTTAACTTCGGATTCGTTGTGTTAGAGTTTTAAAATATATAAAATTTTAAAAAACGTAGTAAAATCAATGTTTTTTTATTTTTCAACTCAAAATAGATTTTTTGTGTTAGAGTAAAATATATTTGTGTTAGAGTATAATAATTTTTTTAAAATAATTAAATATTCAATTCAAAATTGTAAAAATATTAGTTTCTAAAGCTTAAAATTTGACAAATATCAAAAGTTGTATGTCGTAAAATTGAAAATAGTGTAAATTTTTTATAAAAATTCAATTCTTAGTAGAAATTAAATTAAAATTATTTTTTTGTAAAAATTAAACATTTTTAACAGACATCATCAGTACAAAACCTAAAACAAAAAAAATAGATACAGATAAGAAACCAATTCTCTGAGAATATAAATAAGTTAAAGTTCCAACTGTTAATGGTCCAGCAAAAGCAGTAACTCTTCCTGAAAAACTAAACAAACCAAAACCCTTTCCTAAATCAGTTTTATCTAACAAGTTTGTCATCATTACTCGACTTGCACTTTGAATAGAGCCAATAAAAAAAGAAATAACCATAACATTATAAAAAAATTGGGTTTTTGTTTGCGCAATCATAGACCCATAAAAAACTGTACTTGTTAATACGGCAATACAAACCAAAATAATTATTTTAGATGAAAGCTTATCATTTAAATATCCACCAAACAAAACTCCAACAAATGCAATAATGTTTCCAACGATTGCAAGTTTTAATAATTCACCTGCATTATAACCAAAAACACCTGAAGCATATACGCCGCCCCCTGCTATAAGAACAATTAAAGCATCAGAGTAAATCATTCTTGCTAAAAGAAACTTTCCAGCAGGAGTAAATTTATTTTGCCAAATTATTTCAACAATTTTTTTAAATACTGGAGTTGAATCATAACTATCTTCATAAGATATTTTATTTTTAAAATAATAAATCATTGGTAAAGAAAAAAAGAAAAACCAAAGTGCAACAACGATAGGAATGAATCTTATGTGTTCAAAATTATTTTTATCTAAACCGAAAGGAACTGTCTCAGGTAAAATAAAAAAATATAAAGTTAATAATAATATTGGTACAGATCCAATATAACCTAACGCAAAACTAAATCCTGAAATCTTTCCAATATTATTTTCATTAGAACATTTTTTTAATAATGAATTATAAAATATTGATCCAACTTCATAACAATAGTTTGAAACAAAAAAAATAATTAAAGTAAATAAAATATAATTTGGGTTTGGTTTAGCAAACCAGAACAAACAAGTTGTTAAGATGCAAAGTAAAGTAAATATTTGAAGGAAATTTATTTTACCTTTTGGTTTTTTATCTGCTAGGGATCCAAGGAAAGGTCCGGTCAATGCAATTAAGATTCCGCAAATTCCTGCAGTCCATTGCCAGTAGGCTGCTCCCAGTTGTGGATTGCCTACAATTTGATTTGCAAAGTAAGCTGACGTAACAAATGTTATAATGATCATCGTGTACGCTGAATTTGCTAAATCATACAGTGCATAAAAAAATTTACTCATAATTATATCTTTACCTCTTCTAATAAATTTTCTAATGCGCCGCTTTTTTTCCACTTCTTAAGCAAAGTACTTAAATCTAAAGTAGTTTGTTTAACAAACCCTTTGTAAATTGTTTTGTAAGCCGGACCAAGTTTAATTCCACTATCAGTGCTGAATAGTAAAATATTATTTTTTTTTAAGCCTAATACTTTTCTTCTAACTGTTTCTCTTGGAAGATTAAGAACGTCTGCAACGCTTGCAAAAGTTAACTTGGTATTTTTTATTTTTTTATTTTCTGCAATATTCGTCATTTGATCTTCAAGTTCTAAAAATGTTTTGCTTCCTGTTTTATTTAATTGATAAAGTGAATGGCTGACAACAACTTGAAGAATAACGAAAGATTCAAAATCTATTTTTAAATTTTCACGTACTCTTGTATATAAAGAGAGAATAAACATTACCCAATGGTAAAGTCCTTGAGAAAAAATTGGTTCTTTTAAGCCTTTTTCTTTCACAACTTCCTTGAAAGAAATGACTTTGTCTCTGTCCATTGTAGTTTTTTCTGTACTCATTGTGGTTTTTAAGCTCCCTATAATAGGTAGCCTACAACCTAAAGTGGGTTCTAGCAATCTTTTTCCCCATTATGGGTGTTGTAAGCTATGTTTATTAAAAATTATGAAAAGATTTCTACTTATAACTCTTAGCTTTTTATTTGTTTCAAGCATATCTAATGCTTGTAATCAAACAGTTAGCTCTGCATTAACAAGTGCAAGCGATGAAATCAAATTATCTTCAAGCAATAACAGTGAAAAAATTTGTATTACGTCTGCCGGATCAATAATAGTTGATAATCATGATAATGCTGGACTCATCCAGCTTGGTGGAAATACATCAAATTTAACAATTGAAAATAAAGGAACACTACAAGTTGGAGAATATGACGGAGTAGGAAGTAATGGTTCTGAAAGATCTGCAATTAGTACCACTGGTAATTCTACCCATCCAACGCTTACAAACTCCGGAACAATAGCAGCAAGCGGAAGTAATACGATTAATTTTACCGAAGCCCAAGGAGATGTCACAATTGAAAACTGGGAAGGAGCAATTATTACAGCAACTGGTCATAACAGTTTTGGAACAGTTAACTTAGAGAACGCAGGAGACGTTACACCAGGAACTATAAAAATTACCAATGAAGGAACTATACAGTCTAATAATGCAGATCATGGTAATAGTAGCAATGGTGGAACTCATTATGCACTAAGACTTGAAAGTATTTCGGGTGGCAACACTATTACTGTAGATAATAGCGGTACAATTAAAACAGTAAGATGTTGTGCTATTTTTTTAGATTCAACTACAGATGAAATTTTAATAAAAAATTCAGGAACATTATACTCCGGTACACACGGAGCAATTGATGGAGGAGGTACTACAAAATTAACTATTAGGAACTTAGGTACAATAACTGGAGCAGGTACAATTAACCCTTCGCCAGCTGTTGACAGGAGAGCATCAATTGCTTTAGCTTCTGGATCTGGAGCAAAAATAACCAATACAGGAACAGGAACAATTGAATCATCAGGAAATAATATTTCAGCAATTAGTATTGGAGACAGTGGTGGAGATGATGTTTCAGATGTAACTATAACTAATTCTGGCACAATTACTGCTCATGGTTCAGGACAAGCAATTCGTATTTATGCTGGGTCAACTGGGACAAATATTATTACAAAAGAAGAGGCTACTTACACAGGTGAAATTGATATGAACAGTACAGCTACCACAATGACTTTAGACTGCAGTATTAAAAAAGATATGGACATTGAGATTAATAACAAAACTAACATGGTTGTTACCAATAATTTATGTGGAAATGATACCTATGCAATTTTAGATGCTGAAAAGGATGCTGATGCTGATAACTCTGCAACGGATGGATATTTAAGAATTCTTGGAGAAGATCTTGAGATAGATGATGAAAATGCAAAATATAGAAGTGAAAACGTTTTAACTAAGTTACGTGGTTTATTTGATGCTGTAAATTATATTAATTGGCATGCTCCAGAAGACAAATTCTTTAAAATATTTCATAGTACACAGAAGAGAGACGGAATTTATAAAGGGCAAATGTCAGGAGTTGTAGGTCAGTTAAGTCCAATGAATTGGGGAGCTTTAAGAAGTAATATTTTTATTGGTTATACAAAACAAGATGGAGACTTTGATAATGGTGAGTTCTTAGGTGGAGATAACTTTGCATTAGGTTTAAAGAGTGTTTATGAAAATAATGGATTTAAAGCATCTTTTACACCTATGATTGGTTTAAATGATTTAACAATTACAGATTTTGATACAGATACTAAGACAAAAATAAGTACTAATTTATTAAGTGAATTTGCAGGTTTTAATACAAAATTTGGAAAAGAAATAAAAACAAGTGAAGATGGCTCGTTAAATTTAAGTGTTCAGTCAACTTTGGGCCTACAAAGGTTTCCTGAGTATGTTTCAAAATTTAGTGAAGGGGATTTATCAGTTGATGAAGCAATAGAACAGGTGCTTGGCGCAGGATTTACAGTAAGATATACAGAAGAACTTGGCAAAGGCTTTATTATTCAACCTTATATTGGAGCCAATGTTAATAATAATCTTAATAATTCTATAAAGATTACTGCTGACGGAGAAAATAAAAATAAATCTCCAGCCTATGAACAAACAACTGGGTATTTTGCTGGTGTTTCTTTTACAAAAGAGGCTAAAGATTTAAATTTTGATCTAGATTTAATGTATGGCAATGAAGACGGTTTAATTAATCAAATTGCAGCTATTTCATTAACTAAATCTTTTGGACAATCAGAAACGACAATTCCAACAACAAAATCTGATAGAGACATAAGGATAGCAAGCACTATCTCAGACAAAGATTTACTAGAGTTTGGTGATCTTAAAAAATTAAATGAATTTTTGAAAGCTAAAAATGAACAATTAAAAATAGAAAATGAAAAATTAAAAATGCTAAGTGCTAAAGTAATTCAAGAAAATAAGGTTAGTAAACAATTGATTGTTGAGTTGCTTAAAGAGAATGAAAAAATAAAATTAGAAAAAGAAATATTTAAAAATAAAGTTTTAGAAAACGAAAATAAAGAATTGCTCGAAGAAATTGAAAAAGGGGTTACAAAGGACGAAGTAAATAGATTTACTTTATTATTGTTTATTACAATTTTAATCTTAATTGCTTATGGAATA
>Ga0257111_1001233_pt1 | contig 10400 bp, 10 predicted proteins | sample LP_taG_6_FD_191567 | JGI IMG/M metagenome (GOLD analysis project Ga0257111, IMG submission 191567) | Marine microbial communities from Northeast Subartic Pacific Ocean, Canada - LP_J_2015_P26_500m | ecosystem: Environmental > Aquatic > Marine > Oceanic | place: Canada: Northeast Subartic Pacific... | reverse complement strand
GAATATTTTAATTGTTTAATGACATATGACAGAACTGTGTTATTCTGGTCAAGTTTCTCCATTACCTTTCCAGGTAATCTTGACGAACCCATTCTCGCTTGAATAATACATCCAATCATGATTAGCGATAACTCTTTCCAATTACTATATTATGTTTAACTTTTGAATAGTATCTTTTAATTTATCATGTGGGATTTTTTCAACATGATCCGATGAATATTCTCCAATGTTCTCAACATGATCCGATGAATATTCTCCAATGTTCTCAATGTGTCTTATTCCAGGATATTTTGCTTTAATTGTTTCATCAGAGAAAATTGGATTAGAAATCATATACATATCATCTATTTCCCAACCATATCTTACTTCATCACGATTAATTAAAATCTCATGCATTTTTTCTCCCACTCTGAATCCTATAGTCTCATTACCTGTATCACCAAGTAATTCTACTAGAACATTTTTTATGTCCATTATTGAATATGCCTTCATTTTTGGAATAAAGATCTCCGAGCCCTGTCCAATTTCTGTTGCTTTAAGAATAAACTCTAATGCTTCATCCATAGTTATGCTGAATCTTGTCATCTGCGGATCTGTAATAGTAACTTTTTTCTTATTTTTTATTTGATCTATGAAAATAGGTACAACAGAACCACTACTTCCTAATACATTTCCATAACGTACAGTGATAAATTTTGTTCTATGTTTTTCAGGGGTTGAGAAAGTATTTGCTGCAACAAATAATTTTTCCATTAATGCTTTTGTGGCTCCATAGACGTTTAGTGGTGAAGTAGCTTTATCCGTACTAATCGCAACAACCTTTTCTACATTTTGTTGTACGCATGCATCAATCACATTCTGAGAACCAACTACATTGGTCTTAATTCCTTCAAATGGATTATATTCAATTTTAGGCACATGTTTTAAGGCAGCTGTATGAAAGACAAGATCAACATCCTCCATTGCCCGAGATAATCGATCCGAATCTCTGACATCACCAAGTAAGAACCTTAATCGGTCATCTTTGAAGTTTGATTCCATTTTAATTTGATTATGTTCATTTCTACTGAGAATTCTGATGGTTGCTGCATCTGTATTTAACAGTCGTTTGGTTAATGCGTGTCCAAGAGAACCAGTTCCCCCTGTGATTAGGATTTTTTTACCTTTGAACATGATTTTGGATTTTTTATGTTATAAAATAGTGTTACCACTTTGTGTGTATGACTATCTCGTATATTTTTCTGGAAAGGCTTAGATATCTATTTGAGTTTTTTTAAATGTTTGAAGCCTAATATCTTGTTTTTAGTCATTGATTCATTTCGTGGAGACAAGTTTTCTGGAAGTAACAAAAGTTCTCTAACTCCAAATATTGATAAAATGATTCAAAATGGTGCCTATTTCAAACAAGCAATAAGTTCAGCTGATGGTACTCTTCTTTCATGGTCCAGTCTACTAACCTCATTACACCCTTTCAAAACTGGAATTCGTTCAGAGAAATTACATAAAATTAATCCAGATATCAAAACTTATTTTGATATTCTGAAGGATCAAGGATATTATTTTTATTCCCAACTTCCTTCACTTTCAAAGACAGTAGGGATTTTTCCAGAATTTGAAAATGAAGATAGTTTTTTCGATTATTATCTTACATGCACAAAAGGTTTGGGCAAAAAAATCATTAATATGTTAGAATCAGATCTAAAAACCCCCTGGTTGGCATATTTGCATCTTGAGGATCTTCATTTTCCAATAGAAGTTTCTCCAGATGTCAACGATGAAAAATATGGTCTGACAAACTTTGACAAAGCTGTTTCTAACTTGGATACTTGGATTGGAAGATTCATAGAAAAAATTGACTTGGAGAAAACAATTGTAATACTAGTCTCTGATCACGGTTCTTACTTAACTTCAATTAGTCATAACGGAGAACAAATTAGTTTAGAAGTGAATTCATCTTTACAGACTACAACACGAAATATTGGAAGAGCAGTACCAGATTTTCTAAAACCAGTCAAATCAAAAACTTTTTTTGCTCTCGAAAAAATTCGAAAACAAAAAAGATTATCAAAAGTTAAGAAATTTAATTTAAAGAATCATGAAAAAAGAGGATTGTTGTGGCAAAGAAGTGATATCGACCACTTTCTTTTTGATGACGTCTTGCATATACCACTTGTATTTCTTGGATATGGAATTACGAGTAACATGAAAATTTCTCAGCAGGTAAGAACAATTGATATTTTTCCTACCATCTGTGAAATTATCGGACTACCAAATAGAGATAATGAGATTGATGGTAGGAGTTTACTACCTCTGATTGAAGGTAGAGAGTTACAAGAATTACCTAATTATATTGAAAGTTCGCATTTATCATTAGAAATAGTCACAAATGACGTAATTGGCATAAGAACATCTAACTACAAATATTTTCGGGATAGGGATAATCCGAAAAATCGAATACATTTATTCAATCTTATGAAGATCCTTTTGAAGACGAGAATATTGCAGCAAAATCACCAGAAATTGTTGATAAGCATGAAGATATTTTACAGGAAATGATGAAGGATATACCAGATATTACTGAAGAGATTAATGAAGAAGAAACTAAAAAAATCGAAGAAGAATTAAAAAAATTAGGCTATATGTAAAATCAATCATTAAGTGATTTTTGTTTTAATACCTAATTTTGACAAATAATCAATTAACATCTGTTTGAATTTTTTTATTTCATTAGAATTTTCATCGTAAATATTTGATATTTCGGCTGGATCCATTTCTAAATTATAAAATTCCCAACTTTTTGGTGTATCATTATAGATTAATTTTTTATTTTGATATCTGACACAAAAAACATTATGTTTCTTTGGTGATGGCCAATAACCATACAAACCACCAGTCTCTACAAATACAGGTCTTTCTTCATTTATCGTTGATATATTCTTCTTCACCCAGGGCAGAAGACTTTCTCCCTCAAGATCATACTCTAATGAATAATTAACATCTGCAATTTCAAGACAAGTGGGAAAGATATCTAATATACTGCACTGGATATCAATTTTTTTCATTCCAGCATAGTTTATTATGCAAAATGAATTAATCGTGTAATCATATGTATACACTCCATAAAATTTTTCACCTTGTTTTTCACCAATACTAGCTCCATGATCTGCAAAAAAGATTAAAACCATTTTATCTTTGTTGGGTAATTTTTCAACGGTCTCTATAATTTCTTTAACATATTCATCACATTCAGGTAAAAATGATTCATATCTGATTTCATTTTCATCTCTTTCTTTGAAATACTCATCCTCATTTGCTTTAGGATCATACTTTTTCAAGACATCTTCCACAAGTCTACTATGTACACCTTCATAATGTAAAAAAAGAAAGAATTTTTCATGTTTTGAAACTTCATTTATAATTTCAGAGTGACGTGATTTGAAATCAACTGTCTTCTCATCAAACACTGTTATTTTATCAAATCCTTGCTTTGGGACTAAATTCTCACTAATTACATCACATCTAGTATAATATCCTGCATTCCCAAGTAACTGAGTGAGAGTGGTAATTTCATTTTCTTTGAATCTAAACATGTGGTAATATGCATCAACTCCATTTTGTGATGGATAAAGACCAGAAAAAATAGAATAGTGTGCAGCTAATGTGTATGGTGACACACTAATCATTTTTGAAAAGTATGTATTATTATCTCTAAACGATTTTAAATTTGGACAAGAATTTATTTTATCTTTTCTTAAACCATCTAGGTTAATCAGAATAATATTGGAGCCTGATGAGATATTAACTGACATTTTTACCATCTATAACACGCAATTCATTTTAATGAATTTGTAAATCTCTCTCTGATCATTAGGGGTTCTATATCTATTCTTTTTCCAACTTTTGATTTCTTTGAAACTTTTATCAGAATCATTATGGGACCTTTTACTGTTTTTATCTTTTTTAGGATCATCTCTAAATCTAATTTATTATCCGTTTTATATACAGCATAACCTGCAGCTTTAGCAATTTTTTCTAGCGACACTCTTTTTGAGTGAGTTGGCTGTCCACCAGTAGATTCATGAATTTGATTATCTAATATGAAATGTACAAAATTAGTTGGTTTTAATGAACCAACTGTAATTAAAGAACCTAGATTCATTAAGATATTTCCATCTCCATCTAAAACAAAAACAGTTTTTTTTGAATTTTTTAATGCTATACCTAAACCAATTGATGATGCTAAACCCATAGAACCTATCATATAGAAATTTGAATCTAGATCTTTAATTTCATAAAGATTTCTACTTATGTGACCATTTGCTGATACTATTGGTCCATTAACATTCTGTAAAATTATATTTATTGCACGATTTTTATCCATTTTCAATTCGCCTGACTATCAAAGCACATGGTGTAGAACTTTGAATCTTTTTAAGAGCCCACCTTGAATTTCTTTCCCAATTTTTATCTGTCACAATTTTTGATTCTAAATCAATTAGTTTGATTAAATCTGGCTGAATTTTACCCACTAATTCATGTTCAGGAGCATCATTCTGCGAATAACCTCTCCATCCAATAATAAACAAGAGTGGTATTTCATATAATTTGACAAGTGATGTAATAGTACTAATGCAATTTGCAAAGCCTGCATTTTGCATGAAAATTAAAGAAGGACTGTCTGCCAAAACCATCCCCACTCCAATACCTATCGCCTCTTCTTCTCTGGTCGCAATAATAGCTTTTTTTTCCTTTAATCCGTGTTCAATAAGAAATTGTAGTGTTGAGTCTGGAACACCCACCATATTTTGTATCCCATTATTTAAAAGAAAATCACACATTAATCTTTGATTTTCTTTTTTCATTTAATATATCCTAATTTTTTTAATTCTTTCTCAACTGCTTCTTCTTCTTCTTTAATATTGTACATCTCTTGTAATTCAAAGATTTGCTCCATTGTTGACATTTTCTCTTTAACTTCAGTCAAACTTTTTGTTTTATTGATTTCTTGTAAAACTCGTGACATTGCTGCATGAGCAACTCTAAGTGATTGGTTTGCATAAATCACCATTCGAATTTTATGAGAAATTAATTCATCTAAATTAACTGATGGGTATGATGTTGGAACTACTACCAATGGAATACTTCCATTCCACATATCTGAAAATTCAAAAATTTCATTTGGAGTATTTTTTTTTGAATGAATTAAAATTGCATCAGCTCCTGCATCTTCATATGCATTTGCTCTTTTAAGAGCCTCATTCACACCCATACCAGCAATCAATGCCTCAGTTCTTGCAATTATCATAAATTCTTTATTCTGTTTAGTGTCCCTCGCAGCAATAATTTTTGCCACAAATTCTTTTTCAGAAATTAATTCCTGTTTTCCATTTTCAAGTAAACTATTTTGTTTCGGAAATATTTTATCCTCGATGCTAATAGCCGCGATACCAGCAGTTTCATATTTTTTTACCATGTGGCTTATATTACTTGGTCCACCAAAACCTGTGTCACAATCTGCAATAACTGGAATTTTGCATGATTCAACCATATTACTTGCCACGGCTAAGAACTCAGTCATTGTCATAATACTTGCATCAGGTAGAGCATGAGTAGCTGAAATTGCAAAACTTCCTGCCCAGATAGCATCAAATCCATTATTCTCAACCAATTTTGCTGACATGGCATCAAAAGCACCACCAACTTTCAATATTGATTTGGCTTTCAATTCTTTTTGCAGTATTTCTGAGGTTAACATTATAACTATTCGATTATTCTTTGTTAATTAAAAATATCTTATAATTTATTTCACATCTTGGAAATATTATTACTTACCAATATAGTATCGATTGAAATGAATTATCACTCACATTTAATAGAGTAATACCGACTAACGAATTGTATCTATGGACGCACTCATTTTAGCTGCTGGTCGTGGAACTAGAATGGGTGGAATTGACAAGCCTAAGTGTCTTCTTGACATTGGTGGAACTTCCATAATCAATAATCAGATAAAAAACTTCAAAAATTTAGGCATCAATAGAATTTTTATTGTGACCGGATATAATTCAGAATTAATTCATTCGCACCTAAATGGTGATTTTATATTTTTACATAATAGTGATTATGTAAATACAAATAATCTTCATTCAGTTTGGACCGCAAAAGATTCTCTTGACGATGACTTTATTTGTGTTTACGGTGACCTCTTATTTCATAAAGAAATTCTTGAAAACTGTATACAAAATGATAATGATATTTGTTTAGTTATTGAAAAAAATGTACGTAGTGAAACTATGAAAGTCAAAATAGAAAATAATTTGATAGTGGAAGTAAACAAGAATATTTCTGAAGATTTGGCTGATGGAAACTTCATAGGTATGGCAAAATTTAAAAAATCAGTGATTCCGGTTCTTTTCAATGAAATCTCATTACTAGTAAAAAATGGTAATCTTGATTCATACTATACATCAGCTATTGAGTCTTTGATACAAAAAAATAAAAAAATTAATTTTGTTGAAACTAATAACTTACCTTGGATGGATATTGATGAAGAACATGAACTTGCAGAAGCAAAGAAAATTTATCAAAATATGAATAGAGATGAATCTTAATGTGTGGAATCTGTGGACTAAGTTGGAATGATTCCAATCTAATCAGAAAAATGGGTGAGAAAATACAGCATAGAGGACCCGAACAAGAAGGATTTTTTTTTGATGAACATGTATCATTATGTTGTGAACGATTAAAAATTTTAGATCTTAGTGATAATGCCAAACAACCACAACATAATGAAGATTCCTCGGTTTGGGTTGTACTAAATGGTGAGATTTACAATTTTAGAGAATTACGTAAAAACCTAGAAAATGATCACACGTTCTATACCAATTCTGATACTGAAGTTATAGTTCATGCTTATGAAGAATATGGTGAAAATTGCGTAGATCACCTGACTGGAATGTTTTCATTTGCCATTTGGGACAGTAAGAAGAAAAAATTATTCCTAGCAAGAGATAGACTTGGTGTAAAACCGCTCTTCTATTGTTTTTCAAAAGGCGAATTGCTTTTTTCATCCGAAATAAAATCACTTTTACAACTTGAAGAAATACATAGAGAATTAAACTATGAAGCATTATCTCAATTTGCTATTTATGCATACACCATAGATGGACAAACTCTTTTCAAGAATATTTATGAACTTCTACCAGGTCATAAGCTAGTATATTTTTCAAATGAGAAGAAATTTACCATTTCTCCATATTGGGATTTGTCATTGCATGTCCAAAATGATTCAGAAGTAGTTATACTTGCAAAATTAGAAAAACTTCTCAAAAAATCTATTGAATTACGATTAGAGAGTGATGCACCTATAGGTGCCTTACTTTCTGGAGGTCTTGATTCAAGTATTATGGTTGCAATGCTAAGCAAAATCACTGACGAACCTGTAAAAACATTCACAACTGGATTTGGTCATGAATTAGATGAATATAGAGAAGCAAAACTTGTTGCAGAGCATTGCAATACTAACCATCAAGAAATAGAACTTTCATTCAAAAAGTTAACAGATTCCTTACCTACAATACTCTGGCATATGGAGTTTCCTTTTGGAAGACCATCAATTCTTTCAAATTTTCTTGTTGCTGAGGAAGTAAAGAAGCATGTTACTGTAGCATATACCGGTGAAGGCTCTGATGAATTATTTGGAGGTTATAACCGCTATCTAGACTATTCTGATAATAATTCAGAAATGACCATCCAAAAAATTAACAATTTACCATCAGGTTTTTTTAATAATTCAAATGAAAAAGAGAAAATTTTTTCATCACAAGTCCTATCTAGTTTTCCAGATTCAACTAAACCTGAAAATGCATTTAAAAAAATTGTAGATTCTAACAAAGATTCAGATTTATTAAATCAGGTATTACTTTTTGAATTGAAAACAGAGATTCCTGGTGCGCAAACATGGAGAATTGATAGAGCAGGATCTGCACATGCTTTAGAATTAAGAGAACCATTTCTTGATTATAATTTAGTCGAATTCTGTGCCTCAATTCCAACATCTTTGAAAATCAACAATAATGGTGAGACTAGAAAAAAATACATTCTTCAAAAACTAGCTGAAAAATACCTCCCAAAAGAAATAGCACAAAGAAAAAAATTTCCTTGGGGCATTCCTTATTTTGATTATTTTACAAATGAATTTCTTCCTATCGCTGAATGTATTTTAGACAAGTCAATAACACTGAAAAGACCTTTTCTCAATCCAAATAGAAATTATGTTAAGGATTTATTCTCTAGTATATTAAAAACTAAAGATAGACGTATAACATCTAAAGACGTTGAGATTAACGACAGACTTCTGCGTCAAATTATGTTTTTATTTAATCTCGAACTTTGGTATAATACCTTCATTGAGAATGATAATTTAAGCAATCCTTCACTATCAATTAATCATTTTCTATGATTTATACTAAAAGTTATTATTTAATTCAAAAAATTCAATGATGTGACGAATGATCCTAACGCAATTATATTTAATGGTGCAGGCAAACCTTTAGAAGAAAAAAATTATGAAATACCTGATATTATAAATGACGATGAAGCCATTGTGGAAATTTCAATATCAACAGTATGTGGTTCAGACGTACATACTTGGTTAGGTCAAAGAACTCTTCCAACACCGAGTATTTTAGGTCATGAAATAGTGGGAAAAATTATAAAATTAGGAAAAGCATTAACCCAGGATTTTCTTGGAAACCCAATCTCACTTGGTGATAGCATAACTTGGTCTATGACAGCAAGTTGTGGCAATTGTTATTATTGCAAGACAGTAAAACTACCTCAAAAATGTATCAAGTTATTCAAGTATGGTCATGTTAGCAGTGAGGAATCTCCTCATTTTACAGGTGGATATGCAAAATTTATTAAAATTGTTAGTGGTAGTAGTATCTTCAAAATTCCAAACGATCTTTCAGATGAAGAAGTTGTGCCATTAATGTGTGCAGGTGCAACTATTACAAGTGGATTAGGCGCTGTTAATTTTACACAATGTGACTTTGTTGTTGTTCAGGGATGCGGTGCTTTGGGACTATACGCTTGTGCATTTTCAAAAGAAATGGGTGCAAAAAATGTGATAGCAATAGATATTGATCAGGATAGATTAGATTTATCTAAAGAATTTGGAGCAGATTTTTTACTTAATTCAAATTTGGAGAAAGATATCACAACAGAAATTAAGAGAATCACTGAAGAACATGGCGCTGATTATGTAATAGAAGTAACTGGAACTCCAAAAGTAATTTCAGACGGAATAAAATTTTTGAGAATAGGTGGCACATACATCCTACTTGGAGCAATTTATCCTGATAGTAATTTGACAATAGATAGCTCTGATATTATCACTAAATGTCTGAATATTAGTGGAATGCATAATTATGATCCAGTTTATTTACAAAAGGCTATTGAACTTGTTCAAAAATCTAAACATAAATATCCATTTCGAAAAATTGTAGATCCAGTATTTGATTTTACAAAACAGGGTTTAGAAGACGCCTTTAATTCATTAAATTCAAAAAAATCACTTCGTCCAGCTATTCGTCCGTCTCTCTAATAATCAGATCTTTACCATCATCCAACACTGTGTATGATTTTAAACCTCTTCCTGGGTTTGTTTTGCACTTTCCATCTGCAATATTAAATCCCCAACTGTGTCCGGCACACGTTAAAGTGCAATCATCAACAGCTCCCAACTCTAACGGCCATTTAGCATGAGGACATATTCCACTAAATGCAAAATATTCAGTTCCATTGAAAAACCCAATAATTTTTGGGGCGGCTAATATCTCAGTTAGTTTACCTTCTTCTAGCTTTTCTTTCTTGACTTTTATTTCCATTTCTAATGCGTTTGTTCATACATTTTGTAAATGTTAGTTATTCTATTAGGATCAGGATCATATAATAGATTGATAAAGTGTTCATTCCACTGATCAGGATTTCTATCTCCCTGCCACCTACATGATAAAAACAATGTCTCCCACAACATCTCTCCATTTATTGATTTTTCCACAAGGCGTGCAGGTATTTTCATAAAATAGTTCCAATTGTCTATTTTTCCTTCAGTTGCAAAATTACCTGACTGGTTTTGTTTACTCATATCAAAAACAAATTCACCACCATTTTTGCCCTCTGCAATTAATTGAATTTTCATATCTATGTATTTTCTTGCAATTGGATTTTCTGAGATAATCTTATTGAAATAATCAATTATCATTGAAGGTAATTTTTCTGATGCCTCACCTTCATCTTTTCGTCTTTTATTCAGATCATCTTGTACTTCATTTGATAATTCATTTAACATGTCCATTTTATTTGTGGACAATATTGGTTCATCATTTTTAACATGG
>Ga0257111_1001232_pt1 | contig 10402 bp, 8 predicted proteins | sample LP_taG_6_FD_191567 | JGI IMG/M metagenome (GOLD analysis project Ga0257111, IMG submission 191567) | Marine microbial communities from Northeast Subartic Pacific Ocean, Canada - LP_J_2015_P26_500m | ecosystem: Environmental > Aquatic > Marine > Oceanic | place: Canada: Northeast Subartic Pacific... | reverse complement strand
TGTTCCTCTAGTTGATTTTGTATATGGTTTTAAAATTTTTAAAGTCATTATAATCCCGTGGTTAAATCAATACTTTGTCCTTTTTTAAGTGTAACTATAGCTTTCTTGTATCCTGGCACTTTTACTTTTCTTCCTCTAACAATTTTTATCTTTTGTTTATAATCAATTGTATTTATTTTTGTAACGTTAACTTTGAAAATTTTTTCAATATTTTTTTTTAAAATTTTTTTATTTGAAAATTTAATCACTTTGAAAACAACTTTATTCTTGTTTGAAAGCATTGTGGCTTTTTCGGTAATTACAGGACAAACTATAGTATCTAGATAATGTATTTTTTTCATTGTAATAATTTTTTTTCTAATTCTTGTACTGATGTTTTTGAAAAAACTAAATTTTTATATTTAATTACATCGTAAACACTAATTGAGTTAGTATCTAACAATTTTACGTTTGCTATATTTCTTGCAGATATCTCTGTATTAGTTTTTGTTTTTTGATCAAATATAAATAGACAATTCATTAAATTATTTTTTTTCATAAATGCATAAAAATCTTTTGTTTTCTTAACTTTCTCTGTTACATCGTTTAAGACCAAAATTTCTTTATTTTTATATTTTGAAGACAATGCTGCAATTAAGCCTTTTTTTCTTACTTTTTTATTCAGTTTTCTGTCTTTGTATACATCGCCCTTTGGCCCGTGAGCTTTTCCGCCGCCAACAAATATTGGTGCTTTTCTACTTCCGTGCCTAGCTCCACCTGTTCCTTTTTGTGCATAAATCTTTTTTGTTGAACCTATAATTTCATTTCTTTGTTTTGTTTTGGCCAATCTCTTTTTATTTTTGCTTAGTTGCCAATCAATAACAGAATGAATTACTTTTTCATTTTTTGCTGCAGCAAAAATTTTATCTGATACTTCCATGGTATCTTTTGTTGTGCTTTTGAAATTTATTAAATTTTGTTTCATGTTATTTTTTCTTTTCTGTTTTTGCTTCTAGTTTTTTTGGCTCTTCTTTTTTAGAAACTTTTTTTGATTCTTTTGTTATTTTTTCTTTTTCAGCTTCTTCGCTTTTTAATTTGCTTGTTTTTCTTTTTACATTTTTTTTAGATTCTTGAACAAATACGATAGAATTTTTAGAGCCTGGAACCGATCCTTTTATATATATCAAATTGTTTATTGGATCAGATTTAATTATCTCTAGGTTTTGAATGGTCCTAAATTTATCTCCCATGTGTCCTGCCATTTTTTTTCCTTTAAAAACTTTTCCTGGATCTTGTCTTTGCCCAGTTGATCCATGTGATCTGTGTGAGACCGAAACACCATGTGATGCTCGTAAACCACTAAAATTATGTCTTTTCATAACGCCTGCGAAACCTTTACCAATCGTTTTTGACGTTACGTCTACGAAGCTTTTGTCTTTTAGCACTTCTAGTCCTATTTCATTTCCTTCTTTAAAATCAGCAACATTATCCACACGATATTCTTTAAGAATTTTTTTTGCTTCAGTTGATTTTTTTGCAAAAACTCCTTTCATCGCTTTTGTCAATTTTGATGTTTTGATATTTCCAAAACCAATTCGAACGGCATTATATCCTCGATTTTCTTTTGTAAAAATATCCAGAATTCTTCCCTTTTCAATTTTTAAAACTGTTACAGGAACAGACATACCAGAATCAAAAAATTCTCTAGTCATTCCAAGTTTTTTTCCTATTAAGCCTATCGTCATATAATTATATTTTTATTTCCACATCCACACCTGAGGCTAAGTCCAATTTCATCAATGCCTCAACAGTTTGGGGTGTTGGTTCAACAATATCAATTAATCTCTTATGTGTTCGTGTTTCAAATTGTTCTCTGCTCTTCTTATTTACATGTGGCGATCTAAGCACAGTAAAGACTTCTTTTTTAGTTGGAAGTGGGATTGGCCCCCTAACTTGAGCGCCTGTTCTTTTTGCGGTATTGACTATTTCTTCCGTAGATTGATCTAAAATCTCGTTGCTGTAAGCTTTAAGTCTGATTCTTATATTGTGTTTTTCCATAATTAAGCCAGTTTCTTAGTAACCTCATCCTGTACATTTTGTGGTACTTTTTCATAATGATCAAAAAACATAGAATATTGAGCTCTGCCTTGAGACATTGACCTCAAATTATTTATGTAACCAAACATGTTTGCTAGCGGTACCATCGCGGTAATAACTGTTGCGTTTCCTCTTTTATCTGTTGTGCCTACTTGCCCTCTTCTGCTATTAAGATCTCCTATTACATCGCCCATATAATTTTCGGGTGTTACAACCTCTACCCTCATCATAGGTTCAAGAAGTTTAAGTTTGGCTCTTATGCATGCTTCTTTAAAGCAGTATCTTGATGCAATCTCAAAAGCTAAAACACTTGAGTCAACATCGTGATGCAAGCCATCTATGATTGTAACTTTATAATCAATTAGAGGGAATCCTGCTAAAATTCCACTATCAGCAACACTTTCAATTCCTTTTTCCACTCCAGGAATAAACTCTTTAGGTATTGATCCACCTTTAATTTTATTTTCAACTTCTCTTCCTTTTCCTGGTTCAAGTGGCTCAACATTTAGCTCCACTTTAGCAAATTGACCTGCTCCACCACTTTGTTTTTTGTGTATATAAGTAAAACTTGATGATTTTAAAATTGTTTCTCTGTATGCTACTTGAGGTGCACCAATATTAGCCTCAACTTTGAATTCTCTTTTCATTCTATCTACTATGATATCTAGATGTAACTCGCCCATACCTTTTATTATTGTTTGACCAGACTCTTCGTCTGATGTAACTCTAAAGGAAGGATCTTCTCTAGCAAGTCTACCAAGCGCTTCGCCCATTTTTTCTTGGTCAGCCTTAGTTTTTGGTTCAACTGCAATTTCAATAACAGGATCAGGAAAGTCCATCGGTTCTAAAACAATTGGATTATCCTCATCGGATAAAGTGTGACCTGTAATAGTGTATTTAAGACCTGCTAAAGCTACTATATCACCAGTGTTAGCTTCTTTAACATCCTCTCTACTGTTTGCGTGCATTAACAACATTCTTCCTACTCTTTCTTCTTTATCTTTTGTGGTGTTATAAATGCCTGTACCAGCTTTTAATGTTCCTGAATAAATTCTAATAAACGTTAAAGTTCCTACAAATGTATCTGTTGCCACTTTAAATGCTAATGCTGAAAACGGCTCATTATCATTAAATTTTCTTTCAATTTGATCTTTGGAATTGGGTTTAGTTCCTTTAATAAAACCAATGTCTATTGGGCTAGGTAAAAAATCTACAACTGCATCCAAAAGTGGTTGAACACCTTTATTTTTAAATGCTGAACCAGTTAATATAGGTACAAAATCAAATTTTAAACATCCTTTTCTTATACATTGTATTAGATCTTTTTCAGAAATTTCTTTTCCATTTAAATAGCTCTCCATTAATTTTTCATCTTGTTCTACAGCAGTTTCTACCAACTCTTTTCTATATTTTTCTGCTTCTTTTTTTAAATCTGCTGGTATATCGACATATTCAAATTCTGCGCCGAGTTTTTCATCTTTCCACATAACTGCTTTCATTTTGATTAAATCAACCACGCCTTTGAGTGAGGATTCTATTCCAACAGGAATTTGTACCACCAAAGGTTTCGCTCCAAGTCGATCTTTTATCATATCAACGCACATAAAAAAATTTGCGCCTGTTCTATCTAATTTATTTACAAAACAAACTCTTGGAACTTTATATTTGTCTGCTTGTCGCCACACAGTTTCTGATTGTGGTTCTACTCCAGCAACACCATCAAAAACACATACTGCTCCATCTAGAACTTTTAAAGATCTCTCAACTTCAATTGTAAAATCTACATGGCCGGGTGTATCAATTATATTTATTCTATGTTCTTTCCAAAAGCATGTGGTGGCAGCAGAGGTAATTGTAATTCCTCTTTCTTGTTCTTGTTCCATCCAATCCATAGTGGCCGCTCCATCATGCACCTCACCGATTTTATGACTTTTGCCCGTGTAATATAAAATTCTTTCTGTTGTAGTAGTTTTTCCAGCATCAATGTGAGCCATGATTCCTATGTTTCTATATTTGTCTAATGAATGTGATCTTGTCATGTCTACCACCTGAAATGCGCAAAAGCTTTGTTTGACTCTGCCATTTTATGAGTATCTTCTCTTTTTTTTATTGATGAACCTTTTCTTTGTGAGGCATCCATTAACTCGTTAAACAGTCTATCCGCCATTGATTTGTTTTTTCTTTTTCTTGAAAAATCTACTATCCATCTTAAAGCTAAGGTTTGAGATCTGTTAGATTTAACTTCTACAGGAACCTGGTATGTTGCTCCCCCAACTCTTCTTGACCTACATTCCAAATTTGGTTTTACATTTTTTATTGCTTCGTTAAAAATTTTTATTGGATCTTCTTTTGTTTTTTCTTTGATTTTATCAAGAGCATCGTAAATTATTTTTTCTGCTGTTGTTTTTTTTCCTCCATACATCATTTTGTTTATTAATTTAGAAATGACTGGCGATCCATATTTTGGATCGTTAATTAATTTTCTTTTAGGGGCTCTTCGTTTTCTAGACATGATTATATTATTTTGGTTTTTTAGCTCCGTATTTAGATCTTTGTTGTTTTCTAGCAGATACTCCTTGGGTGTCCAGGTTACCTCTTAATATATGATATCTAACACCTGGTAAATCTTTTACCCTACCACCTCTAATTAGAACTACAGAATGTTCTTGTAAATTATGACCTTCGCCTGGAATGTAGCATGTCACTTCATGACCATTTGACAATCTTACTCTTGCAACTTTTCTTAATGCTGAATTTGGTTTTTTTGGAGTTGTTGTGTAAACTTTTGTACATACGCCTCTCTTCTGTGGAGATCTCTCCAATGCGGGAACCTTGTCTCTATACTTGGTTTTTACCCTAGGTTTTTTTATCAACTGATTTATCGTCGGCATAATTTATATAATTCTTGGGTAGCAAGTAGTCTTTTGAAGAAACAAAAGCTAGGTTCGGAAGCGTTTAAGATCTCGAAAATCTTACTTACAACCACAAAAATGGCGTCAAATTACAAGTGCGCCCAATAAATGTCAACAGATAAAAGAGTAAAAAAGCCTTTGTTTTATTGGTATTTAAGCTTCTTCGGTAGAAACTGTTTGGTCGGCTATAGATTTATCTCGTTCTCTTGCTTCGTTTAAAAATTTCTTATTAACATAGCCAGTTCCAGCAGGAACAAGTCTTCCAACGATCACGTTTTCTTTTAAACCGCTAAGGTTGTCGGTTTTTCCTCTTATCGCCGCTTCTGTCAGAACTCTTGTGGTTTCTTGAAAAGAAGCAGCTGAAATAAATGAATTTGTTTGAAGCGAAGCTTTAGTTATACCCAAAAGTATTCTTTCGGCAACAATTTGATTTTTACCTTCTTCTTTTAATTTTTTATTGTGTTCTTCAATTTCTATTTTATCAATGATCTCACCAGGTAGATATTGTGAGTCGCCTGACTCTTTAATTTCTACTTTTTTAAGCATTTGACGAACTATTGTTTCTATATGTTTGTCATTAATAACAACACCTTGTAATCTATAAACTTCCTGTACTTCATTTACAAAATAGTCAGTAAGAGGTTCGATTCCTAAAATTCTCAAAATATCATGAGGAGCAGGACTGCCATCTAAAAGGTATTCTCCTTTTTTTATACTTTCTCCTTGGCTAAAATTAATATGTTTACCTTTGGGTATTAAATAGTTTGTCGACTCACCATTTTTTGATTCTATAGACACTTTCAACTTTCCACGAAGTTCTTTTCCAAAAACAATTTTTCCATCACTTTCAGCAATAATTGCACTTTCTTTAGGTCTTCTGGCTTCAAATAGTTCAGCAACTCTAGGTAACCCTCCTGTTATGTCTTTTGTTTTTGATCCTTCTTTTGGTAATCTAGCAAGAACATCGCCTGCATGAACTTTTTGTCCATCTTTAACAGATAAAATTGAATCTGGAACAAGATAATATCTTGCTTCATTGTCGTCAGCTTTTTTAATTACATTTCCTTTTGAATCTCTAAGAGTAATTCTAGGTTTTAATTCTGTGTTCTTTGATTGAACTCTCCAATCAACAACGGTTTTAGAAGAAATACCTGTTGCGTCATCAACTGTTTCTGCAATTGAAACTCCATCCACAAGATCAACAAAATTAACAATACCACTTGTTTCTGTTATTACGGGTAGAGTATAAGGATCCCATTCACAAATTTTTTTTCCTTTGTTAACCTCTGATTCATTTTGCACAAATAGTTTTGCTCCATAAGGAATTTTGTAAAGCGCAAGCTGTCTAGCATTTTTATCTTCGATTACTAACTGAGTATTTCTACCCATAACAACTAAATTATTTTTTGAATCTTTAACTACATTTTTATTTATAATTTTTAACTTACCTCCAGTTTGTGTTGTAACAGAAGACTCTTCTTTAATTTGGGCTGTACCTCCTACGTGAAAAGTTCTCATGGTAAGCTGTGTACCAGGTTCTCCAATTGATTGGGCAGCGATCATTCCAATAGCTTCTCCAATATTAACTAATTTACCTCTAGATAAATCTCTGCCATAACAAGTTGCGCAAACACCTTTTTTAGATTCACATGTTATTACGGAATATACTTTAAAACTTTTTACACCAGCAATTTCAATTTTTTCACACAAACTTTCATCTATCATATCATTTTTCTTAAAAATAACTTCTCCTGATATTGGATGTTTTACATCTTCTGCGGAAACTCTGCCAAGAGCTCTGTCCACTAAACTCACAAGCACATTTCCACCATCTATAATTTCTGCCAAGGTAATACCTTTTTTCGTTCCACATTTTGTCTTCGTTATCGACATATCTTGCGCTACATCACATAATCTTCTGGTTAAATAACCAGAATTAGCAGTTTTTAAAGCTGTGTCCGCAAGTCCTTTTCTGGCTCCATGTGTAGAGTTAAAATATTCCAACACAGTCAAACCTTCTTTAAAATTTGAAATAATAGGCTGTTCAATAATTTCTCCTGATGGTTTTGCTATCAATCCTCTCATTCCCGCAAGCTGTTTCATTTGAGCAGCCGATCCTCTGGCTCCAGAATCTGCCATCATAAAAACTGAATTTGATTGTATTGTGGATCCTGAAATATCTTTTTTTGAGGAAGAAATTTCTTTCATCATTTCGTTTGCAATTTTATCAGTACATTTTGACCATGAATCAACAACTTTATTATATTTTTCACCGCGAGTAATTAAACCTTCCGCGTATTGAGCTTCGTATTGTTCTATTAATTTCTTAGTTTCGTTAACTAAATTTTCTTTAGAAGGTGGAATAATAAGATCATCTTTTCCAAAAGATATAGCTGCTTTAAACGCATGTTTAAAACCTAAAGATTTTAATTTATCGCAAAAAATTACGGTTTCTTTTTGTCCGCAATATCTAAAAACTAAATCAATAACTTCAGATATTTGCTTCTTCGTCAATTTTCTGTCCACCAAAGAAAATTTTATGTTTGGGTTTTTAGGTAATATATCTGCAAGAATAAACCTGCCAGCTGTGCTGGTGTGTTTTTCATAAACACAGTTTCCTTTTTTATCTGCTGTTTTAAATCTACTAATAATTTTTGAATGAACGTTAACTGATCCCCATTCTATAGCGTGCTCAATCTCATTTACGTTTGTAAAATATCCTTTTGATTTTTCTTCTTTATTATCAAGTGATTGAGATAAATAATAAAGACCTAACACTATATCTTGACTAGGCACTATTATAGGTTTTCCATTTGAAGGATTTAAAATGTTGTTAGTTGACATCATTAAAACTCTTGCCTCTAGTTGAGCTTCTAAACTCAAAGGAATATGTACTGCCATTTGGTCCCCATCGAAATCAGCATTAAAAGCAGCACACACCAAAGGGTGTAGCTCTATAGCATTGCCTTCTATAAGTTTTGCTTCAAATGCTTGTATCCCTAATCTATGTAGAGTTGGGGCTCTATTTAATAACACGGGATGCTCTCTGATAATGTGTTCCAAAGCGTCCCAAACTTCTTCTCTTTCTTTTTCAACCATCTTCTTTGCTTGTTTAATTGTTGTGGCTAAACCTAGCTTATCTAGCCTTGCGTAAAGAAATGGTTTAAACAATTCTAAAGCCATTTTTTTTGGAAGACCACATTCGTGAAGTTTAAGATCGGGACCAACAACTATTACAGATCTTCCAGAATAATCGACTCTTTTTCCTAGTAAGTTTTGTCTAAACCTTCCTTGTTTTCCTTTTAACATATCTGCTAGTGATTTCAGAGGTCTCTTTCCTGTTCCAGTAATAACTCTTCCTCTTCTCCCGTTATCAAAAAGGGCATCCACTGATTCTTGGAGCATTCGTTTTTCATTTCTTACAATGATGTCTGGGGCTCTAAGATCCATAAGTCTTCTTAGACGATTGTTACGATTTATCACTCTTCTGTATAAATCATTAAGATCTGATGTGGCAAATCTTCCACCATCTAATGGAACTAATGGTCTTAATTCTGGAGGTATGACAGGTATGGTTGTTAAAATCATCCATTCCGGTTTATTTTTAGAATTAATAAAAGATTCTATCAATTTTAAACGTTTTATAGCTCTCTCTTCAGCAACTTTTGATTTTATAGTTTGAATTGAATTTCTTAAAGTTTCTCTCTCTTTTTCTAAATTTAAATTTCTTAAAATTTCTCTAATTGCTTCGGCGCCAATTCCAACAGTAAAAGATTCTTCTCCGAATTCCTCTTGGGCTTTAATATAATCTTCTTCTGAAATCAGTTGATTTTTTTTAAACTTAGTAAGACCTGGCTCTAGCACCATAAAACTTTCAAAATATAAAACTTTTTCTACTTCTATCAATTTCATATCTACAGCCAAAGATATTCTGCTTGGCAAAGATTTTAAAAACCAAATATGTGCTACTGGGGATGCAAGCTCTATGTGACCCATTCTATCTCTTCGTACATTCGCTCGTGTTACCTCGACTCCACATTTTTCACAAACTATGCCTCTAAATTTCATTCTTTTGTACTTTCCGCACAAACATTCATAGTCTTTAATGGGACCAAAAATTCTAGCACAAAATAAACCATCTTTTTCAGGTCTAAATGTTCTGTAGTTTATTGTTTCTGGTTTTTTTATTTCTCCATGCGACCAAGATTTTATTTTTTCTGGACTCGCAAGAGTAATTCGTATTTTGCTAAAAGTATTATCTTGTACTGGTTTATTAAAAAATTTTGATATGTCTTTTTCCATGCTAATTTAATTCTATATTTAAGCCTAAAGCTTTAATTTCTTTAACTAAAACATTAAATGACTCTGGTATTCCAGACTCGAACTTTTCATCTCCTTTAACAATTGTTTCATAAACTTTAGTCCTTCCGGCGACATCGTCTGATTTGACGGTCAAAATCTCTTGTAGGGTATAAGCTGCTCCGTACGCTTCCAATGCCCAAACTTCCATCTCTCCAAATCTTTGGCCTCCTAGTTGAGCTTTTCCGCCTAATGGTTGTTGAGTAACTAAACTGTAAGGTCCAGTTGATCTTGCATGTATTTTATCTTCGACTAAATGGTGAAGCTTAAGCATATATATTGTTCCTACCGTGACTTTTCTATGAAATTTTTCACCTGTTCTTCCGTCCCACAATTGTGTTTGTCCAGAAGTAGATAAATTTGCAGTTTTTAACATATTGCTAACATCTGCTTCTTGCGCACCATCAAATACTGGTGTGGCAATCGGAACTCCCTTGGAAAGATTTAAACAAAGTTCATCAAATTCTTCTTTGGATAATTTTGAAATTTTTTCATCAAAAAAATTTTTTCCATAAATGTTTTTTAACAATTCGTTTATCTCGTGTTCTTTTTTTACGTTTAACAAATTATTGATTGTTGCTCCAAGTTCAGAACATGCCCAGCCAATATGAGTTTCTAAAATTTGACCCACGTTCATTCGGCTTGGAACTCCCAGAGGATTAAGAACAATATCAACTGGCTTTCCATTTTCCATATAAGGCATATCCTCAACCGGAACTATTTTGCTAATAACGCCTTTATTTCCATGACGTCCAGCCATTTTATCGCCAGGCATTAAACGCCTTTTCACAGCAACAAAAACTTTTATCATTTTCATAACACTTGGCAAAAGCTCATCTCCCTGTCGAATTTTTTCAACCTTATCTTCAAATCTAATCTTTATGTCTTCTTTTGCATTGCTGTGTTGTTCTTTTAATTTTTCTATACCGGAAGTTTTTGTTGGATCTTTTATACTCAATTTCCAAAAATCATTTAAAGACAATTCATCTAAAATTTCTTTTGTAAGTTTGTTGCCTTCATCAATTTTTTTATATTTTTTTTCTACTTCAGAATCC
>Ga0257111_1001228_pt1 | contig 10427 bp, 9 predicted proteins | sample LP_taG_6_FD_191567 | JGI IMG/M metagenome (GOLD analysis project Ga0257111, IMG submission 191567) | Marine microbial communities from Northeast Subartic Pacific Ocean, Canada - LP_J_2015_P26_500m | ecosystem: Environmental > Aquatic > Marine > Oceanic | place: Canada: Northeast Subartic Pacific... | reverse complement strand
ACATCAGCTGCTGTTGTTATTACAGGTGTTGCACCAAGCTGTTTTGCAATATCATTTGTTAATTGGTTTGCTCCACCAAGATGTCCAGAAAGTGTACTTATCACAAACTGAGCCTTATCATCAATTACAACAACCGCGGGGTCAGTTTTCTTGTCTTTCAAATGTGGTGAGATTAATCTTACAACGGCACCTAATGAGAACAAACAAACTAGCGCATCATTTGATTTGAATAATTCTACAATTTTTGTCGATGTGTTATCGGTATACCAGTTAATACTCGTGTTACCATCAGAGAATTTATTGGGCGCAAACACTTCCCAGGAGGAGAATTTTTCCTTTAGTTCTTTTGCGATCTTAATGCTATTTTTAGTAATGGCTAAAATTGCTGTTTTTTCCATGCGTTGATTGTATGCTAGTTTAATAAAATCCCTTACTGCTTGGGTATCGTGCTAAAACACTCCCATCAAAATCAAACAATATGATTTCGATATTGATTTTTGAACTGCTTTTCATTTGCTTATAGACATTAGAGCAAATCTCATCAAAAAATCCTTCTACATTGTTTTCAAGGATAATTTCTTGTACGTTTCTAGCCGTATTAGCATTTTTTATTTTCTTGATTATTCTTTCCTCTGCCTTGCATTTTTTTGCCAGTTCCGAGAGAAATCCCATGTTAACCTTGGAGCCCTTCACATGTGTCTGCTTGACACCTGTAGCCATCTTTGCAAATTTTCCGATAAATCCACCGATATACACTTTGTTGATGTTATTCTTTACACATTGAGAAATTGCATACCCAGAAAAATCTCCCATTTGTATGAATGAGTGTTCTGGTAGTGCAAGGATCTTCCTCGCATAGTCCTCACTTCTTCCTCCAGTTGTCAAGATAACTGCATCTTCCCCCATTGAAACCACAACGTCAATTTGTTGTCGAATAGCTGCTGCAAACGAAGCAGTAGAATATGGTATTACAATCCCACTTGTTCCTAGAATTGATATTCCATCCATTATTCCAATTCTAGGATTATCGGTCTTTGGTCCAAGCTTCTTTCCTTCGGGAATTGATATAACTACTTTAATTCCATTTTTTTCTAAGATTTCTTTGCCAACTTCAGTTAAATTTTCAATAATCATTTTTCGTGGAGTTGAATTGATTGCAGCTTGACCAATCTCCAATCCTATTCCAGGTTTTGTTACTCTACCTACACCTTCACCTCCATCTATTTCAATAGAGTTTGGTTTTGGCGTTAGTTCCAAGTCAACTACAATTTCTGCACCATGTGTTACATCCGGATCATCACCGCCGTCTTTGATTACTGAGCAACATGCTTTGTTTTTTTCAAATTCACAACTATTGATTTTTATTTTAATTCTAGATTTCTTTGGAAGCAAAACATCAACCGCTTCAGTTTTTTTCTGATTAATAATTGATAAAATTGCAGCCATTGAGGCAGCCGTTGCACTAGTTCCAGTTGTAAACCCAGTCCTCAGCTTGCCCTTGGGTTTTTCTTCCAAGTCCACATTAAGTTACTAATGATATCCTTAAAATCAATTGTTGTGTGATTTTTTTATGTCAAATATATCTGCGGCAGTTGCAATCACTGGTGCTAACAGTTTTGTGGGTAAAAGCCTAAGAAAATTTCTTTACAAAAACAAAGTTAACGTTTTAGGTGTTTCTAGAAAAAACTTTGGTAAATATTCCACAGAAACAAAAGTACAGTCTAAAAATCTCCAAGAACACCAACTACACAAAAAATTGAAAAATTATGATACACTTGTCCATCTTATAGGCATAGGTAGGGAAACGCCAAAATTCACTTTTGAAGAAATTAATGTTAATTTAACAAAAAATCTAATCAATACATGCAAAAATACTGGTATTAAAAAAATTATCTACATAAGTGGTCTTGGTGTTTCCAAAAACAACACATCAAGTTATTTTATCTCAAAATACAAGGCTGAACGAGAAATAATCAATTCTGGTCTAGATTATACTATATTTCGTGCTTCTTATATTATAGGAAAGACAGATCATCTCACTAATTCCCTTTCAAAACAGATGAAGAATGGTGAAATAATTATTCCGGGTTCTGGCAAATATCGATTACAACCAATATTTGTAGAAGATGTTGCGAAAATAATACTCGAGTCTATTTTTGAGAAAAAATTTTCCAACAAAATTTTAGATCTAGTAGGTCCTAGAAGTATAAGTTTTGAAGATTTTGCAAAGCTTTTTTCTAAAAATATGAAAGTAAAATTTAAAAAAATAAACCTAAAAGATGCATATGATAACGGTCCATATAGTTCAGAATCGTTGGATATACTGACTGGAGATTATACGTCTGATCTAAAACACCTCCAAAAATTAACTAATGTTAAGCTAACAACTGTTGAAAAATTTTTACAGACCAGCAGCTCTTTTTAGCTCTTCAGCCTTGTCGATATTTTCCCAGCTAAACTCTGGTTCGTTTCTACCAAAATGACCATAACCTGCAGTTTTTTTGTAAATTGGTCTCTTTAGATCTAAATGCGAAACTATTGAAGCTGGTTTCATATCAAAATATGTGTTTAAAATTTTCTCAATCTCCACTTCAGGTATTTTATTGGTTTCAAATGTATTAACCATTAATGATAATGGTTGACAAACTCCAATGGCATATGCAATTTGTACTTCACATCTATCAGCAAGACCTGCTGCCACTAGATTCTTTGCAACGTATCTACACATGTAACATGCTGATCTGTCTACCTTTGATGGGTCTTTTCCTGAAAATGCACCACCACCATGTCTTCCCATTCCGCCATAGGAATCAACAATAATTTTTCTACCGGTAAGCCCAGCATCACCATGAGGTCCACCAATTTCAAATTTCCCAGTTGGATTTACATGAATTACAATGTCATCATGCCACCATTTTCCACAAACAGGTTTTATCACCTTGTCAATGATCTGTTTTCTAATTTCTTCATTTAAAATTTCAGGATCATGTTGTGTTGAAATTACAATAGTTTCAACTTTTACCGGTTTATCATCTACATATGCAACAGAAACTTGGGATTTACCATCAGGTCTAACCCATGCTAATTCTTTTGATTTTCTAACATCTGCAAGTTTTTTTGTAAGCTTATGAGCCAATGATATTGGCAATGGCATAAACTCGTCAGTTTCATTTGTGGCGTATCCAAACATTAAGCCCTGGTCTCCTGCACCCTGTTCCTTTTGCTCCGATGCTGTCACTCCTTGAGAAATGTTTGGGCTTTGTGGATCTATCTTAACAATAACCTCACAGGTTTTTGCGTCAAACTTCAATGCAGGATTATCATAACCAATTTCCGCAATTGTATCCCTAACAACTTTCTCAATGTCAAACTTGCCTTTTGATGTTACCTCTCCAGCAACCGTGACAAAATTGGTTGATACAAGTGTCTCAACCGCAACCCTTGAATCTGGATCCTGCCTGAGAAATTCATCTAATATTGCATCAGAAATATGATCACAGATCTTATCTGGATGTCCTTCAGTTACTGATTCTGAGGTGAAAATATAGTTTTTAGACATTTGAAACTACGCTTCATAATTCATTTTCTAATTTAATGAATAATACGTTATTTCCACGTAAAATAACTTTACCAAATTTTTCGGTAGTCTTTCCATCTTTTAGCTCTTCAGCATCAGACATTATCAAATTCATATAAGAATCAACATTAATCATCTTTCCCTTGTATTCTATATCATTTTTCAATCTAACTATAACATTTTTCTTCGTGTTTTTTTGTAAGGTTGTTAATGGTCGTTTCGCAGTTGTTTGTGACACTTAATATTCACTTAATTCAGTTTTCTTTGGTTACTATAATTAAAGCCTTGCCTATTGAATTATTTAGGAAAATCTCTTTAGTATTTGTGTAATAAAGTCATGATTGAAACTGGATTAAAAAAACTGGATCAATTACTTGGTGGTGGAATAAAGGAAGGGTTAATCACTGATATTTCTGGACAAAACTCTACTGGAAAATCACAATTAGCATATCAAATTTGTATTAATGTTTTAAAAAATGGAAAAGAAGTTCTTTTTCAAGACACAACTGGTGAATTTAGACCGGAAAGAATAATGGAAATGTTGAATATACGGAAATTAGATTCTTTATTACTTGACAAAATTAAGGTATGGAGAATTACCAATAGTGTTCAACAATCAAAGTATTTATCAAAAATAAATAAAAATAATTTTTCCTTAATTATAATAGATAATGTAACTGATCTGTTTTCATTTGAATATTCAAAAAAAGAACAGTCATTTGAAAAGCATCTAATGTTTATGAAATACATGCAAAATTTAGCTAGTATTGCCATAAACGCCAAAATCCCAATAATTGTTACCAATATTGTTAGATCATTTGACGAACAGGAGTTGGAAAACTTGGAAAAATCAATTAGTATGTTTACACATATTAAGATTAAACTTAAAAAAAATACTAATGGTTTTCTATGCCAGGTAATTTCTCCGTTCACTAATAAAAAATTTCAATATAGGATAACTTCTAGTGGTCTTACTGATGGATCTTAATCTATTTAATACTGTAAAAACTGATATCCTTAATGACAGGATTCTTTGATTATATCCCTATTGTTGTACCTATTTTATTTGCTATAGGAATTGTATGTGTGATTGCTTATGAGCGAACTAGAACAAAAAATATTGAAGAATCCTCCATCTGAAAATTTTTTTGAAGAAAAATTTCGTTTATTAGGATTTGAGCAGTTAACTGAGATACAGAAAAATGCATTACCAATAATTTATCAAAAGAAAGACTCATTGATTGTTGCACCAACTGGTTCTGGTAAAACAGAATGCGTGGTAATTCCAATTTTTTCACAGATAAAAAAAATAAAAAAGCAGGGAAAAATTAAATTACTTTACGTTACGCCACTGAGGGCACTCAATCGAGATGTTTTCAGAAGAATAATAAAATATGCTGAACTAGAGGATCTAACAATCCAGATCAGACATGGTGATACTACACAATTAGTTAGAAAAAAAATCTCAAATTCACCACCAGATGTACTAATCACGACACCAGAAACTCTTGTTATTCTTCTTTCTCAACAGAAGATGTTAACTGCACTTTCTGAACTAGAATGGATAATAATTGATGAAATACATGAACTTTTGGCAAGTGAAAGGGGTTCCCAACTATCAATAAGCTTAGAAAGATTACAACTAAACTCAAATCAGAAAATTATACGAACGGGTTTATCTGCTACGATTGGAAATACGGATGATGCCGCACAATTCCTTGTTGGTACAAATAAACCCTGTAACATAATCAAGGATAAATCAGTTAGAAAATATGATGTCGAAGTAAAATTTGTGGGAGGTTCAATCTCAGAGGTTACGGATTCAATTATTGAATATGTAGAAAAATTAAATCTAGATTCTCCAATTCTTTTGTTTACCAACACTAGGGGTGAATCTGAATTTTTAGCTTCTATACTAAGAGACAAATCAATGATGAATATTGAACTGCATCACGGCTCATTATCAAAACAAGTTAGGGAGGAAACTGAGGGCATACTTCGCAGTGGAAATCGTGGTATAGTTGTTTGTACTTCTTCCCTCGAACTAGGATTGGATATTGGCTCAGTAGAACTGGTAATTCATTATGGTTCTCCACGCCAAGTATCAAAACTTGTTCAGAGAATAGGAAGAAGCAGACATTCAAGAAATTCTTCTGCCAGAGGGTTAATTATTACAAATAATCCTGATGATGAATTTGAAGCTAATGCTATCCTTGACCGAATAAAAAATAGCTCAATAGAGGAACAAAAAATTCATTATAATTCTCTTGATGTTCTTGCCCATCATTTGGTAGGCTTGTCATTTCAGATCGGTGAGGTTTCTATTGATTTTGCATATAAAATAATCCAACAGGCATTTCCGTTTAGAAATTTAACACTGAATGAATTTTGTGATGTTTTAGAAATTCTTGATAGTATCTACATTTTGTATTTTGATAAGGAAAAAATGAAATTTTGGAAAAAAAGAAATTCATTCAGATATTATTATGAGAATCTTTCAACGATCCCAGACATTTTAAAATTTAAAGTATTTGATTCAGTAGGGAAGAAGATCATAGGTTCACTAGATCAACGATTCGTAGGGGATTATGGTGATCAAGGAAACATTTTTGTTCTTCGTGGAATGCAATGGAAAATTTTAAACATTGATGAAAAAGCTTTGCAAGTTAACGTTGAACCTATTACCGGTGGGGGAAGAAAGGTACCTTATTGGGAAGGAGAAAGTATACCAGTAGATTATGATACTGCACAAAAAGTTGGACTATTCAGAGCTAAAGCAAAACATGGAACATTATCAGTTCAAAACAAAACAATTTCAGAGCTAAATTTTAACATCATACCTGACGAGAAAACTATTGTAATCGAGTCAGTAAGGATAGATGGAACAGTTGTTATTCATGCATGTTTTGGCACAAAAATTAATGCAACTTTAGCAACTACACTCTCTTCTCTTCTATCATCTACTCTTGGATATATTGTAGAGTCAAGATCAGACGCTTATAGGATTGTTTTAACTTCTAACGCAAGAATTCACAAAAAGATTTTTGTTGAAACTTTGATGGACAAATTTGATTTATCTGACGTTGTATCTGCATCCCTCACTGGAACACATAATATTAATTGGAGGACATGGTGTGTTGCAAAAAAATTTGGTGTGGTTGGTCGTGGTGCAATTTATGATAGAAAAACAGGCCATTTTCTTTACGAACGTTATCAAAATACACCAATTGTAAGAGAAGCATTACGAGAACTATTTCACGATAAGTTTGATCTACCAGGCACAGATCGTATTTTGACTGGGATTAAGAATAATGAAATTCAAATTGAATGGATAGATGCTGATAGGTTTTCAAAATTGGCAGAACCTCTATTAGCTCATACCACAAAATACTATTCTTCCCCAGCTAGTGTTGATAAGGCAATTCTTGATTTGGTAAAAAAGCGATTATTAAAAACTAAACATCGTCTAATCTGTGCCCGTTGTGGAAAGTGGCAACTAGCCACAATAACAGAAGAAGTTAAGGAAAATTTATTTTGTAAATACTGCAAAGGAAGGCAAATCACAACTACTTTTTACTCTAATCATGATTTGGTGAAAATTATTCAGAAAAAATATAATCATAAAAAACTTTCAACTGAGGAAAATTATAAATTTAAACGAGCATGGAAAATTGCTTCACTAATTGAAACTTTTGGAAAGAATGCAGTGATTGTTTTATCAGGCTATGGAATAGGTGCAGATACTGGCGCAAGGATTTTACGAAATATGATTGATGAAGATCTTATGTATAAGCAAATTTATGAAGCTGAAAGACAGTATGTCATGACAAGAGGATTCTGGGATTCCTAATTCTTTTTTGTAACTGTTGAAAATCGTGTTAAAAATAATTCAGTTCTTCCCTCAAGTCCAGCCTTTGCGTTAACCGGTGTAACAGAAATTACCTCGCCAACGGAAAATCCATCTAAAAGTATTGCTTGGTTTCTCCATCCTTTTATCCAGATCTGACCACTAGCATCTTCAACAAACATTTCTGCCAACATGATTGTTTCTCCAGTTTTTGTCTGCACTTCTCGCTTTTCAGATGCTTTCAAAATTATTGCCTCAACACAATAATCGTTGCCTGATTTAATCTCAGAAATTTTTGTTCTTAGATCCGATAATGTTGGAATTGAATTATCATCATCAACTGTTCTTACAAATGAATTATTGTCTATTGTTAGGGAATTACCAAAAACCTTTGTGGGCATGCATTCTACAACATCACCATTGTTAACAGAACCTAGCATATTTGAAGAATCTGATATGTATACTAGATTTTTTTTACTGTCAATACCTATAGCAGAAATTCTTTCTTTTTCATTTCTATTAATTGTAGCAATACGTACAATAACAGGCTCTGCTTCTTTTCCCCCGTCAATTTCAACCATCGTTGCTTCGTTTCCATGAATTTCAAGACCCTGGTTTCCTGTTTTTGTTCTTACACCCAAAAGCATAACCTTTGCATCTTGAGAAATAACTTTTGGTAAAAGCGATTCATCCTTTCCCCATAACACAACTCTTGTTACAGTGTTGTCTTTACCTTTCAATCTCATTCTAAGCGCTTTTCCTGGTTCACCACGCCGATTTGTAAACTCTAATGTGCTTATACCCCCATCTATTTTACCTGAGACCACCAGATCATTTTGCTCTTCCTTAATTTCACTGGAGTCAATAGTCAAATCTTCTATTGGTCGTATCTCACTTTTTTGGCTGGTTATATCAATCTCAGAGCCTGAACCAACATTAATCGTTGGGCTTCCATTTAGATCTGATTTTACATAAGCCTTGATTATTTTTATCAAATCTCCGGGTTTTAGTTTTTCAATTCCGGGAAGATTAGCTTTTTCATCCCAAAGCTTTACACTTACAGTAGAATCATTATCATAAATTGTCATAGTTCTTAGCAAGAAAGGTGAACCATCCTTTCTAGAGAACTGCTTCGCGGGTGAAATATTTAGTATTCTACTTTTAACTGATACATCTTTTGCACCTATGGAAAGATCCTTCAGATTAACTTCAGCCCTAAATGTCTGCACTAATGTTATTTTCAAGTCCTCTGCGATAAGAAAAAGAGCTCCCTGATCTGTCAGGTAACCAGCACCTATCTTTTCCTTCTTTTGTCTGACCTTATCTAGGATATTTTCTCTAGTGAATTCAGGTTTTTGATTTAGAATGTTATCTATTAATTTATCAAACTCTGACAATTTACTCCCCATAATTTTATTTTTTTATCTCTTATTAACATTTAAGGAGTCTAGGATTTTTGATAGATATGAAGTCTATTCTTGCGCGATCTCTTTCCAAATCATATGACGGAATAAATGTGGTAGATGGTATAGATCTTGATGTCGATGAGGGGCAAATTTTTGGTTTTTTAGGACCAAATGGAGCAGGAAAATCAACTGTGATTAAGATGTTAACTACATTGATCCAACCAAACAGCGGCGAAATTTCAGTACTAGGAATAGATACTATTGAGGATCCATTGAGTATAAGAAAAAAAATTGGCATAGTTTTACAACAACCAAGTTACGAACCTACACTCTCAGTAGAAAAATCTCTGGAAAAATATGGAATGATGTGGAATCTTAATAAAAAAGATAGAATGGGTAGAACAGAAGAACTTCTTATCGCTTTTAATCTAGTGGAAATCAGAAAGAAAAAAAATGAGGATCTTTCTATTGGTCAAAGGAGGCGAGTGCAGGTTGCACGTGAATTTATGCATGATATGGATTTGTTGTTCTTAGATGAACCTACTGTTGGATTGGATCCAACTGCTAGACGGCAATTACTAGATTTTTTAAAAAATAAAGTGAAGGAAAAAAACCTAACAATATTTTATACCACACACGTACTAACTGAGGCAGAATATCTATGTGATAATATAGCAATCATTAACAAAGGTAGGATAATCACAGTAGATTCTCCAAATGAACTTAAAAAAAGATTTGGCCGTGAAAAAACAATCAAAATTCATGTTTCCTCTAACACTGAAGCATTAGGAAGTCTTTTAGAAAATATTCAGGATTGTAAAATTGAGTTTAATACGGGTGCAACAATCACAATACAGTCTACTAATTCTGAACTTGTTTTAATGAATGTTCTAAAAATTTTAAATCAAAACAATATATCTGTAGATGATTTGTCGGCAATACCAACAAATCTTGAAGAAATATTTCTCAAAGTTGTAGGTGATTCTAATGCATCCGATATTCAGATTAGTTAATAGAAACATCACTATCTCAGTAAATCCAGGTTTTTTAATCTGGCAAGTAATTTTTCCATTGATTTGGATTTTTGTAGCTGGTTTTGCGTATACTGCACTGATAGATGAAGTATCTTTTGGAACTAAAGATCTCAGCTATCCAGCATTCTTAGCTTCTGGGATGATTGGTTTTAACATTATGAATAGTACTCTCGTTTCTGGAATTATAATTTGGAATGATAGACGGCATGGAATGTTCGAACAAATAATGTCGGGTCCATTTACAAGATCAAACTATATTCTTAGTAATATTACTACTATTGCAATAATCGGTCTAGTTAGTGCAGCATTAATCGCTGCAGTTGGTTATCCGGTATTTTTTCAATCAGCAGAATTTAGCTTAGTTACAATTCCACTCATAGTTTTTAGCTCAATAGTTGGTGCAATATTATTTGGTTCCATTGCTTCAATCATATCTGCAAGACTGCGTTCAAGTGAGGGCTTTAACGTAATTATTAATACAGTTTTTATTTTCTTTGCGTTTGTAAGTACGGCTTTCTATCCCGCTGCTGGCGCTCCACAACCTCTTGCAACTATATTTTATC
>Ga0257111_1001226_pt1 | contig 10453 bp, 9 predicted proteins | sample LP_taG_6_FD_191567 | JGI IMG/M metagenome (GOLD analysis project Ga0257111, IMG submission 191567) | Marine microbial communities from Northeast Subartic Pacific Ocean, Canada - LP_J_2015_P26_500m | ecosystem: Environmental > Aquatic > Marine > Oceanic | place: Canada: Northeast Subartic Pacific... | reverse complement strand
TTATCCAGTTGGGGGATTATTTATCATTGAAATTTTGAGCAGAATTATTAGTCGAGTAGGAAAACCGGTTCCTTCATGGCTCAAACTATCAATACAGGGCATAACCATGGTTGGATTTGCTGTTGCTTATACCATTTTTTTGCCATTTTTCGTAAACCAAGATCATACTGCTGAACCGCACACCATCACAGCATTTTGTTTACTTGCACTTGCAGTTGCATTGTTTTATCAGGCAAGGCGTGCAAAAATCGACCCGGAAAAGTCGCTTTACTAACCAAACCTGCCAAACATTCTTCGGAATTTGTTCTTTTTTCCGGTGCCACCGTCACGAATTATTTTACTTTTCTCACCGAATTTTTTTGCTCTGAGTTGAGTAAGCTTCACACATCGGTGATCCTCTGGCAATCTATGTTCGGAACAAAACGGATCCTTACAGTAATTACACTCAAAAGGCATATCCGTCATATCCCCACAGTATGCGCACTTTTCTTCCAGCATAACTTAGTTTTTGGTTTTTTCCTAATAAATTAGCTATATACTTTTAGAATCGCTTAAATCTAAAAAAACATATTTTCTCGCTTTTATCAAATCTTGAGTTTTGTCAAATTAAATCCTAATTGCTACCATAAGTAGATTGAAAAGATACCAAGTGTTTATAACAACATATAATATCTATTTTTTGAAAAAAAATGAGGTTGAGAATTTGGGACTATTATACATTCTAGCTGTTTCATCATTCATAATTTTATTCTTGATCAATATAGTATGGGTTGCATCAAATTTGTATTATTCAACAGTTGATGGATTCACTTCAATTTTACGAGGGGAAGGTTCTGTAGAAAATATTTATTATTCATTATATTTGAAATGGATTCTTCTTGCAGATATAGTCTGGCTGGTTATTGCCATGTTATTTATGGTAAAAAGAAGAAATTACAAGAATGAACGCGATGTCCATTTTTTAAAATACAAAAAATTTACCAATCCTACGATATGTATAGTAATTCCAGCATATAATGAATCAGAATCAATTGAGACGATGGTAAAAGAATTTTTGAAAACACAATTTGTAACGAAAGTGTTAGTGATAGATAACCATAGTACAGATAAAACTGCAGAAATTGCTGAGAAAGCGGGAGCTACAGTAATTAGAAAAAATGCAAATACTGGATTTGGCCACTCAGTTGCATTAGGATTAAAAGAATCACTAAAGGCAAATACAAACATCATAGGTATCACAGAAGCAGACGGTACATCAAATTCATACGACGTTGAAAAAATGTTACCTTACCTAGATAATTGTGATATGGTTATAGGAACTAGACAAGATCAAGTTTTAACTCAAAAAGGGAATCAAAATAAACTTCTTCATGTGTGGGGAAATTTTTTATTAGCTAAATTAATTCAGATTAAATATTTTAGTCTTCTACATACTGGGGTTGTAAATCTGACAGACGTAGGATGTTTATTTAGATTGATTTCCAGAGATGCATTAGAAGAAGTCGTTGATGATTTATTTTATCTGAATACTGACAAACCAAAAGCAGGAATTGCAGTACATCTTCATCTAACCATGTTAGGAATTGAAAAAGATTTAAGAATTATAGAAGTTCCCATAACATTCAATAAAAGAATTGGAAAATCAAAACTGGGAACAGTAAACACAAAAAATGCAATAGTAATGGGACTGAAATTTTTATGGTTTATTATCAAAAGCTAATAATCAAACTATCTACATATAGTTTTTTCATCATCTAACATAATTTTTTCATTTTCAAAAATTCCAGCGAAACTTACGGTGTGACAACCATGATCCAGATATCCAGATAAGAAAAACACGGACCATTCAACTTTAATTGATTCATCATCAATTTCAATTATTTGAGAGTGATTATGTTCAAGAAACGGCATGCCATCAATAATTAAAAAAACATTCTCTAAATTCAAATGATTTTTTGCAATAAACCACCCATCAATTTTTACAAAATCTTCATCAAGGAATAAATCAGATTTACTAATTACATTTTTTCCGTTAATTGAGGTAATTTGACCATCGTCAAATAAGCGTCCATTATCAAAATAATCATTGAATTTTTCTAGCGAATGGGTATTTTTTTCATTAAATTCTTTTTCGATAAAAATACTAAGATTATGTTCTAACAGATAATTTGCTATTCTAAGGCTATCATCAGTTGCTGAACTTGCGATAATTGAGCTGAAATTTTCGTCATAGGCGCAATTTATTTGAGGAGATAAAGAATAGCAACTAAAAAAATTATTTTTTTCTTCAAAATAATGATATCCTCTTTCCCATCCAGAATAATAAGATGGAATTAATAAAATCATTTGTGAGATTAGTAATAAAATAAGCAAACACACAACAAACTTTTTCGTAAAAGTCTTTGGAGGTTTTCTAAACTCGTAAATTAATTTTCCGGATAAAACGATTAATCCAATTTGAAAAAGTTGGGATATAGTAGTATAATATGGATCATTACCCATATGCGTGTCTATGTACTGCATTCTCCCTAATGCGGTCATAGCGGCACCCGTTAGTGCGGTTGATAATAATACAAACCACGGAAAGTATTGTTTTATTAATTGTTTTTTTGTAAAGTAAAAAACATACAATCCTGATAAAACCAAAGAAACAGTTCCGACAAAAACCATTAGAAAATCAAATTTTAAACGGAATGAACTAGCCAAAAAATTTGTTATGAATGAAAAAGATGTGTAAGTAAATAATGATTCAAAAAATATTGGCTCAGAAGAATCAGATATTAAATACAAATATAAAAATCCCACAGATATTGTTAACGGAATCCACAGAAAGAACCATTTTTTTTCCGTAAATTGTTTTTCTAACAATTTTGGTGTCAACATAATTAGTCCCGTAATCCATGAGATTATTCCAATCATTATAGAAAAAGTACTAAAAATAGCAAAAAATGCACCTAAACTGAATGTGGAAAGATGAATTGGTATTCTATTCAAAAAATAAACAACCAAGACTATTCCTAGCATGGGAAATAACCATGACAGAATTGCAGCGGACCAATAACCGCTTGTAGTTAAAGGCGAAAACAGAAACGCAGATATTGGAATTAATGTCCAAACTAGGTTTTTGTCAGTTTGTTTTAAAATGAGGTATAACACAAATACAGTCAAAGAAATTACTATCCACTGTAAATAAAACAGATTTCCAACATCAAATGAATTTAGTGCCAAATTTGGGTATGATATAATTTTTGGGAAAATTAACAGATGTGAAAGTTTATTTTCAAATAAAGCAAACTTGTTTTCTGTAATTAGATAAAAAACTGGATTAAACACATCGGCTGTGTCTGCAGCATATGGGTAATTAATTTTGAAAGTAATTAGAAAAACTAGTTTATGAATTGCTAAAACAGAAACTGAAATAAAAATTAGGAGGTTTTTTTTAGACATACTATACATTAGAAAACCATCAGCAAAGCTCACGTAAAAACGTCATCCTAATAAAATATTGTATAATTTGATAAGTACCTTTACACCCAAACTTTTATTGGCTAAAATCTGTTTTTTTAGATCATGTCAAGTGAAACTTGTAGGTTTTGTAATTCTACTCTGAACCAGATTTTTTTGGATCTAGGAAAAACACCTTTAGCCAATTCTTTTCTTAGCGAATCAGATTTACAGAAGGAAGAACAATTTTTTCCACTTCAAGTTTATGTGTGTAATGAGTGTTATCTAGTTCAGTTAAAACAGTTTAAAACCCCAAACGAAATTTTTTCTGAATACGCTTATTTTTCTTCTTACTCCAGCTCGTTCTTAAAACATGCAGAAAACTATGTTGAAATGATCTTAAAGAGATTTAATTTTAATAAGAGCAGCTTAGTTGTCGAATTGGCAAGTAATGATGGTTACTTGTTACAATATTTTAAGAAAAAACAGATTCCAGTTCTAGGAATAGAGCCTGCCGAAAACGTTGCGAAGTCAGCAATAAAAAATAGCATACCAACAATAATAGATTTTTTTTCCGATGGTCTTGCAACAAATCTAAAAAATGATGGAAAACAAACAGATCTAATAATTGCTAATAATGTGTTAGCACATGTACCAGAACTAAACAAATTTGTTAAAGGTATTAAGATTTTGTTAAAAGATAATGGAATTGCAACTATAGAATTCCCTCATCTGCTAAACCTTATTGAGAAAAATCAATTTGATACTATATATCACGAACACTTTTCGTATTTTTCTTTGTTTACTGCAATGAAAGTATTTTCTTATCATAACCTAGATGTATTCGATGTTGAAGAGATTCCTACACATGGGGGCTCCCTCAGATTATATGTAAAACATACAACTAACAATCATTTGAATGTAACATCTAATGTAAAAATTATACTTGACAAAGAACATAGATATGGATTAGATGACATCACCACATACAAAAATTTTTCAAATAGAGTTATCGAAGTAAAGGAAAAGCTATATGAATTTCTTTCAGCCTCTAAAAAATCTGGTAAAAAAGTTGTTGGTTACGGTGCGCCTGCAAAGGGTAACACTCTACTCAATTTTTGCAAAATCGATCAAAGTATGTTATCCTATACAGTTGACAAAAGTGTATACAAACAAGGACTACATCTTCCTGGCACACACATTCCAATCAAGTCTCCTGAGGAGATAAAAAAATCCAAACCAAAGTATTTGTTGATCTTACCGTGGAATCTTCAAGAGGAGATCATGGCAGAAATGAGTTTTATCAGAGAATGGGGGGGAAAATTTATCATTCCAATTCCAAAGATACAAGTAATTTGAAATTTATTGAGACTAAACTTAAACAATATGGTAATTATTTCTCATTGAATCTAGTTGTTCATCCAATGAAAGTATTTTAGTTGAAATACTAGATTTTAATTTATCCAATTTCATTTTCACCTTCATTGGTCTAGTACGTGATTGAATCAAGTCAGTAGTAATTTCGTGTATCATTTCTGGATTGAGATCAAATGCCTTTGCAATTTTTTTAGCAAAATGGAATCTATCAATATATGTTGAACCAGTTACATGGAAAATACCATTATAATTATTTTTAATTAATTCAATAATGATTTCAGCTAGATTTGTAGAGTAAGTGGGGTGTCCAAACTGATCTATTGGTGCATTGAAAACATTACCATTTTGGAGAGAATTAATTACCTGCATTACAAAACTACGTGAATTTGGTCCAACATCGTTAACCCACGCGGTACGAATAACCAAATAATCATTTATCTCAGAAACAATTTTTTCTGATTCAACTTTTGTTTCACCATAATAATTCAAAGGATTTGTTTTATGCGTTTCATCAAAGGGACCATTTTTTCCATTAAAAACACCATCAGATGATATGAAAACCATTTTACAGCTATTCTTTATGCAGTATTGAGCAATATTTTTTGTTCCTTCCACATTAATTTTCCATGCTAACTCTCTGTTTTCCTCACATCGTAAGGGATGAGATATTGCAGCAGTATGTATTAAAATTGATGGGTTAATTTTTTCTAAAAATTTTTCCACTACAGGCAAATTGGTTATATCTAGCTGTTCCAATCCTTCCATTTGATTTGTATAATAAGTTCCAGAAACATCATAGGTTGATTTATTGTCTTTATTTTTTAGAATTTTAAAAATTTCTTTTCCAACCTTCCCAGACGCACCTATAATTAAAACGCGCAGTTTATCCTCCAAATTATGTCTATTTTAAAAAATGATAATATAATTGCTTAATGTTGGGATTTAGTAATAGTAATTGATAACATAATAAATATAATTCAATTTTATGTTAAAGTAAATGGAACAATCATCTACTCAAATAATTCAGGATGATATTGAAATTATTGTAAATGATATCAAAGAATTTTCTGACAAGATGGAAAATAAGAAATTTTTAGTTGTTGGAGGAAGAGGGTTCATTGGAACATATTTTGTTAAAGTTTTAGATAAACTGAATCAATATTTAAAAATGCCAATGAAGATTACTGTAATTGATAACTTAATTACAGCTAAAGATAGAAACACATATCAAAATTCAAACATAAATTATCTAGAAGAAGATATTTCTAAAGAAATAAAATATTTAGGCGAGCTAGATTACATTATTCATGCTGCCAGCATTGCGTCACCACCATATTATAGAAAATATCCTTTGAAAACAGTTGATGTTAATTATCAAGGAACTAGAAATTTGTTAGAGCTTTCTAAGGTAAAAAAGGTTGATGGAATGTTATTTCTTAGTACCAGTGAAATCTATGGAGATCCGGATGTAATACCAACACCAGAATCATATTGGGGAAATGTTTCTTGTATAGGACCTAGAGCATGTTATGATGAATCAAAAAGATTAGCAGAAACAGTTTCAATCTTGTACAAACAAATTTTTCAGGTGCCTGTGAAAATTGTTAGACCGTTTAATGTCTATGGACCATTTCTAAATTTAGATGATGGTAGGATGATTCCAGATTTTATGAAAAATGCCATCAATAATTCAAAAATAATTATTCATAGTGATGGCTCACCAACAAGGAGTTTTTGTTATATTACTGATGCAATGCGTGCATTTTTTAGAGTACTGATGCTCGCACCTTCTGGTTCAATTTGTAATGTTGGTAATGATAAAGAAGAAATTTCGGTAAAAAATACTGCTGAATTAATAAAAAAAACAGTGAAAGCATCAGTTGAAATTAAGTTTGAGAAAAGTGACGACCCAAATTATGTGGTTAATAATCCACAACGAAGATGTCCAGACTTGAAATACATTAAAAAAACTGTTGGTTATGAACCACAGATCAGTCTTGAAGAGGGTTTGAGACGAGCATATGTATGGTATAGAGAGAATTTAAAATGAATTTAGCAGTAATGGGTGCGGGATATGTGGGCTTAACAACAGCAATTTGCTTAGCGTCACAAAATCATCGAATTACAATTTTTGACATAGATAATGAAAAAATCAAGCGAATACAAAATAAAAAATTACCATTTTTTGAAAATGGTTTACAAGAAATTTTAGAAGATGTTATTTCTTCTAAAAATTTAGTGGCAGTAAATAGTCTAAATCAGCTTGTAGAGAACACAGATGGATGTTTCATTTGTGTTGGTACACCTACAAAAGATGATTCCATAGATCTTACTCAAATTATTGATGCAACAGAATCATTAGCAAATTCTGTAAATGAAAATAACAAAAAAAATTATCAAATAATTGTTCGGAGTACAGTAATTCCCAATACTACAAGAAATACAATTTTGCCAATCTTGAACGAGAGATTATCTAAACAAGAGTTTGGATTATGTGTAGTTCCAGAATTTTTACGAGAAGGTAGGGCATTAGACGATTTCATGAATCCCGATAAGATAGTAATTGGGAATTTTGATGTAAATAGTGCTTTATTTGTAAAAGAAATTTTTAAAAATTTCAAAGATAAATGCAAATTTGTTGAAACAAATCTTGAATCAGCTGAATTAATTAAATATACAAATAATGCATTCTTTTCAATGCTAATTTCTTTTTCTAATGAAATAGCAAATATTTCAGAAAAAATTTCGGGTGTTGATCCATATGAAATTCTCAACGCACTTGTTTTAGATAAAAGAATCACATCAATTGTGAATAATGAGAAGATTATTCCAAATTTAGCTTCATACTTAATTCCAGGATGTGGTTTCGGTGGAAGTTGCTTTCCTAAAGACGTACAGGCAATATTAGATTATGCAAATAAACATGAGATCCATACTCCATTGCTTAAAGCAATCTTAAACATAAATGCGGAAAGACCGAATAAAATGGTTTTATTATCGGAATATATTTTAGGTGAATTAAAAGATAAGAAAATTTCAATTCTCGGTTTAACTTTCAAACCAGAAACTGATGATTTAAGATCATCTCCCGCTCTTGATGCTATACAAATATTATTAGAAAAAGGCGCAAATGTTTTTGCGTTTGATCCAATTCTTAAATCAAAACCTAATTCTACCAAACTACTTCAAAACTGTACTGTTTGTGCAACAATTGAGGATGCATTGAAAGATTCAGACGTTGCTATGATTTTTACAAAATGGCCTGAATTCAAATCATTAGATTCAAAATTCTTAAAACAATTTATGAAGAATCCGAAAATAATTGACGGACGAGGTTTTCTGACTAAAGAAAAATTTGATAGTGGTACTTATTTTAAAATCGGATATTCAGAATAATAAAGCAGAAAATTAAGTTCCAAAACTTGAATGAAAATTACCAAATTTTCCAAGGAGCTTTTTTTGAATTCCATAGATTTTCTAAGTTATTTTTGTCTCTTAGAGTGTCCATTGAATGCCAAAATCCATTATGTTTGAATGCAGTTAATTTTTTTTCTTTAGCTAAAGTTTCTAGCGGTGCTCTCTCTAAGATAGTTGTATCATCGTTTATGTAATCGAAAATTTCTGGTTCAAATACAAAAAACCCACCATTTATCCATGAAGATTGACCTCTATGTTTTTCATGGAATTCTGTAACATATTCTTCTGATAGTTCAAGTACCCCAAATCTTTCTGGAGGATGAACAGCTGTTAATGTAGCTAAAGATTTTTTTTCCTTATGAAATGATATCAAACTATTGATATCAATATCACTGAGACCATCACCATAAGTTAGGCAGAACGTGTCATCTATATGATTTTGAATTCTTTTTATTCTACCACCAGTCATTGTATCAATTCCTGTATCAACTAATTCAATATTCCACAATGCAGAATCAAATTTGCTAAAATATTCCTTGATCACATTACCTTTGTATCCACAGCAAATAACAAATTCGTTAATTTTGTGAGCTGAGTAAATTTTCAAAATATGCCATAAAATTGGCATTCCACCGATCTCAATCATAGGTTTAGGTTTCAGATGGGTTTCTTCACCAAATCTGGTTCCATATCCACCAGCTAAAATGACAGCTTTCATAATTTATTGATGATTTTTGCCTATTTGACGTTTATTAAACAAAAGAACGTAACACAGAACTTTCAATTTTCGCATGGTTTTAAGTGAATATCATGCTTAAAGCAATCAGACGTTTTTTTGAAAACACATTTACAGCGCAGGTTGAAAATTTCCTTTTATGACGGTAAAAGGAAAAGTTGCTATTATTACAGGAGCTAGTAGTGGAATTGGCTATGCAACAGCTTTAGCATTATCTAAAGCTGGCGCAAAAGTTGCTATAGGAGCTAGACGAACTGACAAGCTGATGCAACTAGAAAATGAAATAAAAAATAGTGGAGGCGAAGTTCTCTCCCAAAAGCTTGATGTTACAAAAAAAGATGATTGTAATGCTTTTGTTGATCAGACAATAAAAAAATGGGGGGCAGTTGATATTTTAGTAAATAATGCAGGATTGATGCCACTTAGCTTTGTAAAAAGTCTCAAAGTTGACGAATGGGAACAAATGATCGATGTAAACATCAAAGGCGTGCTTTTTTGTACAGCCGCAGTTATTCCACATCTGAAGGAAAAAAAATCAGGACATATAGTTAACATTTCATCAGTTGCTGGAAGACTTGTATTTCCCTCCGGAAGTGTATACTGTGCAACAAAACACGCTGTTACCGCTTTTAGTGAGGGATTAAGGCAAGAATTTAGTGCCCGTTCAAACATTCGGGTAACATGTATTGAACCTGGAGTAGTTGAAACCGAATTGCTAAACACAATAACTGATGAATCGTTACAAAGTTTTATTGAAACTGCAAAAAAGTCACAAGGGTTAAAGGCAGAAGACATTGCAGAGGCGATTTTATTTGCAGTGCAATCACCAGAACACATGAATGTAAACGAAATTCTTGTTAGGCCTACTTCTCAAGAGCGATAATCTTTTCAATCTTAATCATCAGACGGTTTAATAATTTCACGATTTGTGCCTAAATCAGGGATCGTCGTCTAGCTTGGTATGATGCCAGCCTGGGGGGCTGGAGGTCGCAGGTTCAAATCCTGCCGGTCCCATTACAATTTTAAAATATCTAACAACTTTTCAAAACTATCTCTAGTTTGTTTCTGTTTATACTCACGCAGCACAGAAATCATTTTTTCTTTTTTAGGTGTTTTACATATAACATCCACCATTTTTGAAATTCTGGATCCTATACAAAGTGCTTGAGTTGCGGATGTCACATTTGAAACTTTTCTATCCGTACTAGAGCTTTCAAAATCAATAATTGTGGTTTTGTTGCCAATAATCACGTGTTTTGTTATATTACTTAATTCTCCATGATCCAAACCTATTCTGTCCAGACTGTAACAATCTTCTAGAACTTTTTTAATTACGGTTTTGAGTTGTGACAAACTTCCTTTCTTCTTTAAACTGGCAATCCAATCACCAATTTTTTTACCATCTAAATATTCCATTACAAGAAAATTTTTACTAAAACCTACTAATTTTGGTCCCACATTGGATCTATTTGTTATTTT
>Ga0257111_1001223_pt1 | contig 10463 bp, 11 predicted proteins | sample LP_taG_6_FD_191567 | JGI IMG/M metagenome (GOLD analysis project Ga0257111, IMG submission 191567) | Marine microbial communities from Northeast Subartic Pacific Ocean, Canada - LP_J_2015_P26_500m | ecosystem: Environmental > Aquatic > Marine > Oceanic | place: Canada: Northeast Subartic Pacific... | reverse complement strand
TGCTGGCACCGTCAAATCTCAACTCAACTCACTTCCTGCTGGGAGAATTAGGTCGAGAATCCTGGCCGCTGCGGGCGACAAACCAGAGTTGGTCGGAATGGTTCTCCTCGAGTGAGTTTGAGCAGTCACCATACACCTACATCGAGCACCCCGTGGCAAGAGAGAATGACTCAGCGTACACAGTAGAGGACGGAGCATTGCACAGCACCGGGTTAATCGATGGCCGCAATGTCTTCGAGTGGTTAGAGTTGTTTGCTGACCCCGATTCTGGTTACAACGATCGATGGGGACCTTTCACCCTGTACGACCCGGTGTACATGAGGGCTGCCAATTTCATGCAGAGCGAGCTGCAGGGAATGGGCTACGACACGCAGATTCATCGCTACTGGATATCCGACTTCTCGTACGCGGTCAACGTTTGCGGCTACAAGGAGGGAACACTGTTCCCCGACGAATGGCTGGTTCTGGGAGCCCACCTCGACATCGCTGAGGCGGGAAGTCCCCCCGGAGGTGGAACCCACATCGGAGCACATGACAACGGCGCTGGTGTGGCCTTGGTCCTAGAGGCTGCCAGAGGCCTCTCTGAGTTCGACCACCGAAGGACCATCGCCGTCTGCTTCTGGTCTAACGAGGAGAACGGCTACGACGGCGTTGACAGATGGATTGAGAACATCCCGTCAGGAGTCACCCTGTCCAACTACCTCAATGCAGACGCAGTCGGGACTAACTGGCCGGGTTACTACACCCTAGTTGTCGACATCATTCCCGAGACTGACAACCAGATCAACGAGCAGTGGCCAATGGTCAGACTGGCCGAGTGGGTCGGCTCGAACAACAACGACATCGCCGAGGCGCTGCGTTTGGGAAGGGAGATCTACAACACAGAGGGTTACGCTTCGATGAAGGATGACGATACGAGCGACCAGAAGAGACTCTCGATTTCGGTGCACGAGTCACAGAGGGGGAGGAGCGACTACGAGAGGATAGCAGACCAGCTCGGAGTAGTCTCGATGGACTTCGGCTCGCTTACTGGCGGTTCGGATTGCTACCACGGACCGTGCGACACTCTCGATACGATGGTCGACATGATGGTGACCGACAACGGTACTGGTGTGCAAAACCTCGTTGAGTCATTCGACCTGATTTCCTGGTGGTTGTTCAGCCTCGCGATGCACCTGGACGAGACGCCGATATACGACGAGTCCTAACTGTACTTCACACCAGTTCCGTAAGCGAAGACCTCGACTGCCTTGATGCTCTTCCGAGATCCTTGAGGAGTCATATCGGAGGTATCTATTCGGACATTTATCACATCTTCCCATCCGTCAGCAAGAGCATTCTCTCGCAACTGCTGCATGGCCTCAGCCCTTCCTGCAGAGATGACCTTCTGGAATATGTCAACCGAACCCCCTACCAGATTGTTAATCCAGCCTATCAGGAGGTGCCAGTGACTGGGCCCGTAGACTACTCCGGCCCAAACCACCCCGCAAGAGGTGATGCCGGTGCGGTATCCACCGTCAATGGTTGTGAGGGGGTCGCGACCGAGTGTCTTTCTTAGCGAGGCCTCTCTAGATGCAGTGTTGACAATCTGCTGATCCAGTTTCTTGCCGCTGAATAGGACAGCCCAAATGAGCATCACTGGATAGACTACCGTCCACAACATTCCGATTAGAGCAAGAAGTAAGAAGGGAAGGAGTACTACTAAGATTATTCCTAGTACCAGCAAGCCAACTACATCTACCATCGAAAAACCCCCGATTACTCGGCCTTAACCGCTGTACCGTAGGCAAACAGTTCTGCAGCACCTGCAGTGATTGCCGAAGTAGCGAATCTGACATTCACAACCGCATTGGCTCCTCGCGACATCGCATCTGCGACCATTCTTCCGACAGCCTCCTCACGGGACTCCTGAAGAAGCTCCGTATACTGTGACAGTTCTCCGCCAACTATGTTCTTGAGGCCTGCAAAAATATCCTTTCCTAGATGCTTGGCCCTCACTGTCGAGCCGCTGACAACCCCGAGAGTTTCAGTAATCATCATGCCCGGAATTGTTTCCGTGTTCACTACTAGTATGCCTTGGACCTTCTGTTCCATGCTCTTACCACATAGTGGTAGATGTTCAAGATTGGGGCTGCTCTTCAGGACGGAATCCAGAGGGTATGTCGAAGGAGGTCGCAGGCTTGGATTTGCTCGCGACTAGGCCTAGAATCCCGAGGAAACAAATATTGCAGATTATTATCTGACCATATCCAGCAATCATGCTGAACGTTTCTATGAACTCAAGATCCACCACCTCCGCCTCAGGGCCATAATCAAAATTAGGCATGAAACCAATCCTCGACATCATCCACATCATGCCCATGCCTCCTAGGAAGTTGACCCCAATCCAGGCCCCTACCAGTTTTACCCCAAGTTCCCTGTCACCCCTCCACAGCACTGGGATGCAAAACAGCCCCATGAGGGCCAGCAAGCCGCTGTGTACGGCTGAGAACTCCAACACCCCCATCATGTCGTCGATGTATTCCACCAACGCATCCCATTCCGCATTCGACCTGTCCCATTCCGCCTTCTCCTCCTCCGTCCCATCTTCTGGATAGGGCTCAAGATCTTCGAAATCTTCAGGCATGAAACTATCAATCAGCATGGGAGAAAGAATACCCGATGCGGTACTGAATAGCATGAACGCCACCATCAGTGCCATGAAGATGGCCAGTCCCTTCAGCCACCACGGCGACGGCTCGCCGGGGTCATACGGTGCCTCTGCCCCTACCATGGCCATGGGGCCCCGTGGAAGAAGGTGCATTTGAGGGCTGGTGAAATCAGTATTCCTGTACTAACCGGGGGATAGTCTGCTCGTTCGAGTGGATGCACTGCCTGCCCGGGTGTATGCAGAAGTGCGCGCGCAGGAATCGGCGTCCAAGGATGAACCTGTGGCGCATCAGTGAACGGTCCTTCAGGCAGACCTCGATATCGAAATCCATTCCGGCTATCTGCAGAGTTGTCCGAATCACTGGACGCATGGTCTCGTGGCCCCCGGTGTCGCGAACACGCCTCCAATCGTGGACTGGCCGCTCGATCCACTCACCGCCATCCTCAAGGCGAAATTGGACCTGACTCTCAAGGTCCGACTCTATGATCTCAATGTCACTGGCATGCAGCGTGTTCGACCATGCTCCAGTGTCCATCTTGGCCAATAGAGGCTCGCCCTCGAGCTCGGGTATCCCAACCCATTCACGCCAGCCAATCATAGCAAGTTCGTACATGGTCATCTTCTCGTTCCGCGGCCGGCTAACAGTGGTTCTTGAAGTCGTCGGTTTCGCTGCGGGAATTTGCTCATGCAAAGCCATCAAAATCGAGCCAATGTTCTACAGTATTTCCAACTATTTCGGCGCCTCGGAGACCACATTCAATCGCTAAGACAGAATCGTTCAAGTATCGCCTCCTTAGGCCGTACCTAATGGCACAAGACGGTATGCCCGAGGCTCTGACCTTCGATGATGTCCTTCTGATGCCCGCTGAATCGGCGGTCCTACCGGCTGAAGTAGACACCACAACCCGTCTGACAAATTCAATTCCTCTGAACATCCCGCTCATCTCAGCGGCGATGGACACCGTGACCGAGAGCGACATGGCCATCGCCATGGCTCAAGCTGGTGGAATCGGTGTTATCCACCGCAACATGAGCGTGGAGGCCCAGGCCGCGGAGGTCTACCGTGTCAAGCGTTTCGAGGCCGGGCTAGTTCTTGATCCGGTGACTATCTCGCCCGACAACACCATTGGAGAACTGAGGGCGATTAAGTCGCAGCACGGTTTCTCCGGATTCCCTGTGGTGGACGACTCTGGAATTCTAGTGGGTATCATTACCAATCGCGATATCAGATTTGTCTCAGACGACTCGGTAAAGGTCTCGACGATGATGACCACTGAGGTCGTCACAGTCCCAGAGCATGTCGACCCGGAGGTCGCCAAGAAGCTCCTCCACCAGAACCGTATCGAGAAACTAATTGTGGTCGATAACGACGGCGGCTGTGCTGGCATGATGACGGTGCGCGACATACAGCAAAGCCGGGACAATCCGGAGTCGTGCAAGGATTCGCAGGGTAGACTGAGGGCGGCAGCGGCCACCGGAACCGGTGACAAAGGCGTCGCGCGCGCCCTAGCGCTGTATGAGGCCGGCGCTGACGCTGTGGTGGTGGACACCGCCCACGGCCATTCCCACGGCGTCATCAATACGGTCAGGGAGATTCGCAAGCAGGCTGCAGACGGCGCCCAGATAATCGCCGGCAACATAGCCACCGGGGCAGCCGCCGAGATGCTCATCGATGCCGGGGCGGACGCCGTGAAGGTAGGAATCGGCCCAGGATCCATCTGCACGACTAGGATAGTCTCCGGAGTAGGGGTCCCGCAACTCACTGCCGTACTTGGGGTGGTCGAGACTTGTGTCAAGAACGACATCCCGGTGATCGCCGATGGCGGCATCAAGTATAGTGGAGACATAGCCAAGGCAATAGCCGCAGGAGCGGACTCGATAATGGCCGGCTCAGTGCTAGCGGGAACAGATGAATCTCCAGGTGAGACCATTCTATACCAAGGCAGGTCATACAAGGTGTACCGCGGTATGGGTTCTGTCTCGGCGATGAGTCAGGGAGCCCACGAGAGATACTTTCAGTCAGAGCAGGGCGATACTAGGAAGTACGTTCCAGAGGGAATCGAGGGACGAGTTCCCGCAAGAGGTCCCGTGGACAATGTACTCTACCAGATGGTAGGCGGCCTGCGCTCCTCGATGGGCTACACAGGCAATGGCAGTATAGTCGAGATGAAGGCCAACTGCAACTTCGTACGAATCACCACCGCAGGACTCTCTGAGAGCCACGTCCACGATGTCGAGATCACTCGCGAGGCACCCAACTACCGTAGGTGATTCAATGGAAAGCATAGTCCTCGGAGGAGGTTGCTTCTGGTGTGTCGAGGGCGCGCTGAAGGGGCTGCGTGGGGTGAGCGAGGTGATTTCGGGATACTCGGGCGGGCATGTCGACGACCCGACCTACGAGCAGGTGTGCGGTAAGCGCACCGGCCATGCCGAGGTCGTACTGGTCTCATTCGACCCTGAGGTAATCTCCCACAGACAATTATTCGATGTATTCTTCTGCATCCATGATAGCACCCAACTCAACAGGCAGGGCAATGACGTGGGCCCCCAATACAGGAGCATTATACTTCATTCCAACCAAGAACAACGCGAGGAGGCATTAGCAGTTATCGAGGAGATTTCGGACGACTACACCGACCCCATCGTGACTGAGGTGGTGCCGTTAGAGAGGTTCTGGCCGGCAGAGAACTATCACGTCAACTATTATTCTAACAATCCCAATAACCAGTACTGTCAGATAGTGGTGTCTCCGAAGTTGACGAAGGTGCGCGCCAGATTCTCGCACCTCTATAGGTAAGTCAAGGATTTCTATACCAGACCGTCCTTCGCAGACGCGTGGTTCAGAGTATGCAACGTAAGAACTTCGGCCGCAACCAGGTGCTTCGGCCGTCGGCAGCCTACACTCCATCTGATGAGCAGGAAGTCCTTCAGATCCTCGATAGACACAGCGGCCAGCGCATCCGCGCTGTCGGCAGATTGCATAGCTGGAGCGAAACGGTCCTCAGCGACGACGTGCTGCTGGACCTGCGGCGATTGAACGACGTCCAGCTCCAGTCCAACGACGATCAGCTAGTTGCCACAGTTGGTGCCGGATGTCAGATTAAGCACCTCCTCAAAGAGCTTAATCGCGAGGGAGCAACCCTGCATTCGCTGGGTCTGATCACGGCCCAGACGATTGCCGGGGCGATTTCTACCGGCACTCACGGTTCGGGACGCAACAGCATGTCGCACTATGTCGTAGGAGTGCGACTGGCACGCTATGACGATTCCAGTGGTCAGGCGATTATCGAGGAGCTGAACGCCGGAGAATCTCTGAAGGCAGCCCGCTGCTCACTGGGTTCGCTCGGAATCATCCTAGCTGTGGAGATTCGCTGCCGTGAACAGTACAACGTGCAGGAGCATTTCACCGAGTCTCGTCAGCTGTCGGACGTTCTGGATGCCGAAGCGTCATTCCCGCTCCAGCAGTTCTACCTCTTGCCTTGGCGTTGGTCTTACTTCATCCAGCACCGGAGAGAGGATGACCGACCACGTTCCCGCCTCGCTAAGTTGTACCGTCTGTACTGGATGGGAACAATGGACTACGGCTTGATATTACAGATTCTTTTCATGGAACGCGTCGTGCGCAGCCGGCGCTTGATTCGGCTCGCCTTTCGGCGTATCATCCCGGCCTTCTTGATTCGCAACTGGAAGGTCACAGACCGCTCCTCGACCATGCTGGTGATGAGGCACGATGCCTTCCGCCACATCGAGATCGAATTGTTTGTGCGCCGAGACCAGTTGGCGGAAGCGCTCGGGTTTGCCCAAGAAGCCATCGAGGTTGCTGGCGGGAGAAAGTCAGCGTTGTCTGCAGACAACCAGAGACAGATTGAGGGGCTCGGCATGCAGGAGGAACTGGCTGGGCTTCACGACCAGTACTGCCACCACTTCCCCATCTGCGTGAGGCGGGTGCTTCCAGATGACACCTTGATCTCGATGGCCAGCGGCGCGGGTGAGGACTGGTACGCGCTGAGTTTCATCAGCTACGCAAAGCCGGCTCGGTATGCTAGTTTTCTCCTATTCGCGAGCTTCATGGCCCGAAGCATGTCAAAACTGTTCCATGCGCGCCCGCACTGGGGGAAGGTGTGCCCACTTGAGGCCGACGAGATAACATCCCTCTATCCTCAGTTCGATGCTTTTCGCACCGTCTGCAATTCGTTTGATCCGCAAAGCGTTTTTCAGAATGACTGGACGGCGGCACTGCTGGAAGCGAATGGCCCTGCGGAAGACCTTCCCTGAAGGATTCCATCTGTCTGGAAGCGCTGGGTAGGTACGCGCATACCTAGTAACACCGTCTGAGCATTGCTTTGTGAGAGTAATATTCAACAGTGCCGCGAAACCGAGCGCCGGCATGGTTCCAGAGAATGCCCGTGGAGACAACGCTCCTTCGGACAAGGCGTGGACAATCCACGCTGCAATTATCGGTGTCAACATGGGTAATATGTTGTTCCGAGGTCTGGAGCTGAACCCGGAAAATCCAGACATGGGGACCGTAATCGGCCTTGTCATCCTTGCAGCCGCGTTGCCCTTCCAAGCTGTCTTCTTTCTCATCAACTCTTACATCCAAGAGTTCGAGAACGCCAATGACATCGAATTCATCATACTGCTGAGACTGTCACTCATCTGCCAGATGGTATCCTACCTGTCTCTTCTGGGAATAGCGTGGCTGTTCTACAACACCCACCAGTACATCGGTATCGCCTTCGCCTCGGGAGCAGTAATCGCCATTGTGCTGGTTAGGTCGGCTACGAATCAGGCCTCCGTCCTGCGTGAGTCCGCTATGTGAGGCCGTAGTGAGGTTGATGGGGGTCAGACTCCACTCAACGCCAATGTCAGAGGCCATCGCCTTCCCTAGTCTGCCTCCTGCATCACCTTGGGACGCTTACCTACTGATGCTGGCGATTCCCTTCATTATGAGGATGGTTTTCGTGTTGCCGCCTTTGATTGATCTGGTGAATACCTACGCCCCACCCGGCGAGAGGACGAAACACATCAGGTGGTTTTTCGTAAGACTGAAGAAACTCCCAATCGAGGGTTTCTGGCTGATAGTCGCCAATGAGGTGCTAGCTTTCCTACTCCCTGCAATCATAGCAATCACTGCCCGCATCTGGTTCGGTCCAATCGGCTGGCCCAGCTGGGAGCAAACTCCGCAGATAGGAGTGACTTTACTCCTCATAGCCGGAACGGCTTGGCTGATTGCTGACTTTGGAAAGATTACCCGCTCGCGTCGTGGCATCCAGTTGCTGACTAAGTACAATCTCACCACAGCCAAGATGGCGGTGCAAGCGGCTGTGGTGGGTCGTGAGATCCTCAAGGGGGTCGGGGAAATCGAGGTACCAAGGCCATGGCGAACAGTGGTAGATGTGGAGCACACTGTAGATGGTGAGCATGTCCCAGCGCCTAAGCGCGGACCGCTTTCAGATCTTGTATCGGGTCTTTTGGACATGGGCGCCGACGCCGTCGAGAGCGCTCTGGAACAGGTCAGAGGGCCCGCTGGGGACATGATGGACAAGCTGGATGAGGACATCCAGTTGAGAATCACTGCTCGCGTCAAGGCGTCTACCCGCTCACTGCTACGCGACACCATCTTCTCGATAGCGCCACTAGTCGTGCTAGCCGGCCTACAGAGTCTGGTCTAGCAGTCTCTTCTCATGTGAGGAGGCTAGCACTATCCAAGCCAGCCCGAGGACAATCTGAACCATCCCTGTCAGGGCAATCAATTCCCTAAGTCCGAGAAGTCCATTCTCCATTATGAGTCCCCCGGCTACTGCCGAAATCCCCATCGTCAAGGTGATTCCAAAGTGGTCGGTTCCAGCCACTCTGCCGCGCCATTCGTCGGCAGATCTCTCCTGGAGGAAAGTGGTTGAAAGTACCCAGTTAAGACCGCTCGCAGCATGGGAGAAGAACACCAGTATCAGAACCATCTCAGTCCACTCTACGGCCGAGACGGCGATGTAGAATAGCCCACAGACCCCCACAGAGAGTCCCAGAAGATACGGTCTCAGACGTGGGTTCTCCATTAGTGGCCTTCCTGCGATGGGGCCGAAACCACTACCGAATCCTCTAGCCATGAACAGGATGCCGATGCCCGCCGCAACCTCGCCGAAGCCGGCTTCCATACCTATCAAAATCAGCAGGAATACCTGGGCCCCACCTCCAGAGGCCCACAGGCCCTTGGCAAACACCACCCTGCGCAGCGGCGGGCTGGATAGGATGTACCTCCATCCAGCGACAATCTCGCTGACGACCACTCGGGGGGTAGCACTCTTTCTCTCTGTGTCTGGGCCACCGGGGGGCAGTGTCATGATTCCTATAGCGGCCGCAATGAAGGTCACAGTGTCTATCCACAGCGCCGTATGGATGCCGTAAATGGAGATGGTCAGCCCGCCTATTGCGGAACCCAGCCCCAGTGCCACCGACCAACCTCCGGAGGTCAGGGCATTGGCAGTCAACAACTCCTCATCGTCACAGATGTTGGGAAGATATGCGTACTCAGCGGGGTCGAAGACTGCTCTAGCAGCCACCATCACCACCGCCAGTACATACACCGATGCCAGACTCCCTAGCAAATCTAAAGCAAGTACGAAAACAAGAATAACCAGAGAAGCGATGTTAGCACCCAACATGAGTCCCTTGCGTGAATATCGGTCAGCCAGCATCCCCGTGAACGGAGTTGCCAAAGCCAGTGCAAAACTCCTCGAGGCCATCACACCGGCAATCGCCAGTGGCGAGTTGTCGGTGGCCTCCCCAGCGAGAATGAAGAGGGCGATTACTGTGAACCAATCGCCAATGAACGAGATTTCGTTCGCAATGAACAGGCGACGGAAAGGGGAGTTCCTTCTCAGCAACTCGATGTAACCTACACCACTCATGTCCATGCGCGTGGTCAGGGCACTATGATACTCGCCCTTGCATGAGAAGCCCTAAGTCTGTCCCGCCAGCGCCAGTTGCATGGTCGAGGAGAGACTGGTCTGGATGGACCTCGAGATGACCGGTCTCGAACCCGAAGAGAATACCATTATTGAGATTGCCACCATAGTAACTGAGGGCGATCTGACTGTGGTTGCCGAGGGACCGACTTTCGCGATTTCGCAGCCCGAGTCGGAACTGGTTAAGATGGACAATTGGAATCTCACACACCACACCGAGAACGGGCTCCTGGACAGAGTCAGGAACCATGGGATTCCGATGGCCGAGGCCGAGATGATGACAATCGAGTTCCTGCGTGAACACTGCATCGAGGGGGTATCGCCGCTTTGTGGCAATACCATCGGCCAAGATAGGCGCTTCCTACGACGCTACATGCCCGAGTTGCACGACTTCTTTCACTATCGCAGCGTCGATGTGACCTCAATCAAGCAACTAGTTGACAGATGGTACCCGAATTTGCCCCGAGCGACCAAGCCCTCAGGGCACCGGGCGCTCGACGATATCCGAGGCAGCATTGCTGAGCTGGAGTACTACCGAGAGCACGTATTCCGTGACTAAAACGGTCCTTTTTAAGGACGATTCCTTGGTGTTTGGGTCATTTCTCTCATCATTATGATTAATAATTATTAAGAAAAATATAACAGCGTACTGCGTAGTTATTCTGTAATAAATTCTAGTTTATTGCCGCTCAATTGGTAGACCTACAGCGTCGGTCAAGACCACATTGACCGCGAAACCTCTCCTGTGGAATGCGATCAGTTCGAGTCCGTGAATAAGATGCCCCGTCACGGCTCTGCCGATGACAGGGCGACCATCGTCGTCCGGAGTCAACTCTCGACGCTCGCCC
>Ga0257111_1001222_pt1 | contig 10465 bp, 8 predicted proteins | sample LP_taG_6_FD_191567 | JGI IMG/M metagenome (GOLD analysis project Ga0257111, IMG submission 191567) | Marine microbial communities from Northeast Subartic Pacific Ocean, Canada - LP_J_2015_P26_500m | ecosystem: Environmental > Aquatic > Marine > Oceanic | place: Canada: Northeast Subartic Pacific... | reverse complement strand
TGTCCACAATAAGATCACGAATAACAGGAAGACCAGGAAGTGGCCTCAAGATTAACTTATTATTCCTTAAAACCTCCGATAAGGGCGTTATACAAGCAAGTCCATTTTTACCATTGATGTTCATACCATCGGATCCACATACACCCTCTCGACACGACCTTCTATAAGCTAATGAAGGCTCCTGCTCCTTAGCTAAATGTAAAAGATCTAAAACCATAATATCCTTATCAAGTGGCACATCTATTGAGATTTCTTGCATATAAGGATCTCTTCCTTCTTGCTCTAGATAGCGGTAAACACTAAGAGAAATCGTTTTATATTCTTCTGAAGGTATAGTTTCTGCTGGTATAGTTGCATTCATATTAATAAGACCTTACTGCTGGTTGAAAAGCTTGTACAGTTTTAGGCTTGAAATTAACATTCCTTTTTGAAACAGACTTGTCAGAGGAAAAATAAATAGAGTGAGCTAACCAATTATCATCATCTCGATCAGGAAAATCGTCCCTTGCATGGGCGCCTCTACTTTCTTTCCTTTCATTGGCTGTTATAGCTGTAGCTTCTGCTACCTCGAAAAGGTTCTGCATCTCTAAAGCTTCTATTCTTGCTGTATTAAATTCAGATGACTTATCTGCCATAAAAATATTATCTACATCCTGACGATCTTTTTCAATTTCTTTTATACCTTCTTTCATGAGATCTTCTCGTCTAAAAACACCAAAGTTGAGTTGCATATTTTCCTGCATGGCTCTTTTTAATTCACTAGTTTGTTTGCCTGATTTAGATTCATTTAATTTATTTAACCTCTTTACAGCTTCTTCAATATCATCAGAGTTTGGTTCAGCTAAATCTATTCCTTGCTTCATAGATTCTTCTATATGTATCCCTGCTGCACGACCAAAGACCACTAGATCGAGTAATGAATTTCCACCTAGCCTGTTACCACCATGGACAGAAACACAAGCTACCTCGCCTGCTGCATATAGACCTTTTACAGGTACATCTTCTCCATCAACTCTAGTTAATACTTCACCATTTAAATTTGTAGGAATACCTCCCATCATATAATGGCAAGTGGGGACAACTGGAATTGGAGAGACAGCTGGATCTACTCCCGCAAAAGTTTTGGAAAGCTCAGTTACACCTGGTAGTCTCTTATGGACTACTTCAGGCCCAAGATGATCTAGTTTTAAGAATATATGATCGGCTTTTGGTCCAACACCCCTTCCTTCTAAAATTTCTAACGCCATGGATCTTGCAACTACATCTCTCCCAGCTAAGTCTTTTGCATTGGGAGCATATCTTTCCATAAACCTTTCACCATCCTTATTAATTAAAATACCTCCTTCTCCTCTGCACCCTTCAGTAACTAATGTTCCTGCTCCGTATATTCCTGTTGGGTGAAATTGCCACATCTCTATATCTTGAACAGGCAATCCAGCCCGTAAGGCCATACCTATACCATCACCAGAATTAATTAAGGCATTTGTAGTTGAAGCATAGATTCTTCCAGCTCCGCCCGTAGCTAAGACAGTAGCTTTTGATTTTATAAAACATATTTCTCCGCTAGCTATCTCAAAAGCAATAACTCCGACAACATCATTATTCTTATTTTTTACAAGGTCTACTACAAACCATTCATTTAGAAAGTTTGTTCCTGCTTTTAAATTAGCTTGGTATAAAGTATGTAAAAGAGAATGCCCAGTTCTATCTGCAGCTGCACATGTTCTTGCTGCCTGACCTCCTTTTCCATATTCCTTAGATTGCCCACCGAAAGGCCTTTGATATATTCTTCCTTCAGGTGAGCGAGAAAAAGGAAGCCCCATATGCTCTAATTCATAGATTGCCTTAGGTCCGACACTACACATATATTCTATAGCTTCTTGATCGCCAATATAATCAGAACCTTTGACCGTATCAAACATATGCCATCTCCAATCATCATCAGGATCATCACTAGCAATTGCACAAGTAATGCCGCCTTGAGCTGAAACAGTATGTGACCTTGTTGGAAAAACTTTAGATAACACAGCTGTGTTAAGTCCTGATTCAGCAAGCTGCAAAGATGCTCTCATTCCAGCACCCCCACCTCCTATAATAATTCCATCAAACTCTCTAACTGGAAGACTATCTGCTGTTATAGTTTCATTTACTAGCATGTTTATTTACCAAATTATAAAAATTGACCAAAAAAGAGTTATTAATATAACTAAGGCACAAGCTACTCTATAAGCCCCATAAATATATTTTGAAAACTCTCCTAACATCAAAGGAGTCAAGTAATCAGTTCCTACTGCCCATGTACCTAACCAGGCATGAATAGCAAATGCTAGAACACTAAAAGAAGTAAATAATTTCATCCAAAAAGAGCTATATAATTGATTCCAGAAATCAAAACTAATAGGGGAGTTCAAAATAAGAACTGAACTTACAACTACAAAATAAGCAGCAAGAATAATAGCTGAAATTCTTATCCATATGTAATCCCTTGTTCCTGAACCTAATATTCCTTTCATATCATCTACCATAAGAATGTTATAGAAAATAAAAAAGAGAGAATAAATAAAAAAAGAGTTAGCCAACTAAGTATTTCAGAAGATTTAAGGGTTTCTCCTATTCCAAAAATATCTGCTAGAAGGTGCTTTACTCCAGCCAAGAGATGATAAAGAAAAGCAGAAACCAAGAGAATTAGAAAGACTTTTAAGAAAGGCGCTTCGAGTTGAATAATTAAAGATTGAAAACTCGATTCAGATCTTAATGAACGATCTAAAATCCAAACAAAAGATAAAAAACCAAAAAATATCGCTACTCCAGATAACCTATGTAAAAATGAAACCACTCCAATTATAGGTAAATGGATTGTAGTTAAATCTAAATTGACAGGTCTAGTATCTTTTTCAATCACTATCGTAAATTGCGAATAATTTATGGCTTAAGGCGCGACGTGCCCCTAATTATAGATTGAGACAAGGTTTATGCAACGACTATTTCTTAAGATTTAAACTAGGCATTATTAAGTAAATTACTAATAGAATAGGGAGTATTATTAAGAAAGGAAAAATATGATTAATTTCATATAGAAAACCTCCACTTATGGGTCCAATTGTAAATCCTAAGCCTGGAGCTATCATGGCTAAACCAACTGCTGCCCCTTGGTTTGTAGAATTAGAATTTAAAGATGCTGTAGCTGTATAACCTGGTGAAGCTAAACCCATACCTAGACCTACTAAGGACATACCAACAACTATAAAAATAAAATCTGACGAAACAATAACTACCAACGAACCCGCTGCAAAAAAGGGTAAAGAAAGCTGAAGTAATCTTAAAGATGCACCACCAAACCTCTGAACAAAAGTTAACTGAACTATAATAGAAGATATAGCCATCGCTCCCAAAGACATAGCTGTAGCTGAGGCAGTCTGATAGAAATCTAAATTAAATTTATCTTGAAGATAAAATGCAGTAACTGATTGAATGATAGCAAAAGCTGTAAAAACCAGAGTTCCAATCAAAATAAGTAATCTGAGATTTGAATCTAATACAGTTGTAAGGGCTTCTTCTGAAACTAGATTAGGATCTAAAAGTTTTGATTCTGGTAAAAAAAATATTACAACCAAAAGAACACAAATAGTCAGAGCTGTCATAAAAAAAATTGGAGTCAATAAACTTAAAGTTTCTATTGAATCAGGAAAAAAACTAAATCCAACAAAAGTGCCAACTAAAACAGGACCAAGAATAGTTCCTAAATTGTTGGCAGCACCAAATTTTCCCATTCCAGCAGACCTATCTTCTTCTGAAGTAATATCAGCCACATAGGCTCCCATTGCAGGTCTTTGCCCTGCAACTAGAGATGAATTGAGAATTCTTACAAATAAAATTAAAGAAAATAGAATAAAAAATGAAATTTCTTTTGTTAAACCCTGATAGACAATAAAAGAGAATAATAAAGTTGTTATTACATAACCTACTAATCCTATAATAAGAACTTTTTTTCGGCCCACTTGATCACTTAATTTTCCCCATAAGGGTGTTAATACTAAAAATATAAATGAAGAAGCTGAAATAATTGAAGTAATTTGTATTTCAGTGAACTCAAATTCTCTACCAATAATTGGCATAACTTGCCAATAAACCGATTGACCCATACTAATAAAAACTACTGCAGACATAAGAACCCAGATTATATTTTCTGAATTTACAATAGGAGCCGCAGATAGATTACTCACTTTCCTTATCTATCCTCAATAAAAATGCATACTCCATTGCTACCTCTTGAAGACTTGCGAATCTGCCACTCACTCCACTATGCCCAGCAGTTAAGTTCATCTTCATAATAATTGGATTATCTGAAACTGAATAATCTCTCAGCTTAGAAACATATTTTGCTGGTTCGTAGTACTGAACTTGTGAATCCCATAAACCTGCTGTAACTAAAATCGCAGGATAAGGTAATCTATCTATATTATCATAAGGAGAATAACTGAATATATAATCAAACTCTTCTTTCTTTGATGGATTTCCCCACTCCTCATACTCACCGGTAGTCAAAGGTATAGAAGAATCAAACATTGTTGTTACAACATCTACAAAAGGTACGTTTGAAATTATACCTTTATAGAGCTCTGGTTCCATGTTTGCTATAGCCCCCATAAGCAAACCTCCTGCGCTCCCTCCTCCGGCATAAACTCTATTAGGAGATCCAAATCCTAACTTAATAAGTCCTTTTGTAACATCAATAAAATCAAAAAAAGTATTCTTCTTTCTTAACATTTTTCCATCTTCATACCAATCCCTACCGAGTTCTTGTCCTCCTCTGACATGAGCTATAGCAAAAACAAAACCTCTATCAAGAAGTGATATCCTTGTGGAGCTAAAACTTGCATCAATTGAGTGTCCATAAGAACCATAACCGTAAAGAAATAATGGATTACTTCCTTTTATAAATTTATCCTTCCTATAAATAAGTGATACTGGGACCATAGCCCCATCTCTTGCTTTCAAGTTTAATCTTCTGACTGAATAATTACTCTTTAAATATTTACCCTTAATATCTGCCTGCTTCAAAAGAGTTTTCCTAAGAGTATTAAGATTTATAGAATACACACTGTCAGGAACTCTCATGCTGCTATAACTTATATATAACTTATTAGAGCTATATTCTGGATTAGCACTAAAATGTAAGCTATATGCAGGATCATTAAATTTTAATTTTCTTGGTTGCTTACCTTTAGTATCTAAAATAATAATTTCATTCAATCCTTGTGCTCTTTGCCTTAATGCAATTTTTGAAGGAAAAGTAAGAAAAGATTGAATTAATATTTTTGGATCATGGGGTATTAGTTCTTTCCATTGATTCTTATTACCAGCACTATCCAACGTTGATTCCATAAGCCTAAAATTCTTTGCCTTCCAGTTAGTCAATATCAGAAATCTATCATTATCATCTTCTATAGAATAAAGGTGATTCTTTTGTCTAGGATGAAAAATTTTTGGATCCATATTAGGCTTACTTGATTCTATGAGCCTTACTTCTGAACTAGTTGAGCTGGAAATATTAATTTCAATATATTGTTTTGAACGTGTATTTCCAACAGAGATATAAAAAGTAGGGTCTCTTTCTTCATAAACTAGAATATCGTTCTCCTGATTTTCACCAAGAATGTGCTTGAACAACTTAGAAGGTAATAATGTTTCAGGATGCCTTTCTACATAAAAAAAATCTTTTCCATCCCGAGACCAGGCCATATCTCCAGAAGTTCTTTTTAAAGAATCACTTAAATTCAGGCCACTATCAATATCTCTAAAAATAATCTCGTATTCTCTTCTGCCAGAAGTGTCCTGAGCAAAAGCAATAATATTCTCACTAGGAGAAATACTAAAATTAGCTATTTGAAAAAATTCAAAGCCTAAAGCCAATTTATTTACGTCGAGAATTATTTCCTCTGTGCTGTTTTTAGAAGACCTACGAACGAATATTGGATATTCATTCCCTGGTTTATATCTTCTAAAATACTCAAAAGAGCCCATTTTAACCGGTACTGAATCTTCTTTCTTTGGTACCCGCTTGACTATTTCATTAAATAATTCTTTTCTTAAGTCTTCTCCATCACTAAACCATGCTTCTAAATATTTATTCTCTTTTTTTAAATGATTTATGACTTTTTTATTTTTACGAGTGTCATCTCGCATCCAATAATAATTATCTATTCTTTGTATACCATGAGCTTCCATTTTATAAGGAATCTTGTCAGGATTAGGTATAATTTTGTTCATGCTTACATCTCTATTTGCCCAGATACTAGTTGTGAAAAAAGCAAACACTAACAGAAAAATTAATAATCTTATTAAACTAACCAAAATTTATTTACTTCTTTTCTTTATGACTCTTTTTCGTTTTTTCTTCTGTCTATCAGTTAAAATATTTTTTTTATCTTTAAATGGATTTTCTGTTTCTCTTAACTTAATAAACAAAGGACTTCCAGATAACTCTAGATGTGATCTAAAGAAATTTTCTAAATATCTAATATATGAAGGTTGAAGGTCAGAGATGTTATTTCCATGAATAACTATCGAAGGGGGGTTTTTACCTCCAGGATGTGCATACTTTAATTTAGGTCTAAATCTACCTTTCATTGTGGGTGGCTGTCTATCTACTGCTTTATTTAAGATATCATTTAAATTAGAAGTATCAAGATCTTGGGTAGCAGAAATATAAGCTCTATTTGCTATGTTTAAAAGCTTTCCAATATGCCTTCCTTCTTTAGATGAAACAAAAGTAAAATCAATGTAACTTGCAAATCTAAGCTTTCTTTCTATCTGGTTAATTATCAATCTTTGAGCTTCAGCATCTAAAACATCTACCTTATTTACAGCTACTACTATTGCCTTCCCAAGAGCTGCCGCAAGGCTAATTAGGTGTAAATCTTGATCAACTAATGCTTCAGTCCCATCAATCATAACTATTACTACTTGTGATTTCCTAATAGCAGCTACTGATTTTCCTACAAAAGATTTTTCAGTTGCTTCTTGGATTGATCTCTTACGTCTCATGCCGGCAGTGTCAATCAAGTTAATTCTTTTACCCCGATAAACAAAAGAACCTTCTACTGAATCTCTTGTAGTCCCAGCTTCAGAGGATACAAGGGCCCTTTCTTTTCCCAATAGTTTATTCAATAGAGTAGATTTACCTACATTAGGTCTTCCAACAATAGCTATAGACATTTCATTAGATAAATCTATTTGTTGATCTTCTGGGAAAGAACCTATCAACAGTTCATGCAGATCTCTTATACCTCTATTGTGCGCAGCTGAAATATGAAAAAGATCTTCGAAGCCTAATTTAGTAAAATCTGAAGAATTTAAGGCTCCTGACAATACATCAATTTTATTTATAATTGGAATTAATTTCTTGTTAGTCTTTCTTAATTTAGTAGCGATTTCTTGATCTAAAGGTAGCATACCTTCTTTAGCATCTAAAATTAATAGAAAACCATCTGCTTCATCAATTGCTAATTCAGTTTGAGCTAGAACCTCTTTGCTTAAATTTCCACCAATACCTATACCGCCTGTATCTACCAATGTTATCGAAGAATTACTCAATTTACCGTATTTCCTGTCTCTAGTCAGACCGGGATAATCAGCTACAACTGAATCATTGGTTTTTGTTAAGAGGTTGAAGATAGTTGACTTACCAACATTAGGTCTTCCAATTAAAGTAACTATAGAAAGCATAATAAACCCTAGTGTAGAGGGTGCTGATTATAATAGATTACTTGATAGAGAGTGATATTAATCGTCCAGAACTGTCACTTACCAACAACTCATCAGAGAAAGATACAATTTCGTTGATTGCTTTATTTGAGATTTTACTTCTTGCTAAAAACTTGCCGTCTTTTGAATCTATTACGTGAAGATATCCTTCAAAGTCTCCTACAACTATCTTTCCTTTGATATTTACAGGTGATGTAAGTTGTCTTAACTTAAGACCTTCTTGTCTCCAAACTGTGACGCCAGTTGACAAGCCAAACCCTTCTACAATATCTTTTTGATTTATACCTATTACTCTAGATCTAGACTTAATAAGATCTTTGGTAGTAGAAAACTTCTCTTGCCACAATGCTCTCCCGGAAGTTAAATCTATTGCAGTAATATTTCCTTGATATGTGGCAGCTACAAATACCCTTCCATCTACAATGGCTTTTCCATCGATATCTACTATTCTTTCTAGCTCAGATTTACCTTCATTTAATGTTATGGGAAGTTCCCATCTCACAGAACCAGAACTAGAAGAAATCATTGCCGACTTTCCATTTGCAAAACTAGCAAAAACAGCTCCATTGCTTAAAATAGGGGTAGAAGTACCTCTTAAACTTAACTTAGGAACCTTAGAAAGATAAACCCAATCCTCTTCACCATTTCTTAGGTCTAAAGCAGTGACTTTGCCATCAGCTGTCTGTACAACTGCTATTGAACCGTCAGTAACTGGAAGAGATAAAATCTCACTGGAAAGTTGCTTTCTCCACAATTCACCCCCCTTATTCTCATCTAAAGCTACTAGCTCTCCATCTAAAGTGCCGTATAACAAAACTTTAAACCCAGCACCTAATGCTCCTGAAATATAATCCTCAGTCTTTTTTGACCAAATCTCTTTACCTTTCGATGAAAGAGCATATATAGATCCTTCGCTAGTAGCGTAATAGATAGTATCAGAAGTTAAAACTGGTTTATGAGTACCATAGCCAGGTTTTGATCCCATATTCTTCTTCCAGAGAGTCTTAATTTGTAATTTATTTTCAATAGAAATCAATTCTGCAGGTTGCTCTATTATCTCTTCTTCATCTCCCCAAAATTTTAAGTTTCCTAATGTCGTACAACTCGAAAAAATAAATATTGACGAGCAAATGAAGAGATACCTTAAATAAATTTTATTCATCCAAAATTTCTAAATCTGCGATCTTCATTAAAATAATATTTTTCAATAGTGGACTCCTGTTTAAGTTTAGAGATTCAAGATAAGAGACTTTGGCTTCATTTAATCTTCCAAGAAGTACTAATGCGTCTCCTTTAAGTTCCAGTAGGCTAGCATTTAAAGCCTTGGATTCAGATAAGAAATCTATGACTTCTTGAGACTTGTTTTGTGATAATAAAAGTCTCGCTAATCTAGTACTGGCTAGAGTTGAAAGCGGCTCTTGATTATTGCTAAAGTTACTCCTATTTCTATCCAATATCCATCTCAACTGGACTTCAGCTTCTTGTAACCTATTCTGAATTACGTAATATTTACTGAGCTGAAGCGCAGCTAAATCAGCATACCCTTGATTGGAATATATCGTTATTATTCTCAAAGCTTCTATTTCAAAATTTTCTTGGGATACATCATCATCTAAACTAAAATTTTCTATAAAATATTGATAATCTTTTGCAGCAGATAATGCATTTTCTAAAGTCTGTTTTTTATAATAATCCCAACTTAGAATAGTCAAAACAATTGCTATTAATGAACCTGTAACAATATATTTATAAGAACTCCACCATTGTGAAATATTTTCTAGCTGCTCATCATCATTTGAAAAATTAGTAGACATAATTATTTAGTAAAGTTTATTAATTCTTTTGAAATTTCAGTGAATGATATTTTCATTTGGGGAAATGATCCTCTTAAATCTTTTATAGTTATTTTCTTACTATTAATTTCTTCTTCTCCTAATATTAAGGCTATTTTAGCTCCCGCCTTATCAGCTCTCTTAAGCAGTGTTGATATTTTTTCATCCCCATAATGAAGTTTTAGATTAAAAGATGGCAGAGTACTCCTAATTTCCTCTGCTAACTTTTGGGCAACTGAAAAACTCTCATCACTAAGACAAATAAAATAACCATCAAGACTTTGGTCACTTACTAAAGCAGAATTTATAACCTCATCCAGAAGTAAAATCAACCTTTCTATACCAATAGAGAATCCAACTGCAGATATATCCTTTCCACTTAATTGTTGAACAAGCTTATCATACCTTCCACCTCCACAAATCGCATCTTGAGAGCCTAAGGAATCTGATTTCCACTCAAAAACAGTTCTATTATAATAATCTAAACCTCTAACAAGTTGATGATTAATACCATACTTTATTGAATTTTGATCTAACAACTCTAAGAATTTGTGGAAATGATTTTTACTATCTACGTCTAAATAATCATATATTTTAGGCGCATCTAACAAAATATCTTGAATTTTTGGAGACTTAGAATCTAGGATTCTTAAAGGATTCTTTTTAGATCTATCAATAATTTCTTTACCAATTGAAGATTTGTTATCTTCTATATATCTCATTAAATGGTCAATATAGTTTTTTCTAGATTCGTCGTTACCTAAGCTATTAACTTCCAATTTTAAATTTTTTTCTACCCCTAATGCTTTCCAAAGCCTAGAAGTCATGAGAATCATCTCAGCATCAATATGAGGGCCTCTCATACC
>Ga0257111_1001219_pt1 | contig 10472 bp, 9 predicted proteins | sample LP_taG_6_FD_191567 | JGI IMG/M metagenome (GOLD analysis project Ga0257111, IMG submission 191567) | Marine microbial communities from Northeast Subartic Pacific Ocean, Canada - LP_J_2015_P26_500m | ecosystem: Environmental > Aquatic > Marine > Oceanic | place: Canada: Northeast Subartic Pacific... | reverse complement strand
TCGTGGTGGCCACCCAGCGTCCGTCAGTCAACGTCATCACCGGCGTCATCAAGGCCAACATCCCGGCGCGACTGGCCTTTGCCGTGTCCAGCCTGGCCGACAGCCGGGTCATCCTGGACCAGCCTGGCGCCGAGCGTCTGGTGGGGCGTGGCGACATGCTCCTCCTGGGCCCCAGCTCGAGTGTGGCTCAACGAATCCAGGGTGCCTGGGTGGATGAGAACGAGGTCCGTCAGGTCGTGGAGTCGTGGGTGGCCCAGGCGCGGGCGGCCACCGATCCGGTCACCGGTGAACTGGTGGAGTCGGCCGGCGACACGGCGACCGCCGCTGCGACCATCGATCCGGCCGGCGTGCCGGCATCCCCGGCGGCCACGTCGATGGCGCCCCTCGAGGACATCACCACCGACTCCTCTCGCCCGACGGTCACCGGGGCCGCTGCCGGCAACGACGACGAACTGTTCGAGGAGGCCCGACGCCTCGTGGTGACCAGCCAGTTGGGGTCCACCTCGATGCTGCAACGCAAGCTGCGGGTCGGGTTCGCCCGGGCCGGGCGCCTCATGGACCTCATGGAGGAGGCCGGCGTGGTTGGACCGTCCATCGGCTCCAAGGCCCGGGAGGTCCTGGTCGCCCCCGAAGAACTCACCGACCTCTAGGAGCAGGGCTACTAGTTCCTGCGGGTCCCGTCGGGGCCCCGGTTCCCTCTCTTGTCGAGCCCGGCAGTGGGGGAGGTTTAGTACCCTCGATGCGTGGACGTCCTGCTCGCCATCGTCGTGCTGGCCGGAGGTCTGGCACTGTTGATGGTGGCCGCCGACCGGTTCGTGGCCGGTGCGTCGTCGCTCGCCGTTCGCCTTGAGGTATCGCCTCTGGTGATCGGTGCCGTGGTCCTCGGATTCGGCACCAGCGCCCCCGAACTGATCGTGTCTACGGTGGCCGCAGGGCAGGGTCAGATGGACCTCGGCCTTGGCAACATCGTTGGGTCCAATATCGCCAACCTCACCCTGGTGCTAGGCATCGGCGCCCTGATCCGGCCGATCGACATCCCAGAGGGGACCAAGCGCAGGGCCGGGGTGTGCGTAGCGGCGATGCTCGGCTTCGCGCTGCTCGTCCAGGTCCAGGCGTCGTGGTGGCACGGTGTCGTGCTGGTCGTTGGCGTCCTGGTGGCCGTCTACCTGATGTTCGTGATCGACACCGACGACCTAGCCCCGCCCGCCGCATCGCCGGTGGGATCCATGGCGACCGACTGGGGCTGGACGGTGGGCAGCCTGCTGGTGACCCTGGTGACAGCCCAGGCCGTCGTCTGGTCGGCTACCGAGTTGGCCGACCAGCTCGGGCTCCAGGGTGGATTCGTGGGTCTCTCCATCGTGGCCTTCGGGACATCGCTGCCCGAGCTGGTCACCGTGGTGGCTGCGGCCCGACGCAACGAGGCCGGCCTCATACTGGGCAGTTTGCTGGGCTCCAACGTGTTCAACAGCCTGGCCGTGGGTGCCGGACTGTTCCTGGCCGGAGACGGGGTGCTGGGCGACCCGTGGCTACGGCGTTGGGGCCCGGTGGCCATGGTCGGGGTCGTGATGGTCACCATGGTGTTTCTCCTCCCCATTCGCAGCCGCCGAATCGAGCGGGCCGAGGGCGTAGCCCTGTTGGCCGGCTACCTGGGGTTGATGGCCGTCTTCGCGATCCAGTCCGCCACCTGATGGCCCGTATCCAATGACCGGTACCTACCACTTGGTGACGCTGGGCTGTCCCAAGAACCAGGTCGACTCCGACAAGTTGGCCGGCACCCTGGCGGCCGACGGGATGCAGGCCGTCGACGGTGCGGGTGAGGCCGACCTGATCGTGGTCAACACGTGCGCCTTCATCGACGAGGCCCGCCGGGAGTCCATCGACACGGTGCTGGCCCTGGCCGACGAGCGTCGCGACGGTGCCCGTCTGGTGGTCACTGGCTGCATGGCCGAGCGGTATGGCAACGAACTGGCCGAGGCGCTACCCGAGGTCGACCGGGTGGCCGGCTTCGGCGTGCCCGTCACGCTGGGATCCAAGCCGTCCAGCGGCATCCAGCCAGAGGCCGCCCCGTCGTTCGACCTGTTGAACCTGCCCCGCCCGGCGTCGGATCGGCCGTGGGCCTACGTGAAGGTGGCCGAGGGCTGCGATCGGGCCTGCGGATTCTGCGCCATCCCCACGTTCCGTGGGCCGCAGCGCAGCCGGTCCATGGAGGATGTGCTGGCTGAGGTTGATGCCCTTGATGCCCGCGAGATCGTCCTCGTGGCCCAGGACCTGGCGGCCTTCGGACGCGACCAGGGCGTGGGCGACAAGGCCATTGTCCCCCTCGTCGAGGCGGTGGCCGCCCGGGTCGACCGGGTGCGACTCCTCTACCTGTATCCGTCGGAGCTCACCGATCGCCTGGTGGATGCCGTGTGCGCCACCGGTGTGCCGTACTTCGACCTGTCGTTGCAGCACGTGTCGTCGCCGCTGATGCGCCGCATGCGCCGGTGGGGCGACGGCGGACGGTTCCTGGAACGCATCGCGGCGATCCGGGCACGGGAACCCGAGGTGGCGTTCCGGTCCAACTTCATCGTCGGCTATCCCGGCGAGACCGAGGAAGATCATGACGCACTGCTCGACTTCGTGGTCGAGGCTCAGGTCGACTGGTGCGGATTCTTCGCCTACAGCGCCGAGGAAGGTACCTACGCGGCGGACCTGGACGGTGCGGTGGACCCCGGCCTGATGGCCGAGCGGCTCGGCGAGTTGACCGAGATCCAGGACCGGATCACCGCCGATCGCCGGGACGAACTCATCGGCCGGACCGTCGAGGTGCTGGTCGACGAGCCCGGCGTGGGGCGCACTCACCGTGAGGCGCCAGAGATCGACGGCGTGGTGTCCGTGCCCGAGGACCTTCCGGTAGGTACCTTCCAGTCCGTGACGGTGACCGGAGCCCTCGGGCCCGACCTCGAGGCCATGGCGCCCGGACCGGTGATGGTGTGAAGCACGTCCGTACCGTGGTCTCGCCGGCCAACCTGGTGACCCTGGCCAGGCTGCTACTGGCCCCTGTGTTGTTCGCCTTCGTGCTCGATGCCCGGGACGTCGACGGCGTGACGTGGGCCGGCTTCGTGCTCGGCGTTGTCCTGGCGTCCACCGACTACTTCGACGGGATTCTGGCCCGCCGCCGTGGCACAGTGAGCCGTTGGGGCGCCTTCCTGGATCCGTTGGCCGACAAGGTCGTGGTGATCGGCGTGGCCGTCTGCCTTGGCATGGTCGGCCGCTACCACTGGGTCCCCGTGGCTCTTCTGGCCTTCCGTGAGGGCGTCATCACGATGTACCGCCTGTGGTTCGCCCGTCGTGGCCTGGCCGTGCCGGCCCGCCAGTCGGCCAAGTGGAAGACCATCGTGCAGGGCACCGCCCTGTTGCTCGCCGTGCTGCCGCCGCTGCGTGACGCCGACCTGGTTGTCGGGGCGTTGTTATGGCTGGCCGTGGTCTTCACCCTGCTGACCGGCGCCCAGTATCTGCTGGATGGCAGTCGGGCCACCAGCACCACGGGCACCAAGTCGGCCTGAGCGGCCGGGTCGGGGAGGGGAGCGGAGCGTGCGTTGCGAGATCGTCGCCGTGGGTACCGAACTCCTACTGGGCCAGATCGTTGACACGAACTCGGCGTGGATCGGCGAGAAGCTGGCCCTGGCGGGCATCGACTGCCATCGCCACACCTCGGTGGGGGACAACCGGGACCGCATGCTGGCTGCCATGGCCGAGGCTCTGGAGCGGTCCGACGCGGTGATCGTCACCGGTGGCCTCGGGCCCACCCAGGACGACATCACCCGTGACGTGATCGCCGAGCTGCTCGGTGTGGGGCTCGTGCGCGATGAATCGCTGGTGGCCCGCATCGAGGCCGTGTTTGGCGGTCGGGGGCGTCCCATGCCAGCCAACAACCTGCGCCAGGCCGACGTCCCAGTGGGGGCCCGGACCATCGACCAGATGCCGGGGACGGCCCCTGGGCTGGTCTGCCCGGTGGGCGCCGCCTCTTCTGGCGATGGCGACGGCGACGACAGCCCGAAGGTCATGTACGCGGTGCCCGGTGTGCCGTGGGAGATGCACCAGATGGTGGAGGGCACCATCCTCCCGGACCTCAAGCGGCGGGCCGGCATCTCGAGCGTCATACGGTCGCGCACCCTTCGCACATGGGGGCGGTCCGAATCGGGGCTGGCCGAGGACCTGGCCGACGAGATCGACCGAATCGACCGTGACGGTGGTGCCACCATTGCCTTCCTGGCCAGCGGCATGGAGGGGCTCAAGGTACGGCTCACCGCCAAGGCGGCCACCGACGCCGAGGTGGATGCCCTGCTGGCCGACGGCGAGGCCCGGGTGCGGGCCATTGCCGGACCGATCGTGTTCGGGGTGGACGACCAGACCATGGAATCCGTGGTGCTGGACCTGCTGGTTGCCCAGGGGCTTCGCCTGGCCACCGCCGAGTCACTGACCGGAGGAATGATCGGCACCCGCCTGACCGAGGTGCCGGGATCCAGTCGGGCCTTCATGGGGTCGATTGTCGCCTACGACGGTGAGGTGAAGCGGTCGCTGCTGGGCGTGTCCGAGGGCCCGGTGGTGTCCGAGGAAGCCGTGAGGGCCATGGCGCTCGGGGCGTGCGAACGCCTGGGTGCTGACGTGTCGGTGGCCGTGACCGGCGTGGCTGGACCCGACCCGCAGGAGGGCCAGGAACCGGGCACCGTGTGGATGGCCACCTGTGTCGACGGCGAAGTCCAGGCGGTTCGGACCCGTTGGCCGTTCGACCGGACCCGGATCCGGCAGTTCACCGTGATCACGGTCCTCGACGCGCTCCGCATCCGTCTGCTGGCCCGTCGGAACGCGTGACCGGCGGATTCGGCTGGTCAGGTCGCAGTGCGCCTCTTCGTGGCCGTACGGCCATCGGCCGAGGCAGCCGACGTGCTCGATCAGGTTCCCCGGCCTGAGGCGCCCCGGCTGCGCTGGCTGCCACGGGCCCAGTGGCACGTCACCCTCCGGTTCCTGGGTGACGCTGATCCCGACGAGGTGGCGGCGGCGCTCGCCGTGGTCCCGTGGGGCGAGATCGCTCCGGTGGACGTGAGGCTCGGTCCGGCCACCTCTCTGCTCGGAGATGACGTGGTGATGGTGTCGGCCGAAGGCTGCGACGACCTGGCGGTCCGGGTTGTGGCGGCCACCGGACACCTTGGCCAGCCGGCAGAGGTCGGCCCCCGGGGGTATCGCCCGTTCGTCGGGCACCTGACGCTGGGTCAGTTCAGGGGCGAACTCCCGTCCGGCTCGGTCGGCTCACCGGTGTCCGTGTCGTTCCGGGCCGACGAGGTGCTCCTGGTGGCAAGTCGGACGCTGCCCGAGGGTGCCGTCCACGAGGTGATCGCCGCGTTCTCGTTGGGTGGATGATCCCGGTGGGGGAGGCTGGTGGCCGGGTCAACGCTCCTCGAGGGTGATGCAGGCCGAGTTGATGCAGAACCGGTCGCCGGTAGGGCCCGGGCCGTCGGGGAACACGTGACCGAGGTGGGCGCCGCACGACGAACAGGTGGTTTCGGTGCGGACCATGCCGTGGCTCGAGTCGGTCCGGGCGTCGACCGCAGCGCCATCGGACCCGTCGGGGCCGCCGGTTACCGGTGCGGTGAAGCTGGGCCAGCCGCAACCCGAGTCGAACTTGGCGTCGCTGTCAAACACGGCGGCGTCACACGCCGAACAGCGGTAGGTGCCGGCACGCTTCTCGTCCAAGTAGGTGCCGGTGAAGGCTCGCTCGGTGCCCGCCTCCTGGGTGCAGTGCCAGGCCATGGGGTCCAACCGCTCGGCCAGGTCCGGGTTGGCGGCCGCGTGGGCGGCCCGCTTCTGCTCGGGGCTCTGGTCTCCGGTGGGGGTCTCCATGGTCCGACGGTAGTTCAGAAGGCCGGATACTTGCATCGAACGCCTGTTCGGAAATACACTTCTGTCATTCGAAGGGGAGCGTTCCTGAAGCCCACTTCAGAAGCAACTTCAGAGGCACTGTCACAGGTCATCCCTAAGTTCACCGCCAACAACCCCGAACTCGACAACAGACCAACTGGAACCGGCCACCGGGCCGGCAGACACACTGGAGAACACGACATGGCAAAGCACGGCAGGACGATGAGCGGCGGAGCACTCGAGGCGGGATCCGAGCGCACCAAGGCACTCGACATGGCCCTCGGTCAGATCGAGAAGCAGTTCGGCACCGGTGCCGTCATGAAGATGGGCGACAAGGGCTCCATGTCGATCGAGACGGTGCCCACGGGGGCGCTGGCCCTCGACCTGGCCCTCGGCATCGGTGGCATTCCACGGGGCCGGGTGATCGAGATCTTTGGGCCGGAGGGCTCAGGCAAGACCACGCTGGCCACCCACGTGGTGGCCGAAGCACAACGCAACGGCGGTATCTGTGCCTACATCGACGCCGAACACGCCATGGACCCAACCTACGCCCGAGCCATCGGCGTCGACGTGGACGAGCTCCTGATCTCCCAGCCCGACACCGGTGAGCAGGCTCTCGAGATCGCCGACATGCTGATCCGCTCCGGGGCGCTCGACGTGGTGGTCATCGACTCGGTGGCCGCCCTGACCCCCCGGGCCGAGATCGAGGGCGAGATGGGCGACGCCCATGTCGGCCTGCAGGCCCGGCTCATGTCCCAGGCCCTTCGCAAGCTCACCTCGAATCTCAACAAGTCCCAGACGATCCTCATCTTCATCAACCAGTTGCGGGAGAAGATCGGCGTGATGTTCGGCTCGCCGGAGACCACGCCGGGCGGACGGGCCCTGAAATTCTACTCGTCGGTCCGTCTCGACATCCGTCGTATCGAGGCCATCAAGGACGGCCTCGAGGTGGTGGGCAACCGCACCCGGGTGAAGGTCGTCAAGAACAAGTGCGCCCCGCCGTTCCGCCAGGCTGAGTTCGACATCATGTACGGGAAGGGCATCAGCCGCGAGGGCTCGGTGATCGATCTGGCGGTCGATCTGGGCATCGTGAAGAAGTCGGGCGCCTGGTACACGTACGAGGGCGAGCAGCTCGGCCAGGGCCGGGAGAACGCCAAGAAGTTCCTGCTCGACAACCCCGAGGTCATGGTCGAGATCACCGACCGGGTCTGGCGGGAGGTCCAGCCAGAGGAGCCAGAGAAGCCAGAAAAGCTCGAGGCCGCCGAAATGGGAACCGATGAGGCGGGTCCCGATGGCGAGGAGTTCTCCGAGGTCGACGACCTGCCCATCTCCCTGGACAGCTGATCTCCCTGAACGGCTGACAAATCGCTGGCTTGACGGCCCCGGCAACGTCCCTCCGCTTCGGCGGGCTGGGGATGGTGTCGGGGCCGTAGCCTTTCTTCCGTGGCATCCCCGAACGAGCAGACCGCCGTGCGGTCCTACGTCGTACGTACCTACGGGTGCCAGATGAACGAGCACGACAGCGAACGGATCGCCGGTCTCCTCGAGGCCGACGGGATGGTCCCCGCCGAGTCGGAGGCCGAGGCGGATGTCATCGTCCTGAACACCTGCTGTATCCGGGAGAATGCCGACAACAAGCTCTACGGCGCTCTCGGCAACCTCAAAGCGCTGAAGACCGAACGGCCCGACGTCCAGGTGGCGGTGGGTGGTTGCCTGGCCCAGAAAGACCGTGACCTGATCCAACAGCGGGCCGGACACGTCGACGTCGTGTTCGGCACCCACAACGTCCACCGGGCGGCCAAACTTCTGGCCGAGGCACGTGGTCACGGCCCGGTCATGGAGATCCTCGAGGAGACGGCCCGCGACGACGCCGATTCCTTCCCCTCGGCGCTACCGGCCCAGCGGGACGCTGACCACAAGGCCTGGGTGACCATTCAGATCGGCTGTGATAACAGTTGCGCCTTCTGCATCGTGCCGGCGGTGCGGGGACCAGAGATCAGCCGTCCCTTCGGCCAGATGGTGGCCGAGGTTGAGGCTCTGGCTGCCGACGGGGTCAGCGAGATCACCCTGCTTGGCCAGAACGTGAACTCCTACGGACGCGACCTGACACTGCGACTCCGCGGTATGGACGCGGGACCGGCCGATGCCTACGAGGCGGGCGCGGTCTGGACGGCCGACCCGGCCCGTCGGGCCCGACCACTCTTCGCCGACCTGTTGGCGGCCAGCGGTTCTGTTGAGGGGATCCGCCGGGTCCGCTTCACCAGCCCACACCCCAAGGACCTCCGTCCCGAGACGATCGCCGCCATGGCCGACACCCCGGAGGTCTGCGAGCACCTCCACCTCCCACTCCAGTCGGGCAGTGACCGGATCCTGTCGGCCATGCACCGCGGCTACACGGCCGAGCGGTACCTCGAACGCCTCGCCGCAGCCCGGGTGGGGATCGACGACCTGGCCGTGACCACGGACCTCATCGTGGGATTCCCTGGTGAGACCGGGGACGACTTCGAGCGCACGCTCGAGGTGGTGGCCGAGGCCGGCTACGACTCGGCCTACTGCTTCGTCTTCTCGCCCCGGGAGGGCACCGAGGCGGCGGCCATGGTGGACGACTTCGTGGATCATGACGTGTGCGTCGACCGCTTCGAGCGGCTCCAGCGTGTCCTAAAGCGATCGGCCACCATTACCCACCGGGCTCGGATCGGACGGACCGAAGAGGTCGTGGTCGAGGGCCCGGCGAAGCGGGAGCCCGACCAGGTGACCGGACGGACCCGCCAGAACAAGCTCGTGCACCTGCCGGCCGGTGACGGGCTACGGACCGGGGCCTACGCCACGGTGCGCATCACCGACGCCGCCACCCATTACCTGCTCGGCGAGTTGGTCGAGGTGACTGCCCCGCCCCGTCATCGCCGGCGCATTCCCGTCGCCTCGGCCTGATCGGTGCAGCCCAACGGGCATCTCGCCATCATCGGGGCCACGGCCTCAGGCAAGTCGTCCCTGGCCCTCGAGGTGGCCCGGCGTCGCCCGGGCACCGAGTTGGTCTCCATGGACTCCATGGCCCTATACCGGGGTATGGATATCGGTACGGCGGCTCCGACGGCCGCCGAGCGGGCCGAGGTCCCCACTCACCTGCTGGACCTGGTTGATCCCGACGAGGACTATTCGGTCTCCATGTTCCAGAAGGCGGCCCAAACGGCCATTAGTGACATCACCGCCCGGAGTTGTCGGGCGGTCCTTGTCGGGGGGACCGGGCTCCACGTCCGGGCCATCGTCGACGACCTCGAGATCCCAGGTCAGTGGGCTGACGTGCGCTCAGACCTCGATGCCGAGCCCGACACCACGGCGTTGTACACCCGTCTCGTCGAGCTGGATCCCGTGGCCGCCGGACGAATGGAGCCCACCAACCGTCGCCGGGTGGTTCGAGCGCTCGAGGTCACGATCGGATCGGGTCGGCCGTTCTCGTCGTTCGGACCGGGGCTGGAGGCCTACCCGCCTAGCCCCTTCACCCAGGTGGGGCTCCGGGTGGACCGCGACCGGTTGGACCGGCGGATCGCCGATCGCTACCGACGCCAACTGGACGAAGGGTTCCTCGACGAGGTCCGCCGTCTGGCCGACCTGCCCGGCGGGCCGTCGAGATCGGCCGCCCAAGCACTGGGCTATCGGGAGTTGCTGTCTCATCTGCGAGGCGAATGCACCCTGGATGAGGCGGTGGATGAGGCGATGGCGGCCACCCGGCAGTTCGCCCGCCGACAGGACCGGTGGTTCCGACGGGATCCGAGAATCGAGTGGTTCGACGTGGGCGACGAGCCGATGGTGGTCCTCGACCAGGTGCTCGACCGTTTCGACGCTGCGGAGGCCGGCCGGTAGTGGGCGAATCTGGCGTGGGTCTGACGCCGGGGTGGGGAAGACTGTCACCGTGCACCTGACCCACCACCACGGCCTGGGAAACGATTTCCTGATCGGATTCGTAGACGAGGTTCCCGTCGACGGGGCCGAGATGGCGCGCCGTCTCTGCGACCGGACGACCGGCATCGCCGCCACCCCTACAGCATCGTCGAGAGGCGCCGACGGACTCGTCCTCGGCACCACCAGTGTCGACGGCCGCCCCGTGTTCACGCTGTTCAACAGCGACGGGAGCCGGGCCGAGGTGAGCGGCAACGGTCTGCGCTGCTTCGGACAGGCCCTGGCCCGTCGTGACGGCGTCGCCGACCTCGAGGTGGTGGTCGACACGGTGGCGGGTCCTCGTCATGTTGCCGTCCGGGGCGGCCCGACCGCTGTCGAGGTGCTGGCCACCGTCGAGATGGGCGTCGCCGGGCCCGGCCCGGCCTTCGATGGTCTGGACCTTGGCCTGGTGGGCGTGGAGGTGCTCCACGCCGGTAGTGCGGACCTCGGTAACCCCCATCTTGTTCTCGTGGTCGATGACCCAGACGCCGTGGATCTGGCGGTTGTGGGACCGGCCATCGAGGCCCACTTCGCTCCGGTGGGTTGCAACGTCCACCTGGTGGCCATCGAGGCCCGCTCGGTCATTCGGTTGCGACCGTGGGAGCGGGGCGCCGGGCTCACCGAGGCTTGTGGGTCAG
>Ga0257111_1001218_pt1 | contig 10474 bp, 12 predicted proteins | sample LP_taG_6_FD_191567 | JGI IMG/M metagenome (GOLD analysis project Ga0257111, IMG submission 191567) | Marine microbial communities from Northeast Subartic Pacific Ocean, Canada - LP_J_2015_P26_500m | ecosystem: Environmental > Aquatic > Marine > Oceanic | place: Canada: Northeast Subartic Pacific... | reverse complement strand
TAATGCGAGCATCACTAATGCTAAGTCTGAGCCCGTTGGCGCTCCCAGCAGGGAATACTATGTCGAGAGGAGCTAGGAAAGTCGCAGTGATTGGAGCTGGGAACGTCGGTGCGACCTGTGCCTTCGTACTAGCTCAGAAGAACATAGGAGAAATTGTGATGCTTGATATCTACGAGGGATTCGCCAAGGGGAAGGCCCTCGACATGAGTCAAGGAGGTCAGGTACTCAACTACGATGGAAAGATTACCGGAACTAAAGACTACAGAGACATCGCTGGAGCCGATGTTGTCGTAGTGACCTCGGGGTTCCCCCGGAAGCCTGGAATGTCTCGCGAGGACCTGGTCGGAAAGAATGCCGACATCATCTCCGAGGTCGGGGCGGGTATTCGAGAGCATGCGCCCGACTCTGTCATTGTCATGGTTACCAATCCACTTGACCTGATGACTTATCATATGCAAAGGGTTACTGGATTTCCTCCTGAGAGGGTTGTTGGACAGGCGGGAATACTGGATTCAGCCAGGATGACTCACTTCATCGCTGAAGAACTGGGAGTGTCTAACGAAGATGTTCAGGCAATGGTACTCGGTGGTCACGGCGACACAATGGTGCCACTTCCCCGGTACACCACCGTTTCGGGTGTCTCAATCACCCAATTGATGGATGCTGAAACCATAGATGCCATCTGCAAGCGCACTGCGAGCGGTGGTGGAGAGATCGTTAAGCTGCTTGAGAAGGGTAGCGCCTTCTACGCACCCGGTTCGGCGGCAGCGATAATGGCTGAGTCAATCCTCAATGACAGGAAGCGCAGCCTACCGTGCAGCGCCTACTTGAACGGGCAGTACGGTCTCGATGATATCTACATCGGCGTACCCGTAGTGCTTGGCAGCAACGGTGTGGAACGGATAATCGAGCTTGATCTGGAGGAGTTCGAACTTGAGAGCCTCCATGAATCGGCCGAATTCTACAAGAAACAACTCAGTGGAATCCTCGGATACTAGTCCGTTGGTTTATTTTGTTCTGAGGGAGTGGGTCGTGCGTGGAGAGACAGTGCGAGCACATCCACCTCGAGCATGATGGCAAGCTGCTTCTCGTCGACATGGACGGAAATGGTCCCGCGATTCCCAAGAAGGGGAGAACTGAGTGGGACGAAGGTAACTTCCTAATTAGGCTACCAACCCCTGGAGAGGCTGAGATTATGGGACTCAGGTGGAAGGAGAGGAGGATCAACAGATTTCGCCTCGGAGTGTACGACCACACGGTAATCGTCGCTACGCCCGATATCACATGGCCAGAGCACTGGGCATGGAAGGATGCTGTCATCTCTGACAGTGCTGTCGACCCAGTGGCGCGCGAATCGGTCTATCGGACCCTACACAGGGTAGTGAGTAAGGTTGTCATCACCAACTCTGAGGATAGAATACTGATGGCCAAAGTGACTAGAGGATTCTTCACCGGATGCTGGACTCTTCCAGGTGGTTTCGTCGATTACGCGGAGCATCCTCGTAAGGGTGCCGAACGTGAGGTGCTCGAAGAGTTGGGAATCAATATCTCGATAGCCGACCCTAAGGGAGAATCAGGAGACGTTCGAGCAGGTGACGATGGGGCGTTCATCCAAGAGGCCATATTCCAACAGGATGGAATCAACTGGATATCATTCACTTACAAGTGCCATGCAGATATTCCAGCAGAGGACATTGTCCCCAAGGATGATGAGATAGAGGAAGCTCGATGGTTCACACGCAAGGAAGCCCTCAATAATGCGGTTTCACTATTCGATATAGAAGCTATACAACAAATCGAATAGTGGTGGGCCCGCCAGGATTTGAACCTGGGTCTATTCGCCCCCTCGAGTCCATCGTCGCCGGGGTCGCGCGTGAGGTGCGCGGGTGCCTGGTGCGCGGCGAGGGCGAGCGCGTGGACGTGCTGCTGACTCTGCTCGAGGCGCTGGGGGGTGAGCCGGCTTGACCTCAGCGCACTCTGACCATCGACTGATTCATCCTACCATCTGGACCTGTGACGACGCCGCCGACCGGTCGCCATCCAAGTCTGATGGCGTCGTTGACCTGAGCGTCCAACACGGCCACCAGATCCACGCTGTCCTCTATCACCCCTTGGCCCCCGTCTTCGCGGGTTCCCGCAGTCACCGTCTTGTATTCCATCAAGCCGCGCACTCTCTGTTAGTAGAAGGAGGCATCGCATGAGCGAGGCTCTGGCAGCCTGGAACGGTTACGCCTTCGACGTGCCCCGGAGGCCCTGGCTTCGCAAGGGTGACCTGCACGCTCGATGGCTTCGCAGACAGGCGTCTGAGATGGTGGGCCCGCCAGGATTTGAACCTGGGTCAAATCGTCCCAAACGATCTAGCATAAGCCAGACTAACCCACGGGCCCTGAGTCCTACCCACGGGAATGAACAGCATGAAGGTTACTAGAGCCAGTACCAACTTTCGGAGTCGGCCATTAATAGGATTCCTTCCATCTCTGCCTGCCCGATGACCTGCTCTGCGGTCGGATTGGCATAACCTTCTTTTTCCAATTCTGATGAGAGAGTTTGGATAGTCAGCCTACCGTCGCTTCCGGTTGATTGGCGCATAATCCTGCGTATAGCCTCAGGCCCTCCTCTGGTCTTCTCCCTCAGGACAGTCCTCCGGCTCTGCTCAGCGTCGATACGGGACTCTATCTCCTGACTAATCTGTGAAGGAAGGTTGGATGCGGCTACCGCCTCGGCGAGGCCCTCAGGAGACTGAAACTCCCTCTGTGTCTTGCCCTTTGAGGAGCCGCATCGAGGGCATGATGAGTACGAAGCTTTCCTAGAGCCGAACGAGTTGCCGCAGATGCACTTGACTAGTATCCAGACTTCATCCACGCTAGAACCACAATATCGCGGTACAATAGTTTGTCCCGAGCATTACTGGGCCGGTTTGATGTATCTCGGGCCCGTGCGGTGTGCATGGTTGGGCCCAGAGTGATTGTCGGTTGGGTGCTCGCTGTGTCTCTAGTAGGGATGTCGGCGAATAGCTTCGTTGCCGAGGGTGCGCTCACCTCCGAGGCATGGGGATTTCTCTTGTTGACTCCGCTGGCTCTGATGATGGCGCTCAATCCTACGGTACCTTGGGAGAATACTGATTCAGATGGAGTCGAGGAGTGGCCGGATGACGAGGGTTCCGAAGAGGGGGAGAAGGATGTCCCTGATCCAATAGAATCCGGCTTCGACATACCAGTCCTGTAATCACGTTAGTCTGAGCGTCTCCAAATTTGCAGGAGCGTAGGTCTGTACCCTGAAGCGCTCCCTCAGACCCTGTCGGAAGGCGTTGCATGTCTGAGGATCCCCGTGATGGCAGATAATCTTGCGAGGGGTCGGATTCAGAGCTGAAACGTAATCGAAGAGTTGGTTCCTGTCCGAATGGCCACTAAAGCCGTCTATGGTCACCATGTTGCACCTGATATCAATCATCAGGGTCTGTCCCTTATCCATTAGGGGAACTTGGGCATGACCTTGCTGCAGCCGCCTGCCCAACGTTCCCGAAGCCTGGTAGCCAACGAAACACAGAGTATAGCTGGGCTCAGGTGCCCAGTGCTTGAAGTACTCAACAATAGGGCCTCCAGTCATCATCCCACTGGTAGCGAGGACGATGCAGGGGCTGGGGTCTAGGAGAATCGTATCCCTCTGCTCGCGCGAGTCGACCTGCTTGAACCACGATGAGTTGAAGGGGTTCTCGGAACCTCCCTTCAGCATCTGACGACGGAGGTCCCTATTGAGGAAGTTTGGATGACTGGAGTGAATCGCTGTGGCCTCGGATATCATTCCATCAAGCCAAACGGTAACAGGCTTGACCTTGCCCGATTTGAATAATTGGTCTATTGCTATCATGACCTCTTGAGATCGGCCGACTGCGAACACAGGACAGAATATCTTGCCACCCCTCCCAAGTGCGTCGATGATGAGGTCATGCAACTCTTGGCTGGCCTGCTGCCTTGTCGGCTGGATATCCTGAGGTCCTCCGTAAGTCGATTCTATTACTAGTGTCTCGACCTTAGGGAACCTTACTGTTGCTGCGTCGAAGAGCCATGACTTCTCGTACTTGATGTCGCCTGAGAAAAGCAGCTTGTGTTCGCCCTTACCTTCTCCGATTTGCATGTAAACGCTGGATGAGCCTAGAATGTGTCCGGCGTTCTCCATTGTCATCTTTATGTCCGGCGATATATCCGTCTTGTCACCCCAGTTGACATCAACAACGTGCTTGATGCATTCCTGTATATCGGCTTTCGAGTATGGCGGTTCGTTACCCTCTGCCCGAGCGACCTTGATGTAATCAATCTGGAGTAGTGTCATGAGGTCACGAGTCGGTGGTGTACAGTAGACAGGCCCTCTGTAGCCGTACTTGAACAGAACTGGGAGCATGCCAATGTGATCTATATGCGCGTGAGTAATCACAATCGCGTCCAAATTGTCCAGTGGGAGCAATTCAGGAGCGGTGAAGAAGGGTTCTACCTCACTGCGTTTGGTGGTTGGCTTCGCCCCGCAATCTACGAGTACCTTAGACTCGTTGGTAGTGACTAGGTGCATCGCCCTGCCGACCTCTCTGTAAGAGCCCAGTGCAGTGACCCTGACCCATGGCTCACCGGGCCTTGGAAGGCGATAGATGCGGGTGCCGAACTTCCTTAGCAGTGATTTCCTGTCATCTGCCATCTCCTTGCGGTATCGTCGAATGTCATGCTGGGTCCGACTTCCTATGGCAGGCGCCCTGACTACGTCGACTAACCAACCAATCTCATCACGCAGAGCCTTGATGTTCGAACCCTTTGGACCAACGGCTGCGGAGGGGTCGTCGCATTCGAGGATAACTTGGCTGAGAGCAGGGTCGAGCCAGGTCTTGCGAACATCGGCATCAGGAGGAATCAGTCGCGCGACCGCGTCGTGAACTGCATTTTCGTCGACCATTATATCGGCATGGGGTCTGATAACTATGCGACGTTTGATGGTCTTCGCTATTCTGACCGTGAGGTTATCACCAGAACCGCTGAATGCCATTGGCTGCTTGGTCACTATCGATATCGAGCCAGCCTCTAGGTCGACCTCGTAGTCGACATCCTTGGGTATTAACTTCGAAATTTTCTTCTTCAATTCACTCAACGTAAGGCGCATTCATTCACATCCTTGCTATGCTCGCGGCAGTACTTGTCACCCACTAGAATGGGAGGTTGGCACTTGGCCGGGAGGGGGTTAGATTCCAGACAGGAGGTTTGATACCTCGTCTTCAGAGAGTTGGTTGAAGCCTACGCCGGGGGTGATAACGACGAGGTCCATTCCGTTGCCGCTGGCGGCGTCGCGCTGTGCGGAGGCGAGCAGGGCCTTGGCGGCTACGCGCAAGGCCTCGTCCGCGGACATCCCCTCTGTGAACTGATCTTCGAGTACTCCGTACATGTAGGGGCTGCCAGAACCGGTGGCACAGTAGACGTCAGGGATAGAGCCGCCGGCCGAGTCTATGCTATAGACACTAGAACCGGAATCATCCACGCCTACGATTAGAAGTTGGACATAATGCGGTCGGCCAACTAGGATGTTGGCAGTTAGTGTAGCGGCGCCCTTCACGGTCATTGGGGTGCCGTGCTTGAGCTCGTAAAGGCGCAATTCGGCCGTGAGAGTGCGAGATAGCGACTGAGCGTGCCCCACCAACCCTGCAGTAGTCAGAGCAACTGAGTTTGAAATCTTGAATACCTTCTGCACGTTCTTATTGGCTATGAAGTGCCCCATAGTGGCCCTGTGATCAGCCCCGACCACGACTCCGCCGTCAAAGGTAATCCCGATGGTACTGGTTCCAGTCTTGACGACATCCATAGAATCGTTCATTGAGCCACCTGCTGCAAGGAAGTCCCCAGCGAACCCGACTCGTTTTGGGCCCCTTATGAATGCGACGGGAGAGGGGGCTGGAAAATCGTGGAATGGGTGTAAACGGGATTTACGCGCTATGTCCTACCGCAGAAGTCAAGGCGGCGTGTAGAAACGGGCACTCGTGGCTAAGGGTGATGCAAGTGGGCCGCGCTGGATAGAGATGCCTAGCATCCCTGATGATGCGAGCATGGCTATGGAGCCCGGTGAGAACTACCACGACCTTGCAGACAGGTACCCCGACGCCCCAGTTTCAAGAGGAACTGGTGACGCCATCGTTCATCGTGCAGTACTCGACGATATCACCGGCGTACCCATGGTGATGGACTGGATATCAGATGGAGACCTAGTAATCGTGGAGATGAGCAGGATGCTGAGCCGGGAGCTTGAACTGCAGACAGCAGTAGAGAGGCTCAGGGGCTTCGTAGAGGATGACTTGTGCGGCGAGGTAGTCAGGCTAGGGGATTCGCGACTTCTTCTGCTACCCTCTGAATTTGAGAGCACTCGGAAGTCCGAGGGTACATCGATGTATTTCTGAGGTGATTCCATCGAGAGCCGTATCGAGCAGCCATGCCCGGTTTGCGATTCTGGTAAAGAATTGACAATGATAGCGCACACTTCCGAGATACCATATTTCGGAGAACACACCCAGTTAACTTTACTTTGTGACTCATGCGGATGGAAGCATACAGACTTCATCCCCGCAGAAGGTAGCAAGCCCGGAGGATGGAGTTTCAAAGTAAATTCGTCTGAGCATTTGAGTGTGAGGGTAGTACGTTCCTCGTCATGCACGGTGAGACTGGTTGAACTGGCGCTCGAAGCCTCTCCGGGAAACAGTTCTTCAGGTTACATCTCCAACATCGAAGGCGTGTTCAACCGCTTTGAGGATGTCATCATGATGCTCCATAGGCAAGCTGAGGATAATGATACCACTGAACAATGCGAAACCCTTCTGCGAGAGATTAGGAGAATCAGTACTGGGCAGGGGTCTGTTGAACTCCTACTCTTGGATCCTATGGGGCACAGTCAGATTCTTCATGATGATGCGAATCCGAGAGAGCTTACAGAGGACGAACTATCAAAGTTACAGACAGGCCCATCCATCCCAGTGTTCGACACAGACGATCTCTAGAGAGCATCAGGGGCGAGAAATTCATCTAGCCTATCGGACCACATGTCCCTACGTTCGGCCAATTCGTGCAGCCACTCTGTGGCACTATCGATGCAGATTTGCTTGATTTCGCCGGCAAGCATTCGACCGCTCTCGTATTCTGCCTTGATTTCTGACAAGGCGTTGTCATCGCGCTCGAAGAAGAACTGGAGGTACTGGAAGGCCACGTCCTTGGAACAGTCGCCGCCGAGGCGGCGGTGCTCTTCTACAGTAGGTTGCCCTCCGCTGAATGACCGTTTGACCTTTACTTCCATCTCCTCAATCGACTCGTCCATGAAGATTGTCGTCTCCGGCTGTGAGGAGGACATCTTGTTCCCCGTCATGCCCACAGCAAACCTGTGGTAGGTCGAGCAGGGTGGCATCAAACCCATGCCACCTAGCTCGCGCTCCAGGGCAAGCATTTGCATTCGCACGCGAGCTCGGTCATCGAGCGTAGCACCAGGGATGTCGAGTGTGCCGTACTTAGGATTGGTTAGCATATCAGCAAATCCTAGGGGCGCAAGTGCCCCTGCCATTCGATCGAAGAGAACAGCCCTCGCTGAATCGTCGACCTTTCCACCGATGATGCCTAGTGCTCGCTGATTTCCCTCCTGCACCGATAGCGCCACCGTCAGACCTCCTTCCTTGCGTGGCTTGACATTGAACCAATGAGTCTTGCCTGCAATACCACGAGTGAGTCTCAGGTGAGGATCTTGATCGATACCGACAGGGACTACGATGGGGCGCAATCCACCGAAGTCCTCCAGTTGGGGATGAATAATGTCGCCGACTTGAATCAGTGGTGCCTGAACGTGAGCCAGATTGGTCTCGCCACTGAATCCGTATATCGCCTCAAACTCGGACAGGTTCGTCCTTTTACCTAGAGTAAACGCGAGTCGTTGCACAGCAGGTCTTGAGCTCTGGAAGTAGACCTTAGTGGAATCAGGATCGAGGCCGAGGGCGGCATAGTTGTGGACGTACTCATTTAGGGCGGTTTTGCGACCCTCCTTGAGGGAGGTGCCTCGGGTGGCTAGTGCCTCGAGGTCAGCAACTGTAACCGTGATGTCGGCGCCCTGCTCCTGGAACCATTTGACTTGGTCTATAACCATAGAATGGCCTAGGTGCATCCTGCCACTAGGCATCAAACCTGTCAAAACACCAAAGGGTTCTGCCCGCTGGATGCAGCCAAGAACTACGTCGAGATCACGGTGGGCGAATACAATACCTCGACGGTGCAACATACTCGGATTCGGGAGTTCGGACGGATTTACTGTACTGAGGCCGAACTGTTCGATAATTCTCGCGTAGTCCTGCGACTGCTCAGACGACCATGGGTCTATGCGTTCGCCTCCCGCCACGTCCCGTGGCCTGCAATGCCCTCAATCAAGGCATCGCCCCTCAAAGCCACCAAGAGTCCAACCGTTAGACCGAAGTATGTAACCGCCTTCGAGCCCCCATGGCATCGATACACTGCATTGGGGCCGGGCTCGTGGGCTCCTACGTCGCATGCAGGTTGGCCGATAGGGGGCATGACGTGCACGTGCATGACATGAATCCACGACCAAAAGTAGTTGGATACCCTGGAGTAACGATTCATCACGGCGATGCTTTGGACCACTGCGAAGAACTGAATGAGTACGCAGAGGTGGATATAGTCGTCAACATGCTACCAGGAGATATAGGGAAGATTGCAATGAATACACTGAATGAGCAGGGCTACAGGACGGTTGATCTCAGTTTTAGTGACGATACTCCTGACCTGCATGACGAGAAAGCGAGGGATTGGGGCACTAGTATTCTATGGGACGTAGGGATAGCACCCGGTCTGTCTAACATGCTTCTAGCAGAGGCCCATCGTAGGCTGGGCCCGTTAGCCAGAGGTGAAGTCCGGGTCGGAGGCAATCCAACCGGACCAACAGGAGGTTGGAACTACATGGCTCCGTTCTCACCTAAGGACGTCATCGCAGAGTATACCAGACCTGCAAGAGTCATCAGAGATGGAGAAGAGGTGGTCCTACCTGCGCTTACAGAGCGTCATCTTATTGATGTCCCTGAGCATGGCCAGATGGAGGCCTTCCTAACTGATGGATTGCGCAGTGTACTCAGTTCAATACCTGCTGTCGAGATGTCGGAGTACACCGTCCGATGGCCGGGTCATATCCAGCGATTCATCGATGAGAGGAATGCGGGTACCCTAGATGAGGACGAGTTGCTACGTGAATGGTGGTTTGACCACAAGATGCCTGAATTTACTTGGATGGAGGTAAGGGCAGAGGGTCACGATGGCACCGAGATGGTGTGGAGAGTTGCTGACCATGGTGGTGATGATGGTTCGTCAATGGCGCGCAGCACCGGGATGGTGACCGCGTGCTGCGTCGAAGAGTGGCTGGCCGATCCAGAGATGCTCCCTCCGGGTGTGCATGCACCCGAGGCATTGTCTCCGGGAGTCGTTGCCCGGATTATCCAAACCATGCGCTCGGAGAGAGTTAGAATCGAGGGCCCTGATATCGAGTTGTGACTATTCAGAAAGTTCTCTACGATCTCTCTTGACAAGGTAGTTAATGCTCACTGGCACTGCAATCAGCACTGCTGCTGCAATCACCGGGAGAGCCCAATTCATCTCAATATCTGCTGGCCTTTCTATGAGCCACGTAAACACAAGGTCGGAATTCTGGAAGTCCGAAGACCACTGGAACAGATTGGTAGTATGGTGGCCGACCACGGTCACGGCATGGTGCAACCCGTTGAACGTGACCTGCGGTGTGGACAGGGTGGAATTGGGCTCACCATCAAGTTCTATGGAAGCGGTCATGCCCGGCTCTATCGTCAGGAGTAATCCGTCTGCTGTCTCACTCCAGCCGGCTAGGAGATTACGCTGATCCACTTCAATAACCATCAAGTCGATGCCTGAGGAATCAGTGACTCGGACCACTCCCCTGTCGAACTGAAGCCTTACTGTTCCGGGGACTGCCCACGAAGATTGGTTTTGGAGTGTAGCTGTGATGGTACTTCCCTCGACGGTTACGACGACCTCGTTGCCCGACATTCGGTGGTGGTGCCACTCGCCCCAGGTAGTGAACCAGACATCCTGCTGCTCGAGCCATGACATCACCCCTTCATCCTCCCTCAACTTGAGGTCGTCCTTCCTCGCTTCCCAATAGATGCTGACTAGGACGTCCTCCTCTACTGATTCAAGCAGTTCTCGGTCTGCTACTCCCTGCTCCAAGCTGCCCCCATTCCTCGTCATAGTAGTGAGGCCTACGGGTGCCTCCGTCAGCAGATCGCCTACGATTTCAAAACCGGCTTCAATCAGAGCGGTAGCAGTGACCTCGTCGAGATGCTGCCCGGGAACTCCGAACGATATTGGATGCGAGTCCCAGCGTGAGGCATTGGTAAATTCGGAGATGTAGCCCTTACAGGCCTCAATGACCCAGATTT
>Ga0257111_1001217_pt1 | contig 10475 bp, 9 predicted proteins | sample LP_taG_6_FD_191567 | JGI IMG/M metagenome (GOLD analysis project Ga0257111, IMG submission 191567) | Marine microbial communities from Northeast Subartic Pacific Ocean, Canada - LP_J_2015_P26_500m | ecosystem: Environmental > Aquatic > Marine > Oceanic | place: Canada: Northeast Subartic Pacific... | reverse complement strand
AGATCTGAGGGATTTGGTGATGAAGTTAAGAGAAGAATTATGATTGGAACTTATGTTTTGTCTTCTGGATATTATGATGCTTATTATCTAAAAGCACAAAAGGTAAGAAAACTTATTAAAAATGACTTTGACGAAGCTTATAAAAAAGTAGACGCTATATTAACTCCTTCCACACCTAGCTCAGCTTTTAAAATAGGAGAAAAAACAAATGATCCAGTTTCTATGTATCTAAATGATATTTTTACGGTTCCCGTGAATTTAGCGGGCTTACCAGGAATTTCTATTCCAGCCGGGCTTGATAACAAAGGTTATCCATTAGGATTACAAATTATCGGTAAAGCTTTTGATGAACAAAATTTGTTAAATATAGCTTATGCTATGGAAGAAAAAATTAATTTTAAAAATAATATAAAAGAGTGGTGGATTAAATGAGCAAAACAACAGGTGAATATTTAATCTCTAGAGAAAAAAATATATATGAAGTTGTGATTGGCTTAGAAGTTCATGCTCAAGTATTGTCAAATTCTAAATTATTTTCATCTTCTCCAACAAAGTTTGGGGCAGAACCTAATACACAGGTAAGTTTAGTTGATGCAGCTTTTCCTGGTATGCTTCCAGTAATAAATGAGTATTGTATAAAACAGGCAATAAAAACAGGAATAGGATTAAAAGCAAAAATAAATAATAGATCCATTTTTGATAGAAAGAACTACTTCTACGCTGATCTTCCTCAAGGATATCAAATCTCGCAATATAAAAATCCTATAGTTGGGGAGGGTACCATAATACTAGATATGCCTTACGGGCAAAGAGAAATAGGTATTGAAAGACTTCATTTAGAACAGGATGCAGGTAAGAGTATTCACGATATAGATCCAAAAAATACATTTGTTGATTTAAACAGATCAGGCATAGCTTTAATGGAAATAGTTAGTAAACCAGATTTAAGATCTTTAGATGAGGTTAATGCTTATATAAAAAAAATAAGATCTATAATGCGTTATCTAGAAACTTGTGATGGGAATATGCAAGAAGGTTCTCTTAGAGCAGATGTTAACGTTTCTGTTAAGAAAAAAGGTACAAAAAATCTTGGTACAAGATGTGAAATAAAAAATGTTAATTCTATTAAATTCATGCAAATGGCAATTGATTATGAGGCCAACAGACAAGTTGACCTGATTGAAGAAGGTAAAAAAATAGATCAAGAAACAAGATTGTTTGACACTAAAAAAAATGAAACTAGATCAATGAGATCAAAAGAGGATGCACATGATTATAGATATTTTCCAGATCCTGATTTATTGCCTTTAGAACTAAAAAATGATTTTATAGAAAAAATAAAGTCTGAAATTCCAGAATTACCCGATGAAAAAAAGAAAAGATTTATTGATAAATTTAATCTATCTCCATATGAAGCAAATATTTTAGTTTCTGATAAAGAGACATCAGAATATTTTGAAAAAGTTATAAAAAAATCTGATGTAAAATTGGCTACAAATTGGATTACAGGAGAATTATTTGCTTTATTAAATGAGAAAGATCTTGGAATAACGCAAAGTCCTATAAACGCAGAAAATCTATCGAAATTGATAAATTTAATTAAGAATGGAACCATTTCAGGAAAAATTGCTAAAACTGTATTTGAATTAATGGCAAACGCAGATGGAGATAAAGACCCTCAAAAAATAGTTGAAGAAAAAGGCTTAAAACAAGAAAGTGATCCTAAAGCTTTAGAATCGCTAATTAAAAAAGTTATTACTGAAAATCCAGATAAAGTTAAAGAGTATAAGTCTGGTAAAGAAAAGCTCTTTGGTTTTTTTGTTGGACAAGCCATGAAAGCTTCTGACGGTAAAGCAAATCCCAAACTTGTGAATGATATATTAAAGAAAAAGCTTTAATATTATGGGTAAAAATCTTGAAATTAATTCTGAACTAGAAAAATATATTGAAGAATTAAGTTATAATTTGCATCCAATCCAGCAAGAAATAATAAAATATAATAATAGTCTTGGTGATATTAAAAGAATGCAAATTTCTGTATCCCAATGTCATTTTTTACATTTAATAACAAAAATATCGAAAATAAAAAGTGTTCTAGAAATAGGAACATTTACAGGATTAAGTGCTTTAAGCATTGCATTAGCTTTGCCTGATGATGGTAATCTTATTGCTTTAGATAAAAATGAATTAACAAATAAAGTTGCAGTTGATTTTTTCAAAAAAGCTAATAAAGAAAAAAAAATTAAAACTATTATTAAACCTGCCCTAGATAGTTTGAGAGAATTAAAAAAAAATAATAAAATTTTTGATATGGTTTTTATTGATGCAGATAAAGAAAATTATAAAAATTATTATGACAAGTCATTGGATCTTATACATAAAGATGGTTTAATTGTTATAGACAATGTCTTATGGCATGGTGAAGTTGTAGACAAAACTAAAAATGATAGGCTTACTAACACTATTAGAGATTTTAATTATTACGTTAAAAATGATGAAAAAACTGAACAAATCATTTTGCCTCTTGGCGATGGTTTTACAGTTTGTAGAAAATTATAATGTTTAATGTATTTGGTTTTTATAAGTTTAAAAAACTTCAATTTTTAAAAAAAAAAAAATATTTGCTTCAGAATTACTTAATTAAAAAGAATTTACGTGGAACTATTATATTGGCAAAAGAAGGTGTCAATGCAACAATTGCTGGTAAATATGTAGATATTAAATTTATTATAAATAAAATTAATAAGACACTTGATATAAAAAGCTTTGACAGTGAAAACATTTCTAAAAGTAAATTTCAACCATTTCACAGGGGAAAGGTAAAAATTAAAAAAGAAATAGTTCCAATGGATTTATCTCTTTCTTCAAAAATTAAAAATAAAAATAACTATATTGAACCGAATAAATGGAATAAATTAATTAAGGATAAAAATACATTAGTTTTAGATTCCAGAAAACCCTTTGAATATAATGTGGGAACTTTTAAAGAATCTATTAATCCTAATGTTGATAACTTTAGAGGATTTCCAAGATATTTAAATAAACTTAATAAAAAAAAATCAATTGCAATGTTTTGTACAGGAGGAATTAGATGTGAAAAAGCATCAGCTTATCTAAAAAAAAAAGGATTTAATAATGTATACCAATTAAGAGGTGGAATTCTTAATTATTTAAAGAAAGTTAATAAAAAAAAAAGTTTATGGAAAGGAGAATGTTTTGTTTTTGATAATAGAATTTCTGTTAAGCACGGTTTAATTAAAGGTACTTATTCAATGTGTAGTGGATGCAGAAAACCTATTTCACCAAAAGATAAAAAATCTACTAAATATGAAGGGGGAGTTTCTTGTCCAAATTGTCACGATAGACTATCTAACTCTCAAAAAGAAAGATTTAGGATGAGACAAAAACAAATAAACCTTGCTAAAAAATCAGGAAAAAAGCATATATTCCAAAAAGAATTTAACTGAGGAAAAATTGTCAAAATCATTGAACTTAATTAAAGATCCTATTGGTCCACTTTTAAAAAAAATAGCTATACCAGCTAGCATTGGAACTTTATTTCAAACTCTTTTTAATATAGTTGATACATTCTTTGCTGGTAAAATTTCTCCAGAAGCACTATCAGCTCTTGCAAAATCTTTTCCAATATATTTCATAATTATAGCTGCTTGCGTAGGAGTTACAGTTGGTGGCACTTCCCTTATAGCTAGTAGCATTGGTGAAAAAAATAAAAAAAATGTTTTAATTTATTTTGGTCAAACTATTATTTTTGGAATCATTTTATCTGCAATCATAACTTTTATTGGTCTTTACTACGCTTCAGATATTTTTTTTTTGATGGGCTCTACTAATGAAGTTGTAAATTTAGGTCTTCAATATACAGATGTAATCTTTTTTGGATCTATTGTTTTTATTTCTGTTGTAGCGCTTAATTCATTATTACATGCTGAGGGTGATACAAAAACATTTAGAAATGTTCTTATTTTAAGTTTTGTTTTAAATATATTTTTAAATCCATTATTTATATTTGGATATGGTTTTATACCAGCAATGGGTATGATGGGCATAGGTTTAGCGACTATAATATCTCAAATCATTGCTTTTTTTATTTTACTGGCAAAAATCATGAAATCACCATCCTTAAAAGGAATTTCTGTGAAAAATTTTTTACCGAATTCATTTTATTTATCTAAAATATTTTTTCAGTCTATACCAATCTCAGCTGCATTATTTATGATATCTATAGGTAATTTAATTATACTTTGGTACATTTCAATATTTGGTGAATTTGCAACAGCTGGTTATGGCTCTGCTACACGTTTTGAACAAATACTTTTGTTACCTGTACTAGGCTTAAACACAGCTATTATTTCTATTGTTGCGCAAAATTTTGGAGCAAAAAAATTTTTAAGAGTTAAACAATCTTATTTTCATGCAATTTTTTACGGTTTTACAATCATGATAGTTGCTGGAATTATCATTTTTTTAAGTGCTGATAAAATTGTAAGTATTTTTACTAATAACACTGCTGTAATAACCTATGGAACTACATATTTAAAAATTTCTGCTTTGATGTTCCCAGCATTTCCAATTTATTTTATAAGCAATGGTTTTTTTATGGCTATTAAGAAATCTCATTATTCTATGTTTTTAAATATTATTCGAAATGTTTTACTACCAATACCTACTATATATTTTGCAAATTCTATTGGAGGCACTTTTAGTGCATTCTTTTGGAGTTATTGTATATTTAATTGGATTTTTATGATTTCTTTACTGCTTTTTGTAACTTTTTATATAAATAAATACTTACAGTCTTGAAGCACAATCTTTTATCCAAGACCATAAATGCTCTGAAAAAGATCTTCTAACAAATAAATTTATATTATTATTATCTTTATGATGAATTATTACATCAATATGATTTAAAATTGTTTGAGCTGTGGAGCCTTTCTTTTCTTTAAACTGACTAAAGTCAAATGGACTTCCAAATGAAAAAAGGTCAAATATTTTTGTACCATTTAAATTAATCATAACAAATTGATCTGTCACATTAGTAATTGAGCCAAAGTTTTTTTTATAAATATTGTTATGTAAAATTTCTTCTATCTCATAATTATTATTATCTTTTTCAGTAATATTATTTGAAAAAATCATCCATTCATCTGGACTCAACCATATAGCGGTTAATTTTTCACTTGAAGATGAAGTATTAGGTTCAATTGGTAAAATCATATTTAACATTTTTCCTACAGTAGACAAAAATTCTCTTTTTTTACCTCTCAAGTTTAATTTCATTATGGGACTAATCTCATTAATATTTAGATCTGTATAATTTTTATTTTCTTTTATAACGGAAGTATAATTAAGCATTTAATCTTTTATTCTCCTTATCAAAAAAAACTGAATCTGTAACAGTAACATTTATTGTTTTATTCTCCATAGGAACAAATAATTTTTGTCCCAGCATTTGTTTTCCGCTTCTAACTACAGCAAGAGCAATTGATTTATTTAAGTTAGGACTATAGTAACTTGATGTAACATGGCCAAGCATTTCTACAGGTTTTTTGTTAACTTCAGATACTATTTGTGCACCTTCTTCCAAAACTTCTTTTGGATCTTCAGTAATTAAACCAACTAATTGTTTACGATCTTCTCTAATTGTATCTGATCTGTACAAAGATCTTTTGCCAATAAAATCATATTTTTTCTTACTAACAATCCAGTCCATTTGGAGATCAATAGGAGTCATTGTTCCATCAGTATCTTGTCCAGTAATAATAAAACCTTTTTCAGCTCTTAATAAATGCATTGCCTCGGTTCCATAAGGAGTAATATTAAATTCTTTTCCAGCCTCCATACATTTTTCCCAAACTGATTTACCATAATTAGCTTGAATATTTATTTCATAACTATGTTCACCAGTAAAACTTATACGCATAACCCTACATTTTATTTTACCGATATGAGCATTTTTAAATGACATATGAGGAAAATTTTCATCTGATAGATCTAAATCTGGTATTATTTTATTTAAAATTTTTCTACTATTGGGTCCACAAACACTAACTGTAGCAAAATGATCTGTGATAGATGTTAAAAAAACATCTAATTCTGGCCATTCTGTTTGAAGAAAATCTTCAAGTTTACCCATGACATTTGCAGCACCACCAGTTGTTGTTGTCATTATATAATGATTTTCATCTAATCTGGTTGAAACACCATCGTCATAAACCATTCCATCCTCATTTAACATTAAGCCGTATCTACATTTACCTATACCAAGCTTAGACCAAGAATTAGTATAAATACGATTTAAAAATTCTGAAGCATCAGTTCCCTGAATATCAATTTTACCAAGTGTAGAAGCATCTAATATACCGGCGCTTTCTCTTGCAGCTTTGCTTTCTCTTTGAACTGCTTCATCCATAGTTTCGTTATTAATTGGATAATACCAAGCTCTCTTCCATTGGCCTACATTTTCAAATTGTGCATTATTTTTTTCATGCCATTCATGCAATGGTGTTTTTCTAAATATATCAAAAAACTCGCCAACATTTCTTCCTACAATAGTTCCAAATGTCAAAGGAGTGTAGGGTGGTCTAAAAGTTGTTGTACCTAATTCTCCCATCTTAACACCAGCTGTATCAGCAACAATTCCCAAAGCATGCATATTTCCAAGTTTTCCTTGGTCAGTTCCCATTCCAGTTGTGGTGTACCTTTTTACATGTTCTATTGATCTAAAACCTTCTCTTAGTGCTAACTGAATATCTTTTGCTGTTGCATCGTTTTGAAAATCTACAAATGGTTTTGTTTTCCCAATAACTTTATCTGATGGAAGCAACCATATATTTTTTTTAACATTATCAGAAGGACATTCTATTTTTAAACTATCATATTCAGTATTTTCTATTTCTAAAAAATTTTTCACATTTAATAAAAGATTTTTAATTATCTCATTTAATTTAAAATCACCGTTGCATGAGCCAATACTAATTTGTTTTGATTGAGATACATTAGGTAAGAACACTTGATCTTCTTTTCTAAATTTCAATTTTCCACCTGATTGTGTAAATAAATGAACCGCAGGAGTCCAGCCACCTGCAATAGCAAGACAATCACATTTTATATTTATTTTTTTTCCAGTAACCGACATATCATCCTTTGAAAGTGGCATAATTATAATTTCTTTTAATCTTTTATATCCATGTGTATCTACAACTGTATGGGACCAATAAATTTTAATACCGATTTTTTCTACCTCTTTAACTAATTCAGAATCTGATTTTTCTCTTATGTCTATAATTGACTCTACATTTAATCCCTTTTTGTTTAGAGAAATTGCACTTTCATAAGCACTATCATTATTAGTAAACAAGATAGTTTTTTTTCCACAAACAACTCCATAATAATCAGCATATTTTTTTACAGCTGAGGAAAGCATAATTCCAGGTCTGTCATTATTGTTAAATACCAGTGGTCTTTCTATTGATCCGGTAGCTATTATTACATTCTTAGCTCTAATTTTTAACAATCTTTGCCTTACTTTCTTTTTCTTTTCTTCGTTATTTAAATGATCTGTTAAATTTTCTCTTGCTAATAAATAATTGTAATCATGAAATGCAGCCACACTAGTTCTTGTTTTAATTTCTAAATTACTAAGTTTTTTTAATTCATTAATTTCATTTTTTAACCAATCTGATGATTTTTTATTTTGAATTTTAAAAAAATCAGAGTTTTGATAAATTGTTGATCCACCTAATTCATTTTTTTCCTCTAATAATAAAGTTTTAAGATTGTTTTTAGCTGCCATTTTAGCTGCAATTATTCCAGATATTCCAGCACCAATAATCAATACATCGCAATGAATATATTTATGATCATATATATCTGGATCAGGTTCAGTTGGTGATTTACCAAGACCAGCAGATTTTCTTATAAAATATTCATATTTTTCCCAAAAATTGGCGGGCCACATGAAGGTTTTGTAGTAAAATCCTGCCGGGATAAAAGGGGACAATATATTATTTATTCCACCAATATCAAAATTTACACTAGGCCAACAATTTTGACTCATAGCTTCAAGACCTTCATAAATTTCTACTTCAGTAGCCCTAACATTAGGTTCAGTTAATCCTTTATCAGATCCTAACTGAATAATTGCATTTGGTTCTTCTGAACCAGCTGTCATTATTCCTCTTGGTCTGTGATATTTAAAGCTTCTACCAACTAAATGAATATTATTAGCAATTAAAGCAGAAGCTAAAGTGTCACCCTTAAATCCATAATAGGTTTTTCCATTAAATTTAAATGAAACTCTTGTTGTTTCGTCTATAAAATTACTGGTTTTAACTCTCAAATTTTCTAACATTTTATTTTATTGGTGGTTTTTCACCCATTTTGTAAACTTCATGAATTATATCGTCAGATGTATCTCTAACCATGTTAAACCATTTTCTACATCCATGCGAATGATTCCATCTTTCAAATTGAACACCTTTAATATTTTTTCTCATGAATAAATATTCTGCCCATTCATCGTCACTAAGTTCTGTAGGCTGTTTTGGTCTTATGATATGAGCTTCTCCACCTGATGAAAATTCACTTTGATCTCGTTCTCCACAAAAAGGACATTTAATTATAAACATTTAATGCGCTACTGCTGCCGCTCCATGTTCATCAACAAGATCACCACTAACAAATCTATTTAAATTGAAAGCTGCATTTAGTTTATGTGGTTCGTCGTTTGCTATTGTATGTGCAAACAAATCACCTGAACCTGGAGTTGCTTTGAAGCCACCAGTTCCCCATCCACAATTAAAATACAAACCTTTAATTGATGTTTTACTAATTATTGGACTTGCGTCTGGACAAATATCAACAATGCCACCCCATTGACGTAACATTTTCATACGACTAAAAATTGGATATAATTCCAATATAGCTTTAAGTGTTCCCTCAACAATATTGTGAGTTCCTTTTTGTGAGTAGGAAACATAATCATCTGTTCCAGCGCCAATTACAAGTTCTCCTTTATCAGATTGGCTAATATAAGCATGCACTGCATTTGACATTACTACAGTATCAATGATTGGTTTTATTGGCTCAGAAACTAATGCTTGAAGAGGTTTACTTTCAAGTGGCAATCTAATGTCTACCATGTTTGCAATAACACTTGAATGGCCTGCAGCAACAACACCAATTTTTTTTGTTTTGATAAAACCTTTTGTTGTTTCTAATCCTTCAATACTATCAGCATTTCTTTTAATACCCTTTACCTCACAGTTTTGAATAATATCAACTCCCATTTCATCTGCACCTCTAGCATAACCCCAAGCAACAGCATCATGACGAGCTGTACCAGCTCTTTTTTGTAAGGTACCTCCTAAAACTGGATATCGAATATTTGGAGAAGTGTTTATAATGGGACAAAATTCTTTTACTTCTTTAGTGTTTAACCAAACAGCATCTATATTATTAAGTCTATTAGCATGAGTTCGTCTTTTTAAATCTCTTATATCTTGTAAATTATGAGCCAGATTCATGACTCCACGTTGACTAAACATAACATTATAATTTAATTCCTGAGAAAGACCTTCCCAGATTTTTAATGCATGATCATAAAGTCCAGCACTTGCATCCCATAAATAATTTGATCTTATTATTGTTGTATTTCTGCCGGTATTACCACCACCAATCCAACCTTTTTCAACAACAGCAATATTTTTCATATTATGTTTTTTAGCTAAATAAAAAGCAGTTGCTAAACCATGACCTCCACCACCAACTATTACAGCATCATATTCTTTTTTTGGCTCAGGATCTCTCCATGCGCGTTGCCAATTTTCATGATAGCTAAAAGCATTTTTAATTAATGTAAATATTGAATATTTATTTTTCATAATTTGCCAAAAAATACTTGATTAATATTGAATATTCAATGATTTCAAGTTACACAGGCATCAACGGAAAGGTGGGTGAGCTGGTTTAAACCAACGGGTTGCTAACTCGTCGTGCGTCGTAAGATGTACCGAGGGTTCGAATCCCTCCCTTTCCGCCATTAATTTAATATTTTAATTTTTTGTATTCCACAAATATTGCATTTTACCTTCTGAGTTGAACCGCCTCTACCAAATCCAAAAGTAATATCAATCACTTTGTATCTATGAATTCCCAATAAACACAATAAATAGTTTAATTTAATCATCAAAATTTTGCCAACATTAACTGTTAGTATTTTATTTATTGAAAGGAGGAACTAAATGAGCGGTTGGGAAATTTTTATTTTACTAGGAATAGTTTATGCTTTAGTGCAATAATTTAAAAGTCTAATATTTGTTTTTATCGTAAATTCTTTTGTCTATAATTATAGAATTATAGTAGGTCTTTTTTTTAACATATTTTTTGTCATTCTAATCAACTATATTAAGAGTTTAAGGCGCGAGCTTCGAGAGCGTGTATTCATTTAAAGTAAT
>Ga0257111_1001214_pt1 | contig 10493 bp, 13 predicted proteins | sample LP_taG_6_FD_191567 | JGI IMG/M metagenome (GOLD analysis project Ga0257111, IMG submission 191567) | Marine microbial communities from Northeast Subartic Pacific Ocean, Canada - LP_J_2015_P26_500m | ecosystem: Environmental > Aquatic > Marine > Oceanic | place: Canada: Northeast Subartic Pacific... | reverse complement strand
TTTTTGTTAGATCAAAAATTTGTTTCAGGAATAGGAAATATATATGCAAGTGAAATATTGTTTATTTCTAAAATTAATCCTATTAGAAAGGCTAAAAACTTAACAAAAGATGAGTGTAAAAAAATATTATTATATTCAAAATTAGTTTTAGAAAAAGCTATACAAAAAGGAGGATCAAGTATTCGAAATTTTCAAAATATAAATGGAAAAATGGGTTCTTTTCAAAGAGATTTTAAAGTTTATCAAAGGGAAAACTTAAATTGTTTAAAACCTAAATGTAAGGGGATTATTAAAAAAAAAATTATATCAAATAGATCTAGTTTCTTTTGCAATTATTGTCAAAAATAAACAATTATTCTATTGACCGGTATAAATTCTCAATATATACAATCGCGCTTATGGCAAACACAAAATCAGCAATTAAACGAGTTAGAAGAATTTCAAGACAAACTAAAGTAAATAAATCTAGAAAAAGTAAATTTAAATCATCATTAAAGAAAATGAACACTCTTATAGATAAAAAAGATAAAAAAGAAGCCTTAGCTTATCTACCAAAATTAAATTCTGAGTTAATGAAAATTGCTAAAACTGGCATAATTAAGGAACAAAATGCCTCTAGAAATGTTTCACGAATAACTAGAAAAATTAATTCTCTTTAAACAACTCTAAGTAGTTAAAAAATAAATATATTATTTTTATAAATATTATAATTAATAAAATTACAACCCTTAGGACAGTTAAGGATTTATAATAACAACATCTAAATCTTTTTTATTTTATAACACAACATATAGAAAAATTTTTTATTTAGTAAATTTAATTTTACTAATTTTTTTCTACTTAGACTTTAAATAAAAATACAATTAATAATTTATACACTCATAAATTTTATTTATTTTTATTTTTATAAATAAACTTATTGAAATAAATATCTATAAGTTTTAAGTGGAATTTCTTCATGGAAAATAATTTACAAAATTCTAATACTTCAATCGAAAAAAAAATCGATTGGAAGTCAGTACAATCCACCATGAAAGAAAAGCTTGGACAAGATATTTTTGAAAGCTGGTTAAAAAAAATTGAATTAATTGAAGAGCTCAATAATTATGTTTTGATATCTGTATCAACAAGATTTATAAGAGATTGGATAACATCTAGGTATTTAGATCAAATATTGCAAATCATTAAAGAATATAATAAAAATATAACAAGAATAGAATTTGTCATAGAGGATAAAAATAATAATAATTCTAAAAGTTTTGAAAATGATTTAGAACAAAACAATAAAAATTCCATTAAAAACAATGTATCGTTTATTAAAGACTCTTTTCTTCAATACAATAGAATTGACCCAAACAAAAATTTTGATAATTTTGTAACTGGACCTAGTAACAAACTAGCTTTTGAAGCGTCAAAGAAAGTTTCCCAAGATATTTCACATTATAATCCTCTTTATCTTTATGGAGGTGTTGGTATGGGAAAAACACATTTATTGAATTCTATAGGATTAAGTTTAAAGGAAAAAAATAAAGTAATGTTTATTTCAGCAGAAAGATTTATGTATCAATTTGTTAAATCAATTAAAGCAAATGAAATGGTTAAATTTAAAGAATATTTTAGAAATACTGACATTTTATTAATTGATGATATTCAATTTATGAATGGCAAAGAAGCAATGCAGGAAGAGTTTTTTCATACGTTTAATGCTTTAATAGAAAAAGGTTCTCAGATAATAGTATCAGCAGATAGACCTCCAAATAAATTAACTAGGATACAGGAAAGAATAAAATCTAGATTTTCAGGAGGTTTGGTTGTTGATATCCAGAATCCTGATTATGAGTTAAGATATAAAATTATTAAATCTAAAATTGATGAACTTGAGTTATTTTACTCAAATCAGATAAATATAACTAAAGAGATACAAGAGTTCATTAGCAAAGAAATTAGAACAAGCATTAGAGAATTAGTAGGAGCACTAAATCGAATTGTCTCATTTTCAAGAATTTATAATAAAGTTCCGAGTCTATCTGAAGTTAGAGTTATATTAAAAGATTTACTAAATTTATCAGAAAATAAAGTTACGATTGATTTTATACAGACAATTGTATGTAAATTTTTTAAAATTAGTAAGAACGAAATGCTTTCCCCAAGACGCTCAAGGTATCTTGTTAGACCTAGACAAACAGCTATTTATTTGTCGAAAATGTTAACTTCTAAATCATTACCCGAAATAGGTAGGTCTTTTTCAAACAGAGATCATACCACAGTCATTCATTCGGTTAAGACAATTGAGAAGTTAAGAAAAGAAGATAATGAGTTAAATATTAATATTGATAGTTTAAAAAACAAGATTTTATATAATCAAGAAAATGAAATTTAGTATAAACCAACAGGATCTTCAAAAATCTTTGAGTTACTGCCAAGGAGTTATTGAGAAAAGAAGTACACTTCCAATTCTTTCAAATGTTTTATTAGATGCTAGTAATGGAAAATTAACAATTACGGCAACAGATTTAGACTTAATTTTTATTCACCAAATATCAAATATTGAAATATTAGAAGAAGGAAAAACAACAACTTCCTCAGCAGTAATGTATGATATTGTAAGAAAGTTTTCTTCAGGAAAAAAAATAAATTTTTCAAATCCAAGTGAGAATAAGCTGCAATTGGAGTCTGAAAAATCTCTTTTTAATTTAAACTGCATAAACGCATCAGAATTTCCTTTAACTGATGAGAATTTTAATGAAAATGAATTCATAATTAAATCTAAAGAACTACTAAAATTATTAAACAAGTGTAAATTTTCAGTTTCAAATGATGAAACAAGACATTACTTAAGTGGAATTTTTTTTCACCAAACACAAATAGAAGATAAAATATTTTTAACAGCCGCAGCTACAGACAGCCATAGAATGTCAATTTCAAAAATAAGATTAAAAAATAAAATTGAATTTGAACCAGTAATTCTTCCTAAAAAAACAATATTTCAATTATGTTCTATCCTCGAGGATTTTGATGGTGATATAAAAATTTCAAATATTAAGTCAAAAATAAAATTTGAGATAAATGATAGTATATTAATATCTAAATTAATTGATGGAAAATTTCCAAATTACGTTCAAGTTATACCAAAAGAAAATCAGAAAAAACTAGAAATAGACTTAAAATTATTCCTAAACTCAGTTGATAGAGTTGCCTCTGTTTCTTTGGATAAAAAAGATGGAGTAAAATTTAATCTTTCAAAAGATACACTTAACTTGTCTGTAAATAATACAAATAGCGGTGATGGAAAAGAGAGTTTAATCGTAAAATTTGATCATGAATTAGATATTAGTTTTAATTCTAGATATTTAATTGATGTCGCTTCCCAGCTAGATGGTGAAAAAATTGAAATTTATTTAAAAGATACCGGATTACCGGCTTTGATAAAAGATCCTTCAGATTTTGATAGTATTTATGTAGTTATGCCAATGAAAGGCTAATCAATCATATCTAATTCTGCGTATATATTTTTTTCAATTACAGTTATAAAATTATTTGAATCTATTCCTGGATCTACAGGATTTAAAATTGAAATAGTTATAGATTTGTTTGATTTTAAAATATTTTTTTTTGGCCATACATGACCTGAATTAATTGCTACAGGCTGGCATTTGATGCCTAATTCTTTATAAATTCTACCAACGCCTTTTTTAAATGGTATCCTATCAGTTGGTAGAACCCTGGTTGCTTGAGGAAAAATTAAAATTGGTCTATTTGAATTCTGGACTGAATTTTTTATTTTTTCAATCAAACCCAAATTATCTTTAGTAATTTTGTTTCTATTTACCGATATAGATCCAATTTTTTTTAAATACCAACCAAAAATAGGTATTTGTAGTAGTTCATTCTTTAGAATAAATATCGGAGAATTAAAAATTGTTTGTAAATAAAAAGTTTCAAACATTGATTGATGTGATGATGCAATAAAAAATTTTTCATTTTTTATAATATTTTCTTTTCCTTTTATAATAATTTTTGTTACAAGAAATATTCTCAAACAAATTCCAGACCAATAGCCCATAAGTTTGCCACCAAATAATACAATTTTAGATGGCATTAATAGAGCCGGCAAAAATATTATTGATATAAATATTATTCCCAGAAAGAAAAAAAATAAAAATAAAAATTTTCTTATCATTTTAATCAAAGGCTAAATAAAGTCTTTTAACTTTTGTCTCTTTTTGGCAATAATTATTCTTGATCCTTTGACTAATATTTCGGCTGGTTTTGATCTAAGGTTGTAGTTTGAGCTTAATGAAGAACCATAAGCTCCAACATCGCAAATAATAATTAAGTCTTTTTCTTTTAATTTTTGAAATTTTTTAATTGATAAAAATTTATCAGTACTTTCACATATAGGACCCACAAATTCATAAGTTTTATTTGAATATTTTTTTGTTTTATTTACGGGAATAATTCTATGTTTTACCCCATATAATGCAGGACGCATTAAATCATTCATTCCAGCATCTAAAATTATAAAATTTTTTGATTGATTTTCTTTAATATAAATTATTTTAGAAATTAAAATTCCAGTATTTCCCACAATTGATCTACCAGGTTCAAAAATTATTTTACTATTATATTTTCCTAAGAATTTGATGATAGATTTTTGATAATTATTATAATTAAATATTTTTTTATCGTTTCCATATGAAATTCCCATTCCGCCACCCAAATCAATATAATTAAATTTAAATTTAATTTTTGAAATTATTCTATCTATAACTTTAAGCATTCGTTCATAAGGCTTATTTTCAAAAATTTGACTTCCAATATGAACGCTTAAACATTTTAAATTTATATATTTTGATTTTTTTAGATAATTTACCAATTCAATAAAAGTTTTTTCATTTACACCAAATTTATTTCCTTTTTTACCAGTTGAAATTTTATTTAAAGTTTTTGCATCAGTATTTGGATTAAGTCTTATTCCAATATCGACAATTTTTTTTTTTGATTTTGCAATTTTTTCTATTTCCATTACTTCACTTTTTGACTCAGAGTTTATTAGTAATATTTTTTTATCAACTGCATACTTTAGTTCAGAATAAGTTTTACCCACTCCTGAAAATACAATTTTGTTTGGATTTATGCCAGCTTTGATAGCTTGCATTAACTCGCCTTTGGAAACAACATCTGCACCTAATCCAAGTTTTTTTACTTCTTTGATTATATTTAAATTAGAATTTGATTTAATGGCAAAACATATTAATGGGTTTAATTTACCAAAATGTAATTTAAAATTATTTATATTTTCTTTTAATTTTTTATAAGAATAGCAGTAAAGAGGTGTATCAAACTTTCTTGCTATTTTTTGTAAATTAACTTTTTCTACAAAAAAATTACTTTTAATATATTTCATTACACTTTATGTATAATGACTTCATATTGATTAGCTTGGTATTCTGGATTTCCTTTTCTTCCACAAGAAAATAAAATAACAAAGCAAACCACTATTAAAATTATTTTTTTCATCATTATAAATCTTTTTTATAACTTCTTATCATTTTCTTAATATTCGCAAAAGAAGTTCCTCCAAATGAAGTTTTTGAGTTTATTGAATATTTTAGGTCAAAAACTTTAAAAACATCACTATTTAATTTTGGTTCAATTTTTTTTATTTCTTCAATTTTAAGTTCATTAAGTTTTTTCTTATTTTTTTCAGCAAAATTAATTATTTTGGCAGTTTGCAAATAAGCTTTTCTAAATGGGTAATTTAGTTCTCTAACCATATAATCAGCAAGGTCAGTTGCAGTTATGTAACCTAAATTAGCAAGCTCCAACATTCTTTTTTTATCTACAGAAAAATTCTTTAAAATATCATTTAAGATAATTAAAGAATTCTTCAATTGATCAAAAGATTTAAATACTAATTCTTTATCATCTTGAAGATCTTTAAAGTAGGATAAGGGAAGACCTTTTAATATTGTTAACATTGAAAATAAATTACCAAATGATCCTCCTGTTTTACCTCTTAAAAACTCTAATGGATCTGGGTTTTTTTTTTGAGGCATTATAGATGATCCGGTAACAATTTTATCACTTAAAGAAATTAAATTAAATGCATCTGAATTCCATATTATAAAATCTTCAGCGATTCTTGAAATATGAATTGAACATGCAGAACAGGAATATAAAAAATCAATAACAAAATCTCTGTCTGAAACTGTGTCGATAGAATTTTTTGTTGGTTTATTAAATTTAAGTTTTTTGGTTGTATAAAATCTATCAATATTAAAAGAAGTTCCCGTTAAAGCTGCTACGCCAAGAGGATTTTCATTCAGATTATCGAAACCGTTATTAAATCTTTTTTTATCTCTAGTGAACATTTCTACATAAGCCAATAGATAATGTGCAAATGAAACTGGCTGAGCATTTTTTAAGTGCGTAAAGCCAGGCATTATTGTTTCAACATTTCTATTTGCACTTTTTAAAATATTGCTAATTGTAAGATTTAAATTTTTAATAATTTCTTTAGTTGCTTTTTTTAACCAAATTTTAAAGTCCGTAATAATTTGGTCATTTCTGGATCTGGCAGTATGAACGAATCCGGCATCTTCTCCAATTAATTCAAAAAGCCTATTTTCTATATTCATATGTATATCCTCAAGATTTTCATTAAATTGAAATTTTTTTTTTATAATTTCATTTCTTATTCTATTTAATCCCCAAACAATTTTATTTTTTATTTTAAAATTAATTATTTTTTGTTTAAATAACATTTCTACATGTACGATAGATGCTTCAATATCTTCATTGAACAATCTTTTGTCTATTGATAATGATCCGCCAACTTTTTTAAATAAGCTTGTAGAGCTCTTTTTAATTCTGGTATTCCAAATTGGTTTATTGTTTTTATTTTTACTCATGATAATTAATTATACATTTTAAAATGAAATATAAAAAATTAAATTATTTAGTATTTATTATTTACTTAATATCATCTAGCGGCTCATATTCAATAGAACGTCCAGATATAAAAAATCTAATAATTCACAACGAAAAGAAAAAAATTGAAAAAGCAGAATTTTTTAATTCAAAGAATAAAAAAGTAAGTTTAAATGATTATAAGTCAAATATAGTAATAATTAATTTCTGGGCAACATGGTGTGCTCCCTGCAAAGAAGAAATGCCTCATTTAAATCAATTAAAATCAAAATATAAATTTAAAGATATAGAAATTATTCCAATTAATATAGCAGATGAAGAATTAAAAAAATCCAAAGAATTTTTTGAAGAATTAAGTATAGATAATTTAGAAATTTTTTACGGTTCTAGTCTTGACTTGGCCAAAGAATTTAAGCTTCGAGGAATTCCAACAACAATTTTTATTGATAAAGAAGGATACGAATTCGCAAGAATTATTGGTTTTATTGATTTTGAAAATAAATCTTTTCTGGATTGGTTATCTAATAATCTATGACATTTTGTCTTAATACTACAATTATAAAACCAGAAGAGCATGAGAAAATAAAGAATGCTGTAATTTTACTTCATGGATATGGAGGAGATGGAAAAGATATTAGTATGTTAACTTTGAATTGGAAAAGATTTTTAAAAAATACAATTTTTTTATGTCCCGATGCTCACGAAATATGCAAAATTAATCCAAGCGGTTTTCAATGGTTCGATCTTAATACTGAAGATAAAGAGTATATTTTAATTGAGTCTAAGAAAGCAGAAAATAAATTAAAACAATACATAGAGGAAATTAAATTAGAGTATAAATTAAAAAGTACTCAGATTTGTATATCTGGTTTTAGCCAAGGGTGCATGATGTCAATAAATATTGGGTTAACATCTAATGAAAGTTTTAATTGTATAGTAGGTTTTTCTGGAAAAATAATAGATAAGGACGACCTTTCTTTAAGAATAAAAACAAAAACAAATATATTAATGGTGCATGGTGATCTAGATTCAATTGTTCCACCAAGCAACTTATTAGATGCTAAAGATTTTTTAATTAGACATAAAATTAATATTGAAACATTAATGATAAAAAATTGTGATCATCATATATCAATTGAAGCATCAAGTGCAGCATTAAATTTTATTAAAAAAAATTTAATTAATTTATAAAACTTTAATATTAAACTTGTGTTCTTGATATAATAAATTAGATATTGTAGAATTATTTCATGATTGAAATGTCAGATCAAAATATTTCTTTAGAAAAGTGTCCAGCACTAGTTTTGAATGCGGACTTTAGGCCTTTAAGTTATTATCCTTTATCATTGTGGAGTTGGCAAGATTCAATTAAGTCAGTATTTTTAGATAGAGTATCGATAGTGAACTATTATGATAGAACTATAAGAAGTCCTTCTCTTAGCATGAAGCTCCCAAGTGTAATTGCACTTAAATCTTTTATAAGACCTCAATCTAATCCAAACTTTACTAGATTTAATGTTTTTTTGAGAGATAAATTTAGTTGTCAATATTGCAGTAGCAAAAATGAATTAACTTTTGATCACCTGTTGCCAAGATCCAAAGGTGGAAAAACTGATTGGAATAATGTGGTTACCGCATGTTCATCTTGTAATGTAATAAAAGGAGGAAGATTATTAAAAAATTCAGGAATGACACTTAGTCAGCGGCCTTATCAACCATCTACAGAAGATTTACATAAAAATGGTAAAAATTTTCCACCAAATTTTTTACATGAAAGCTGGATAGATTATCTGTATTGGGACGTTGAACTTCAGCCTTAATTAGATTTTTTCAGATATCTTTATTGCTAATTTTGATCCAGCCTTTATAACTTTATCAATTAGTGAATGAAACCCTTTTTTAGTGGCACCTTCACTGTAAGCAATATCTTTATGGTGTAACTCGTCTTTTCTAAATTTTATTATGCTATTTTTTAAATTTTTTTCATCTGATCCAATTTGATCTATTTGGTTTTTATAATGACCATCAATTACTTCTTCAACAGAAGCAGTGCACAACATTGCTGTTTTTTTTCCTAGTATAGTCGAGCCAAAACCAAGACCAAGCCCAAGTAAATCCCATAATGGTAGTAATTTAGTAGGTTTTATATCTCTTTTTTTAATTTCGCTTTCAAAAAAATTGCAATGTATTTCTTCATGTTTTTTCATATTTTTAATAGTTTTTTTTAAATCTTCATCTTTAACTAAGGTACTTAAGGCAAGCAGTTGACCTTCATAAATTTTAATTGCCCCTCTTTCTCCGGCATGATCTACTCTTATGAATTCTTCTAGTTTTTTTGGGTTAGTTTTTTTCATAAACCAGTGTTCTTAAAGAATAAACTACAATTAATAAAGATAATAATAAGTTAATCCCCGCCAAAGAAATTCCAAATAATTTAAAACTTACATCTTTACAACTTGGAACATTATCGTTTAAAGATTTTAATAATTCTGATTTATCAATAATTCCTAGAGTGCTAGCTGTACATCCGGAGAATTCTTCAAAAATATTATTCTCGATTCCATAATGATAACCCGAGATAAGAGCGCTTATTGAAAAAATCATAACAATTAAAATTAATATTTTATCATTTTTAAAATAGCTATAACCGGCAAAACTAATAAAAATTGCAGCTATATAAGGCACTCTTTGGTATAAGCATAACTTACATGGTTTATATTGTAAAATATACTCAATATATAATGCAAAAAAAATTGCTAACAAAGAATAAAATAAAATAAATAGATAAAATTTTTTTTTATTTAAAAATATATTCATTTTAACTGATAAAATTTATCAAAAATTTATAAATTAAATAAGCAAATATAATTAACACTATAGATAAAATTATTGAAAATTTTAATAATTTTTTTTCTATGATTTTTTTCATAGCTGAACCAAAATTTCCAATAAGAAAGGAAATTAAAAAAAATCTAGAACCTCTTGTTATTAAAGAGATAATTATAAAATAAATTAAATTAAAATGTATAAATCCGCTTGTAATAGTTAGGAGTTTAAAAGGAATTGGTGAAAATCCAGCTATAGCCAATAAAGTCATCCAGGCGATTGTACCGCCTTCAGAAGATACTTTATCTTTTAAAAATGATGTATTATCGACACCATAAAGTTCGAATATTTTAATTCCTATTTCATTAAAAAAAACATATCCAATAAAATAACCTAAGCATGCTCCAAGCACAGATCCAATTGTGGCAATTAATGCAATTTTGATCCAATCTTGTTTTTTTGCTATTGTCATAGGAATTATTAAAACGTCCGGAGGAATTGGAAAAACAAAACTTTCAATAAAAGACATAATACCCAAAAAAAATTTTGAACTTTTATGTCCTGCCAGTTTAATAGTTTTAAGGTATAGTTCTTTAAACATATTTTCTTTTATTATATTAAATGTTTTAATACTATTATTTATATTATATGAAATCTAATTTCTTTGGGCGAATGGCGGAACTGGTAGACGCGTTGGACTCAAAATCGCAAGGATTCACAAACTCTTAACTCCA
>Ga0257111_1001213_pt1 | contig 10495 bp, 15 predicted proteins | sample LP_taG_6_FD_191567 | JGI IMG/M metagenome (GOLD analysis project Ga0257111, IMG submission 191567) | Marine microbial communities from Northeast Subartic Pacific Ocean, Canada - LP_J_2015_P26_500m | ecosystem: Environmental > Aquatic > Marine > Oceanic | place: Canada: Northeast Subartic Pacific... | reverse complement strand
ATGTTGTATCTTTTCAATGTATTATTGATTGTATTATTTGCCAAGAAATCAAAAATCACATATCTATACACCAGATAGCCAGATACGCCTAGGATTGCGACTATTGTAATTGGAATTATCCAAGCATAAACCATATAGATAATTGATCAGAAGAGTATTTCATTGTTATCTGTTCTTGTTAAGATTTTACGAACAAGTTACATTAAACATCAAAACCATATAATAACTCGATATTATCATAATAATCTATGAGTGATTCATTAACTACATACGATAAATTAAATGAAGATATTCAATTTACTGAAGATGAAACAAGAGAACTTTTGAATCTAAGTGAAAAAGAAATACTGGTTTTGATTCTTTCTGAATTAAAAAAAATAACTGCAGATAAGAACTCAATAAGTTAGAATCTATAACCTGTTATACCTTTTTAGACCATTTTTAATTCAGTTTCAATTTTATTAGTTCCAGAGTTTTTGTAGGGTCTGCCTTTCCCTTTGTTTTCTGCATTACCTTACCCACAAGATAGTTCACTGTTTCTGGGTTTTCTTTTGCATCAATTACTGCCTGTTTTTCCTCCTCAAATACCTGCATGATAATACCCTCAATTTCAGACGAATCAGACACCTGATCCAGGTCCATCTCGGTAAGCAGTCCCTTTACAGATTTACCAGATTTTACAATCTCCTGCAAGGCGGTCTTTGATGATGTTCGAGTCAGTGTTTTATCATTAATTGCAGCAACCAAATCAGACAAATGCTGTGAAGTTAGTTTGGATTCTTCCCGTTTTTCTTTTGTGTCAACAAACCCCATCAAATCAGTAGTTATTAGATTTGCAATATCTTTTGCATCTGAATCAGAGTGTGCATTTTCAAACAAATTAGAATAATATTTGTCTGATGCCAAAATATCAGCTACCTGTGGTGCAATGTTGAACTTTGCAACGAATCTTTCTTTCTTTGAACTAATGCTTTCAGGCAAATCTTTCTTAAGACAGTCTCGTGTTTCTTGAGGAATTTTTACCCATGGTATGTCATTTTCCAAGAAATATCGATAATCCTGATCTTCTTCCTTACTTCTTGAACTAACAGTAATTTTTCGTTTGTCATCCCAGTGTCTGGTTTCTTGAGAAATTTCAATATCTCTTTCAGACAAACTTTGCTGGCGTGTAATTTCAAAATGTAACGCCTTTTCCAAATCATGGAAAGAACCAATATTTTTTATCTCGACCTTGTTTCCACCTTCAATGGATACGTTACCATCTGCACGTATTGCACCTTCAAGACCGGGTTCTGTAACTCCAAGGTTTTCTAACAAATCAGATAAAATATTTAGAAACACTCTGACCTGACGTGGGTTTTCAAAATCAGGATCTGTTACAATTTCTACCAGAGGAGTTCCTGCTCTATTGTAATCTACAAGAGTTATTTTTGTTCTTTCAGACTCTCCTTCGTAGATGAGCCTGCCAGGATCTTCTTCCAATTGGATACGTCTAATTTTGATTTTTTTACCTTCGACATCAACATGCCCCTCTCCGCCTACACTCATATCACCATAAACATTGAGTTGTGTGATTTGGAAGTTTTTTGGTAAATCAGGATAAAAATAATTTTTCCTAAAAAATGCAATTTTTTCAGGTGTCTCACAACTTAGTGCCATGGCTATGCTTGTAGCAGATTCTACTGCTTTTTGATTTAATCTAGGAAGTGAGCCTGGCAATCCCATACAGATTGGGCAAATATTATGATTTGGCTTAAATTCACGATAATTTGCCTTGCAAGAACAAAACAATTTACTCTCCAATTTTGTTAATTGACAGTGAATTTCTAATCCAATTTTGGTCATAGTGGAACCTCCGGCAATTCAGTTTTTGATTCTAATGCGTATGCTGCTTGTAATAGTGATTCTTCCTTCAAACTATTTCCCATAATTTGCATTCCTATTGGTAAACCATTAACAACTCGATATGGAACAGATATCGCAGGTTTGCCAGTAAGATTTGCAGTGACTGTATTGTAGTCTAACAACATTAGTGTGATTGGATCATCTATTTTTTCTCCAAATTGGAATGGTTGCACTGGTGCAGTAGGTGATATGAGAAAATCAAATTTTTCAAATGCATTGTTCACTTCGGAAATTAATTTTGATTTAACTTTTAACGCTTTTAGGAAATACTTGCCTGCATGCCCTGCAGAAGGTACAAACCCTCCCAAAATTATTCTTCGTGTAACTTCAGGACCAAATCTAGTTCGTGATTTTGAAATGTATGAATTGTATTCATATCCTTCAGAATCAAGATCATAACCATATCTAATATTGTCATATCTTGCAAGATTACTTCCAGCCTCTGTAGATGTAATTGTATAATATGCTGCAACTGTATATGGTATGGTTGGTAGGGAAACCTCTTCACAGATACCTCCCAATTTTTCAAAATCTTGTATTGCATCTTTTGTTGCAGTTGAAACCTCAGGACTTAGACCGTCAGCAGTCATCTCTTTAATTATTCCAATTCTTTTTCCCTCAATTCCACCTTCAATGTTTTTCAAATAGTCTGATTGTTTGTTATCAATTGTGGTGTCATCATTATTGTCCTGTCCTGCAATAATGTTTAGTAGAAAACCACAGTCCTTGACTGTTTTTGTCATAGGTCCAATTTGTTCAATACTATTCGCATATGAGATTAATCCATATCTGCTAATCAGACCATAAGTTGGTTTTAGACCGACAAGTGAACAAAAACTAGCAGGGTTTCTAACAGAACCACCTGTATCAGAGCCTAATGATGCTAGACATTCATTTGCAGCAACTGACGCTGCACTTCCACCAGATGAACCACCAGGTACGTATTTCAAATTCCATGGATTTTTTGTAGGTCCATATGCACTAAACTCGGTAGTTAACCCCATTGCAAATTCATCCAAGTTTGTCTTTCCTGTGATTACGACATCTTCATTTTGTAGTTTATTCACAACTGTAGCAGTATATGGTGCAACAAAATTTTCTAAAATTTTTGAGGCACAAGTAGTCTTTGTACCAGTAATGCATATGTTATCTTTAATTGAAATAGGAAATCCATAACACGCACCAACTTTTTCTCCAGCAGTTATTTTTTTATCAATAATTTTTGCATCATCAATTGCAGATTCATTTAATGAAAGATATGCATGTACATCATCATCAACATCTTTAATTCGCTGAATAGTTGCAGATGTAAATTCCTCTACAGTAAAAGAGCCAGATTTCACATCATTAATGTAGTCTATAATGGAGGTTTTCAGATTCATTTAATTCATCTTTGGGGCACGAACATAATGTTCACGGAAATTTTTCAGCACTTCAATTAGTTTTTTATCATTAGGGAGAAACTCATCTTTTCGTAATTCAGACAGTGTTTTTTCTTGGGATGTGATTTCTTCAGAAGAAAGATCAATCTGGTCTAAAATGTCAAAATACTCTAGCATTTTTTTTACTCTACTTACATGCTCTACATGATCCTCTAGATCAATTTTCATTAATTTTGCCACTCTAATGATTTCCTCTTCGTCAACCAATTTTTTTCCTACGGTGTTAGTCTATCCACATCTCTTGGATAAAATGTTGTATCACGTATGTTTTCTGTTCCTGTAAGTGCCATCATCAGTCTTTCAAGACCAATTCCACATCCTGCATGAGGTGGAACACCAAAATCAAACACATTAAGGTGATAATCAAACGAGTCAATGTTCATTCCTTTATTCTTCATTCGGTCTTCTAACTCTGATTTCTTTTCAATTCTTGTGCTTCCTGATGATAATTCCAAATCACCCCACATCAAATCAAACGATTCAGAAATTTTTGGGTCATCCTTTTTTACCTTAACGTAGAATGGTTTTGGTCCCATTGGCCAATCAACAATAAAGTAAAAACCAACCAAACCAATCTTTTGTAGATTTTTTGGATACAAATCATCACCCCATTGGGTTTTGAGTCCAGCACCTTGCATTTTTTCAATTAATTCTGAATACTTGTAACGTGGAATTTTTTCTGGAACGTCTGGAACTTGAAATTCAGTATCTGGGTTTTCTTTTACAAAGTTTTGTACAGTAACAACGCAGGTTTTTACAAGTTCTTCTATTCTGTTCATCACATCATTATAATCTACATATGCTTCTTCAAAGTCAATAGAAATTGCTTCTGATAAGTGACGATTTGTTCTTGATGGCTCTGCTCTAAAAATTGGAGCAATCTCAAACACTTTTTCAAAACTCATTGTGAGTTGTTCTTTATACAATTGTGGACTCTGAGCTAGGAATGCCTCTTTATTATAGTAAAAAATTGGAAACAATGCTGCACCACCTTCAGTAGCAGTGGCAATCATTTTTGGTGTGTTTATTTCAACAAAATCCTCTTTACCAAGGTAATCTCTGATTGCTTTTAATGTTAAACTACGTGCAAGAAAAATTTTTTGTAAAACACTTCGTCGAAGATCAATCGCTCTAATTTCTAATCGTGTATCAATGTTTTTTACAGTTTTTGCATATGGTTCAAATGGAGGAATTTTTTCTACTTCTGAAAAAACCCTCATTTCTGATGGAATTATTTCAATTCCTGTAGGTGATTTTTCATTCTTTCTTGTTTTACCAATTACTGCAATTGATGAATGTTCTTTTAGAGAACTTAATTTTTCACGAATATCATCTGGACACTCTCCACTTTTTGTGATGATTTGAATATTTCCAAGCTTATCACGAATTGATGAAAAGACAATATTTCCATGACCTCTAACACTAACAATCCATCCCATAACTGTCACATCAGTTCCTTCTGGTAACCCATTCAATTCTATAGAGTAATGACTTCTTCGCAGATCCCCTAATTCCGTATTAATCATATCTGATTAAACTGATTTGAGTTTTATTTACATTTGTATACTCATTTTTATTTCAGAATTATAGACCAGAATTATGAATCAGCGAGAAAAAGCTATAGCATTTGTATCAGGCGCAATTTCAACATATTCTCTACGAAAGGAGAGAGGTGAGTTAACAGATTCTGCCTCAATGTATGATTTTTTAGCAAAAATCCTGCCTGACGAACTCACTTCTGAAGCAAAAATAGAACTAATTGATGAGATCTTTGAATATGTCTCAAATTCACTTTCTAGGGAATAGATTCAAAAGGGCAATGTACTAATCAGAATTACAATTGACGAGTATTGCAACATTAGGTTCTCATTGTGCTTTACAAGTCTTGAAGGGTGCAAAAGATGAGGGTTTTACAACATTACTTGTATGTGAGAAAAAACGTGAAAGTTTGTACCGTCGTTTTTCATTTATCGATGAATTAATCATGGTTGATTCATTTTCAGAGATTCTTACTGATGAATGTCAAAATAAGCTTAAAGAAAAGAATGCAATTCTGGTTCCTCATGGTACATTAATCTCTCAAATGACCTCAGACGAAATTGAGTCAATCACTGTTCCAATATTTGGAAATAAATGGATTCTAAGATGGGAGTCAGATAGAACAATGAAAGAAAAACTCATGCTTGAATCAAAACTGAACGTACCAAAATCTGTTAAAAATCCTAAAGATATCAAAAGGTTAGTTATAGCAAAAAGACATGGTGCGGCAGGAGGGAAAGGATACTTTATGGCAAGTAGTGAAGATGAGTATAACAGAAAACGTGATAAGCTTATTTCTCAAGGACTGATAAAAGATGACTCTGATCTATATTTACAAGAATATCATTCTGGTGTACTAGCATATCTTCAGTTCTTTTATTCTCCAATAACTCAAGAGCTGGAATTTTTTGGTGTCGATAAACGACATGAATCAGATATTGAAGGTCTTGGTCGAATTCCAGCCAAAGAACAATTAGATATTGATGAGATTCCATCATTCAATGTTATTGCTAATAGTCCATTAGTATTACGTGAATCTTTACTTGAGAAAGTCTATTTAATGGGTGAGAGTTTTGTTGAGGCATCTAAACGTCTTGTCACACCTGGAATGAACGGACCTTTTTGTATAGAAGGTGTTTATGATCAAAATGCCAACTTCTTTTCATTTGAATTTTCGGCAAGAATTGTTGCAGGTACAAATATTTTCATGGAAGGTTCACCATATACTACATTACTTTATGATGAACCAATGAGTATGGGTCGCAGAATTGCACGTGAGGTCAAAATTGCTGAATCCAAGAATATGTTAGAAAAAATTGTTACTTAATTTATTGTAGTATCCTTGGAATCCTTTTGAGCGCATAGGATATTGAAACTCTTCCAGGTCCTGCTACAATCACAACTAGGCACGCTGTAAGTAATATCAAATCTAATTCATATCCATGTTCCCCAGTAAGACTTGATGCACCCTTTACAAGAAATATCGCACCTAACATAACTATTGAAATTAACGATGCGGAAATTCTAGTTAATATACCAATTATCAATAAGACACCTGGAATAAATTCTGCCAGCGCAATTGGAATTTGCATTTCAGCTGGAATCCCCATAGTTGAAATCCAACCGCCAAATCCTGGATTAGAAAATTTTCCAAAACCATGTACAATGAAGATCACACCAACTACAGAACGCATTCCCATGTGTGCAATATCATGTAAACTATGAGTTGAAAGATTTGAGTTCATACCAGTCATAAATTTGTTATAATACTAGCAGTTAAGATTCCTCTTTCTTGCAGTTTTCATTTGGAAATAGATGTAAAATTGCATCATTATTTTCAAGTTTTATTTCAGCTCGACCTATTCTACTTTTATAAAATTTGGTTTTTTTTCCATCAGTCAGTGTGAATTTTTCAACTTGAACTAAAGTCAGATTTTCTAATTGATTCAGAGTTTTGTAAACAGCAGATAATGAAATGTTTAATTGTTTTGCAATCTCATTTGCATCTTTTGAATTATCAATTATTGAATATAGAACTGAACGATGACATGCATTTACCAACGATTCCATTATTTTTTGGGTTATGTTATACTGACTTAACTGTAAAATGTTTGGCTTTGGCAGTGCCTCTCTCACTATACTTTTCTTCATTTTCGTTAAATATTTGGAGTTAAAACTAGTATTGGGTCTGGTTTTTTTATGTTAATTTCTGCATTTTTAATTCTACTTTTGTAAACTTTGTATCTTCTACCTTTATTGGAAATTTCCCAACTGTCAACTTTTATTAATGTTAATTTTTCAAGATCTGAAATTTTTTTGTATACTGAGCTTAATGGAATTTTATGTTTCTCAGAAAGTTGTGATGCAGTTTTACCTTTACGAATTATTGAAAATAATATTGCCCTTGATTCTGAATTTGCTAACATTTCAATTACTTTTTGCGTTACGTCGTATTTTTTTAGCTGAGGCAGTGTCAGATGTTTAACCATAAAGAATTTTTTATCATTCTTTTATTAAATCATTTGTCGTCATTCTAAATTCTTGGAATATAGAACATTATAGTTTAAGTATTAGAAAGATCTGGATTGGTTTTTTGCCAAAAGGCACCAAGAATTAATGCGAGTGCAAACCAAAACACACTGCTTGATAAAAATGCCATTGCTCTAAATCCATTTACTAACTCCATTGGGGCAGTTATTTTATCTGGATTTTCAGGCATTAGCAAAAATATTATACTGATAAATATACTATATCCAACGAATGCCAAAATTCTTTTTTGTCCTTTTAATTGTTTGAATATTTTATAAAATCCAACTGCAGTTAGCCCAGAAATAGCAATGAATGCTAAATATAGAACTCCTCGTAAAACTACAGTTTCTCCATCACCAACAGTAGGTGGATTTGCTGGATATTTCAAAAATGGTATTACAAACAATGTAAACCACATTAATCCTGCTAGAATCAGTGTTTTTCCAAAATTATTTCTGCTTGGTAGTGAATTTTTAGATAATGCATAAACTATACCAAATAATGCGCCTATCGATGTTCCTAGTATAGCGCCAGCAAGAACTTCTCCCCCCTTCTGCCATGAGCGATATTCATAGTATTCTACCCAAAATATTGGGGTACTATCTTCTTCTCCAGTTGCAAACATACTTTGGTTTTCTATATTTATTGCATCGTCAAGATATGGCTCTACAATTGCAAGATTTAATGCACCATAAATTGTTCCAGCAAAACAACCAGAAAGTAGAACAATTACAATGAAGAGACCAGTCTTCATTTTTTATCGAATCCTGTTAAATTAATGGCATGGAAAACCAGCTGCATGTCTTAAATCATGAGTAAGTTCATGTATGAACATTTCGTCAAATGCAGATTCACCCATGACTAAACTGAAAATATGTCCTTGATCAAACCCAACGACAAATAATCCAATTCCAAAGATAACAGCTAGAACTGCAATGCCGAATTTTGGAATAGTTGATTTTGTGATTTGTGTTTGATCTTGTGGCAATACAGTTTTGGTTTTGATAATATATTTAAATCTATTATAATAAAAAATCCGCGATCATGTTAATTAATTTAATAACAGTATAAAAAATACTGTAATATTTGAAAAACTCATACCTTATTTCAATACCAATTATAATTGGAATTATTCTTGGAATGTATGTTACGAATAATTTAGTGTTAGATTCTACAGATGATCAATCTCTACTAACTAGTGCACAATTAATGAAAAACGGTTCACCAAAAATTGGACTTTCTACTGCACCAGTTTCAATTGTTGAATTTGGAGACTACCAATGTACATTTTGTTATAAATTTCATCAAAACACGTTAAGTGATATTAAAATAGAGTATATTGATACGGGTGAAGTCAATTACGTGTATAGGGATTTTCCATTAAATGGACCTAATTCAATTTTAGCGGCTGAGGCATCATATTGTGCTGACGAACAAAACAAATATTGGCAATATCATAATATTATTTTCAATAATTGGGCTGGTGAAAACACAGGTTGGGTTAATATGAATTCGTTAGTGAAGTTTGCAGTTCAGGCAAATTTGGACATTCCTGAATTCAGGAATTGTCTAAACGAGCATAAATATTATGAAAAAGTAATTACTAATGAAAATTATGCTAAACAAATTGGCATAAACGCAACTCCAACATTTTTAATTTTTGATGACAAACAATTAATCAGAATTATTGGTGCTCAGCAATTAGACGAATTTCAAAATGCGTTAAACCAATTAGGCTAGTATCATTTAATCAGTTTTATAAAATCTGGATTTTTGTGTAGCACATGAAACGACTTACTATTTTTTGCTTTTACTTTAAATTTTTTTGATATCTGTATTGTAAGATTTAGTACATTCAAACAATTTTCCGTTTTGCCAAGCAGTATAAAATTTGTAGCTTTATCATATAGAACATCACTATTATTTGGATATACATCCAATATTTTATCACAGATTTCTATTGACTCTTCATATTTTTTCAGCATTTGCAAAATTCTAAGTTTGTGATACAGAACGATAAGTTCATCTGGTTTTTTGCTTAAAATATTATTACAGTTATTCAATGCAGAATCTAACATATTCATTTTCCTCAAAGCTGAAATTTTGTTAATTAGTAATGTCATTTCATATGGATTAATTTTTAGACCTGTATCATAACAGTTGATTGCACTTTGAAAATCTTTAGTTTTACTTAATGCATATCCCTTATTGTTAATTGCATCTATGTTGGTTGAATCCATCTCTATGATTTTTTCATATATTGATATTGCATGTTTAAAATATTTTTTTAAAAACAATCTGTTTGCTGATTTTAATAACTGATCAATATCTGGCATTATTTAAGATCCAATATTACTGTGTAATTTAAGATATTACCTTAATTACTTGTTTTAGATTAATTTTTTATGAAAATATATACAAAAACTGGTGATGATGGTAAAACTTCGTTGTTTGATAATAGCAGAGTTTGGAAATCAAGCCAACGAATAATGTCTTATGGGGCTGTAGACGAACTAAATTCTGCATTAGGTATTGCACTATCTCTTGATTTAGATACTGAAATTAAAGACATACTTGTTAAAATTCAAAATGATCTTTTTATTGTGGGATCTGATCTAGCTAATCCTGATATGTCAAATAGTGATATTAGAGTGTCGAAAACAATGGTAGAGTTTTTAGAAAAAAAAATAGACAGTATTGAATCTGAATTGCCAAATTTAGCTAGTTTCATACTTCCTGGAGGCACATTACTTGCATCAATTTTACATTTGTCTAGAACAATAACTAGACGTGCTGAAACACACGTCGTATTATTGGCCCAAGGCGAAGAAGTTTCTAAAGATGCCTCAATTTATCTAAATAGATTATCTGATCTATTTTTTATTTTAGCAAGATTTGTTAACCATAGAAAAAAGGTATCAGATATTATTTGGAAGCCATAAAAACGGTTTTATTCGATTCAATTTGAATTTCACTATGCCGAGGTAGCTCAGCCTGGGAGAGCACCGCGCTGAAGACGCGGCTGTCGCGCGTTCAAATCCCGCCCTCGGCACATTTTCATTATTTACATTAATCAGAAT
>Ga0257111_1001212_pt1 | contig 10497 bp, 12 predicted proteins | sample LP_taG_6_FD_191567 | JGI IMG/M metagenome (GOLD analysis project Ga0257111, IMG submission 191567) | Marine microbial communities from Northeast Subartic Pacific Ocean, Canada - LP_J_2015_P26_500m | ecosystem: Environmental > Aquatic > Marine > Oceanic | place: Canada: Northeast Subartic Pacific... | reverse complement strand
GGGCGTGTAGCTTAGTTTGGCTGGAGCACCCGGCTGATAACCGGGAGGTCACAGGTTCAAATCCTGTCATGCCCACCAATCCTCTCGCCGAAGCGTGCGTTTGGCATCGACAAGAAGCATCATGAAGGGGTCGCGGTCCCCTTCGGTTCAAATGCCGGTTCTGAGCGGGGCCTCAGGCGGGGACATAGCCGAGTCTCTGGCATCAATTCTCGAAATGGATTACGTCCAGTTGGAGAGCAGAAGGTTTCCGGATGGGGAAGCCTATGTGAAGGTGCCTTCGGAGGCCATCGAATCACTCAGATCAGAAGCAGTGGTCCTCGTCTCGAACACATACCCAGACTCAGGGATTATGCAGACTGTTCTGCTACTGGGTGCGATTAACGACGTTCGTCGTGGGGATCTCTCAAACTTCAAGGGAGAGGGGGAGCAGCAGATGGATGACGTCGGTCCGGGAGTGATTCTCGCGATTCCCTACTATGGCTACGCCCGTCAGGACAAGCGTTTCTCTCCTGGCGAGGCGATTTCTGCTAGGGTCATCGCAGACGTCCTCGCTGAGTCTTGCGATGGCATCGTCATCCTAGACCTCCACTCCCTCGATGTCCTAGAAGGCATGAGCCTGCCAATCGAGTTCGTCAGCTCGATGCCTGAGATTGCTGACAATCTGCACAACTACGTCGCTCCGGACTTCATCTTAAGCCCCGACAGGGGGGCGATTTCCAGAGCCTCAGAGGTCGCAGGTCTGATTGGGTGCGAGTTCTCCTACCTCGAGAAGACCCGGATTGACGCCCATACCATCGAGCACACTCCGAAGGACCTCGATGTGTCTGGCAAGGTGGTCGCCATCGTGGATGACATGATCAGTACGGGCGGCACCATTTGCCGGGCCAGCGACGCGCTTCGTCGCCAAGGCGCCAAGGAAATCCACGCCGCTTGCACGCATGGCCTGTTCACGGGCGGTGCGCTGTCACGTCTAGCCAATCACGTCGATGGCATACACACCACCGACTCCCTGCCCAACCCAAGGGCCAACGTGTCCGCTGCGCCCGCCCTCGCAAGAGGTGTGAGGAAGCTCATGGAATGAGCGACCTAATACAAGGTAATCAGGTGCGGACACGCTGCGTTTATATCGGTCATGCCATGCGGCGGCTTACCAAACACGAGGAGTTGTTCCAATGAGTGTACACATAGCGTTCGAGACACCCCAAGACGTCCAAGAGCAAGTCTACGAGATGGTCAAGGTCATTGGCAAGGACGGGCGTGGGCGGCTGAAGAAGGGCGCCAACGAGGTGACCAAGTCAGCCGAGCGTGGTACAGCCCAGATGGTAGTCATGGCGGAAAACGTGAACCCGGGCGAACTGCTAGCTCATATTCCGATGATCTGCCGTGAGAAAGGTATCCCGTTCATCTACGTCGAGGATCAGGCATACTTGGCTGAGGCTGCAGGAATGAGCACGGGTACGCGCACCGCGGCCATCGCCGTCATGCATGTCGAGAAGGAGGGCATGGATCGCTTCAACGAGGTCAAGGGACACTATGAGACGCTATCCTCCTGAATAATTCCATGCAAAGCGAGGAAGTGAGATGGCGACCGAGTCCTGGCCTGCTGAAGTCGTGGAGGAAGTAGGGCGCACCGGCCTGACCGGAGAGGCCACGCAGGTCAAAGTCCGAGTCCTCGACTCCGACAACCCGCGGGACATTGGACGAATCATTACGAGGAACGTTCTCGGCCCCGTCCGAAATGGTGACGTCCTGATGCTCAGAGACACCGGTCGCGAGGCGCGTCGGCTCGGTACGCGATGAGGCGATTGAATGCCAGAGCAGAGAATCTGCAGCTTCACGCACGAAGAGATTGAACCGGGTACCGGTATGATGTTCGTCAAGCGCGACGGTAGCGTGTTCTGGTTCAAGGACAGCAAGGCGCGCAAGAACATGCTCAAGCTCAAACGTAACCCGCGCCGGCTCAAGTGGACACGCCGATACGAGAAAGGCGGCATCAAGTAATCAGGAGGCGTCCCCGCCTTCCTCCCACCAGTTCGGCTTCGCCGTCTTGTCGGTGTGATGGGGTTCTCCATCCTGATGCTTCCAGCAGTACTCAGTCGACCTAAAGGACAGTGATGTGCATCCCTCGAAGTTGCATTTCACCAGTTTCTTCGATTTCGGTTTGACGGGATCATCGATGGAATCGAAAAACTTGCCTTCGTTGAAAATTTGGTCCACTACCCAAAAGATTGCAATGACTGCAAATATTGCTAGGTCACAGCCCAAATCCCCAGTGCTCATGGAGTTTGGTGCGGTCGTGAATGCTTCAAGATTGGCCCGTCATCGGGCGGTCACTGTGCGGTGATCCGGTAGTCCACCCTGGCCCTGTCGTTCTCGTCGCTGGTCAGCAGACCGCCTTGGTCGGGAGGCTGGGTCTCCCCGCAGTCCGTGTTGTCGATTACCGTGACGTAGGTGCCTGAGTCTACGGTCGCCTCCAGGTTCGCTGCTGCGGTGTTGGGATCGCTCAGGTCGGCCAGATAGACGAAACTCTCCTGCTCGCCCTCAGCGCATTTCTTGTACTTCTCGTAGTTGACCTCGGTCATCGTGTAGAGGTCCACTCTGGGGCCCTCTTGCTTCTCGAAGGCGATCCTGATGGTCGCAACCGAGTCGAGAGTCCAAGTCAGCTTGACATGCTCGTCCTCGTTGACGAAGGTGTTGTCGTCGAACAGTTCCTGCTCTGGGTTGACTTTGTCCTCAAACCTGTCCATGCATCCGGGCAGTAGCAGGCAGAGAATCATCAGAAGCGATGCCAGGCCCCTCATGACCGCACGTGTGTCCACTGGCTCATCAAGCATTTGCCTGCGTGCTTTGCGTTGAAATAGGGGCGGTGGGTCGGCCGCTCCATGGGAGATATGCAAACCACATTCATCATGGTCAAGCCTGACGGCGTAGAGCGTAGCCTTGCTGACGAGATAATCGGACGCTTCGAAGGCATCGGGCTGCGGATGCTAGGCAGGCGCGACGTGACGCCCCACCTGGAGCTCGCTCAGGCGCACTACGCGGTGCACAAGGAGCGCCCATTCTACCCCGACCTAATCGAGTTCATCACCTCTGGGCCCGTAGTGGCCATGGCGTGGCACGGCGAGGATGCAATCGCAGCCTCGCGCAGGCTGATTGGTGCCACTAACTGGGAGGAGGCCGAGCCGGGCACAATCCGAGCGGACTTCGCCCGCAGTATCGAACATAACGTCATCCACGGCTCGGACGGCGAGGACACCGCGGCATTCGAATTGGGGCTCTGGTTCCCCGATGGTCTCGAGGACTGAAAAGAGTGAGTAGTATGAGGTGGGTCACATGGCAGGACGCAGACAGCCCATCGTCGCCGTGCTAGGGCACGTCGACCACGGCAAGACTTCCCTGCTCGACCACGTGCGCTCTCTGGGCGAGTACGGTCGCGCCTCGGTGATGGATCGCGAGGCTGGCGGCATCACCCAGCACATCGGCGCCACAGAGGTACCCGTGGACGTCCTCAACGAGCTGTGCTCGCCCCTGCTGGGGGGAAAGTCGTTCGACTCGCCCGGTCTACTCTTCATCGACACCCCCGGTCATCACTCGTTCTCTACGTTGCGAGCCAGAGGAGGATCGCTTGCCGACATCGCAATCCTGATTGTGGATGTGATGGAGGGATGCAAGCCACAGACGAGGGAGTCGCTTCGCGTCCTCAAGCAGTCAAAGACGCCGTTCGTAATCGCTGCCAACAAGGTCGACCGGTTACACGGATGGCACGTCGAGCGGGGACGTGCGATGGCCCGTGCGATGCGCGACCAGTCGAAGGAAACCATAGAACTGTTTGAGCAGCGCTACTGGGGACTAGTCGGGCAGTTCGCCGAGGACGGCTTCAACATCGAGCGCTACGACCGGGTGAAGGATTTCACGAAGGACATCGCCCTAGTTCCGATCTCGGCTAGAGAGGGAGAAGGGATACAAGACCTGTTGACTGTTGTCATTGGTCTCGCCGAGAGGTACCTCGCAGAGCAGCTCACCGACATCGAGGGCCCGGGGCAGGCCACTGTCTTGGAAATGAAGGAGGAGCGTGGCCTCGGTAGGACACTCGATCTGATTCTCCATCGTGGATCCATCTCCAAGGGGGACGAGGTCGTGCTCGTTACCAACCAAGGGGGAGTCAGTACCCACGTGAAGGGTCTGTTCTGCCCACGGGGCATGAGTGAGATGAGGGATGCGGGCAACCGCTGGGACGACTCCGATGTCGCCTATGCGGCGGCTGGGATCAAGATAAGCGCCCCCTCGCTGGACGGGGTCCTAGTGGGCACCACCCTGCGCGTGGTCAACTCCGACGAGGGGCGGGTGGCAGCGATGGCCGCTGCTGACGAAGAGTCCAACCTCTCCATAGAACTTGATGAGGAGGGGGTGTGCATCAAGTCGGACACTGTCGGTGGGCTTGAGGCACTCGCCAAGGAGCTGGGGAGCAAGGGGCTCCCAATCAGGGAGGCCTCGATAGGCAAGGTGAGCCGTCGTGATGTTCGAAGCGCCGAGGCCTCCTCCGACCCCCTGCACAGGGTCATCATGGCGTTCAGCACCGACATCCTTGCAGAGGCCGAAGCCGAAATCGAGGGTTCGGACGCCGGCGTTCGGCACATCGGCTCCGACATCATCTACCGCATCCTCGAGGAGCACGAGGAGTGGGTCGAGCAGAGAGTCCTAGAGATGGAAGAGGAACGTAGGGAGAAGGTGGCCTACCCAGGCAGGATACTGCTTCTGCCGGATCACACGTTCAGGGTGTCGAAGCCAGCGGTAGTCGGAGTCAGGGTCCTCGCTGGCAGGATTCACGTGGGGCAGAGGCTGCTGAAGCAGGGCAGGCGGTTGGGTCAAATCAAGTCGATTCGCTTGGGCGAGGAGAGCATGAAGGAGGCAATACAGGGGGCAGAGGTCGCGATTGCCGTCGGGGGCGTCACCGTAGGCAGGCAGATCGACGAGGGTGACGTCCTGCTGGTGGACATCCCCGAGTCGCATGCTAGGAAGCTGAGGAAAATGGAGATGACGACGGTTGAGCGCGAGGTCTTCGAGGAGTTGCTGGACCTGCACAGGAAGGAGGACCATTTCTGGGGCCGTTGAGCATCTGAGACAACTGATGTTCACATGCCCCGAACACTCAAGTAGTCACCAAAACGGCCTCGGGACGTTAGAGGACTTTCCATGACCATCGCTCAACGTGACGCAGCGAGCTCTAATGATCTCATCAAGTCCGTCTCCGGCCACTCGAACAACCTCATGAGCGAGGTGGCCAAGGTCATCATAGGGAAGCCGGAGAACATTCGCAAGGTCACTATAGGGGTTCTTTCCAACGGGAACGTCCTCATCGAAGACAATCCAGGCCTCGCCAAGACTCTGATGGCCAACACCTTCGCCAGAGCGCTCGGCTGCAAGTTCAAGCGAGTCCAGTTCACCCCCGACCTGCTTCCCGCCGATATCATTGGGACATACATGTTCGATCAGAAGACGGGAGAGTTCAGACCACGCTTCGGACCCCTGTTCACCAACGTCCTGCTGGCTGACGAAATCAACCGAGCGCCTCCCAAGACCCAAGCGGCCCTTCTGGAGGCCATGGAGGAGAAGCAGGTCACCATCGAGGGCATCACGCACAAGCTGCCCGCTCCTTTCTGCACCATGGCGACCCAGAACCCAATCGAACAGGAGGGCACCTATCCGCTCCCCGAGGCACAGATGGATCGCTTCCTGATGAAGATCCACATGGGGTACCCCACCCGCGAGGAGGAGAAGGCGATCCTCCAGCGCAGGAAGCTGCGAGCCAAGGACGATTACGACGTCGAGCAGGTAGTCGGTCCCCGGAAGGTGGTCGCGATGCAGAGGGCGCTCGAAACCGTTCACGTTGACCCTGCGATATTGGGCTACATCGTCGAGGTAGTGCAGCGCACCCGCGCTGACCCGCGCATAGAGGCGGGCGCCTCGCCTCGAGCCAGCCAGTCCCTGTTCAAGGCAGGCAGAGCCTCGGCGGCAATCGACGGACGCAACTACGTGATTCCTGACGACATTAAGGGGATGGCTCTCGACGTCGTCAGCCATAGAATAGTGCTCAAGGCAGAATCCAAGATAAGGGGTGTCACGGGCAAGCGCATCGTGAACAAGATCCTCAGCGAAGTGGCCGTGCCGGTAATCCAGTAGCCTGGACAATCCCAATTAACCGCACTGCGAATTCAACAACGTGACCATAGTCATAGCCTGCGTCAACCACAAGGGCGGGTGCTCGCGGACCACGACCGCGGTCAACCTCGCCTCCGCCCTAGCGATGGGGAGTAACGAGTACGGCATCCGTCGCAGGAAGGTGCTGCTGGTCGACATGGACCCGAAGGGGAACGTAGCCACGACGTTCGGGGTCGACAAACGCAACGTGGGGCCCACCATGAACGAGCTTTTTGCCAGAGGCGTGGGCGACTCCGCGCTCAGACTGGAGGACTGCACATTGGGGCCCGGGGTTCTCACGAGATCGATGCGCGCGGCCTGGAAGAGCCATAACCCAGACAGGAAGCGCGGCCCTCCAAAGCACATCGCCATCCGGAACCTCTGGATCCTGCCCGCTGACCTAGACCTGTCCGGCATAGAGGTCGACCTAGCAACCAGGGTTGGCAGGGAGAACCGGCTCAAGCTCGCCTTGCAGGAGGCTATGGGGGCCTTTGATGTCATCATCATCGACACGCCGGCGTCATTGGGGCTGCTGACAATCAACGCTCTTGCCGCAGCCGAGTGGGTCCTGATACCGATTCAGGCCGAGTTCTACGCCCTAGAGGGCATGGGACAGCTGATGACGGCCATCAGGGAAGTCCAGAAATCGGTGAACCCTGAACTGAGACTCTTCGGAATCCTCCTGACGATGGTTCAGGCCAGGAGCAAGCTGTGCGAGACGGTGACCGAGCAGGCGCGCAAGCACTTCGGGGACAAGGTGCTCGAGACTCAAATCCCACGCTCGGTGGCAATCGCCGAGTCCCCGTTGGAGGGAGCTCCCATCGTCATCGCGCAGAAGCCAACCAAATCTAATCCTGCCAGCGAATCGTACTGGGCCTTCGCAAGAGAGGCCGATGCTAGGATTCGAACAATTGACGGAGCATAGGCTAGCCTATATGTTGGATTTCTCCATCACGCTCTGGCGGGCGTCCAGAAGGACTGCCTCCATCTTGACCCTGATATCAGACTCCATGGTCTTGAGCATCTCCCCGACCTCCTTCTTCGACAGGTCTGAGCGCTTGGAGAGCTGTATCTCGAGGTTGGACATCATCTCTGACTCCCTCTGCTTGACGAAGTCGGCGACTCGCTGCTCCATCTCGACCTCGCGCTCCAGAGCGAGCTCCTGTCGTCGTAGCGCTAGGGCTGCTTCCATTGTCTCGCGCTCTGCACGGAACCTGCGATCGAGTTCTCCCAGTGCTGCCCGCTCGGCCTCCTCCTCCAGCGCCTTGGTCCTCACATCGACGTCTGACGTCATCTCTTTCTCGAGTGACTCGCGCTCGCTCTCGAGCTGCTTCTCGAGTTTGGACTCGTGCTTCCTGCGCTTCTTGGCGATGCTGTTGCGCATCTGAATCTCTTGATCTAGGCGATGAGACTCCAACTTCCTGTGGACCTGGGACTCCATTGCCTCTCGCATGTCCATCTGGACTCTTCGCTCCATACGCCCGATACTCTGTGAGGCTTCGAGCTCCAAGCGCTCCTCGAGGAATGCCCTCCTCCTAGAGAACTCGACCTCCATCTCCTCTCGGAGCCGGTCGCGCACCTTGGTGGTGTGGGCCTCTACCCTGCGATCCCTCTCCAGATCGAGCTGTTCCCGGAGTCGGTTCTCCTCGCGTCGCAGCCTGTGGAGCATCTCCTCACGTAGCAGGCGCTCCTCGCGTTCAAGCGCCTCCCTCTCCAGCCTCTCCAACTCGTCCTCGAGCTCGTCCCTGAGATCGGCTTCGATCTGCTGGAGCTGCTCCTCGAACAGGATTTCGTTGGCCTTTCTCATTGCGCCGTGCATCCCCGAGACTCGCTCAGTCATCTCCGCAATGCGCATCCTGCGCTCCCTCCGGATGCTGGATCTGAGGTTGGATTCCTCGTCTAGGTGTTCCCTAGCCCTCGCTACGGAACTCATCGGTGAGGAGGAGAGGGCGTGCTGGGCGCGGATGGCATCGAGCTCGTCGATACCTCCGGCATCGTCCTCGTCCGGCGACTTGCTCTCACTCAAGTGCCCATCCCCAAGCCTACGCGCGTTTCGGGGTATTTGAGAGCGGAGGGTCCTAATCAGTCTATAAATGCGGTTTCGAAGGACTATCGGAAGCCGCGAATCGGTGTGAACCCGATGTCATCTGAAACTTAATACGGTCAGATAAACAGGCGTTTTCGTGAAACACAAGCACCTTCTGATTGCTATTTTCCTGTTGCTGACCCCACTGACCGGTTGTTTCGATTCCAGTGTAGCAAAGGGGCCAGTTGAGGCAGACGGCATCGACGGACGAGACCGAGCCGAAGGAGGATCCGAGGCCGAGTGGGGGCCGGAGGTTTCCGAGCGGGCGAGCGAATGGCTGCGCCAAGACATCCGCGACGAGATTTACGATCAGGTGTACTACCACTACTGGGACCTGCGCGAGCACATGGAGGCGCTGCAGCAGGACCACTCGAAAATCATGCGCCTGTCAACGATTGGACGCAGCGTCGACGGTGAGCTGGATCCGTTCAACGACTATGGCAAGCTGCTACTGGCGGAAGTCACCAACCTCTCTGATCCGACACCCAAACCACAGATTCTCATCGACGGGGGGCACCACGGCAACGAGCAGCTCGGGATGGAGGTGGCGATGCTCCTACTCGACTACTTGGTGACCGAGTACGAAAACGACGACTGGGTCAAGGAATTCGTCGACAGCCACGACATCTTCATCTTCCCGATGGTCAATGTCGACGGTAACACCCGCGACACGCGGGCCAACTCCAACGGGGTCGACCTCAACCGCAACTACCCCTTCGAATGGGACGGTGCCGGCAGCGGGCCTGCGAGCGAGCCCGAGGTGGCTGCGAACGTGGAGGTGTTCGAGTCGAACGACTTCCGCCTCTACATCTCGATGCATACCGGCACGCTCTGGTTCCTGACGCCTTGGGGATACACAGAGTCACCCACGCCGGACGTCGAGATGTACACGCGCATGGAGCAGGAGCTGACTGAGCTTACCGGACTCAGGGCCGGGCCGGCAGCGACCGAGCTGTACATCGCCAAGGGGACCTCGCTCGACTACGGATACTCGCTCGGGATGCCCTCGGTGACCATCGAGGTGGACAACGAGCAGTGGGGGGTGATCTCGGTGGAGGAGAAGCAGTCCCGGCTCACAGCCGCCTTCATCGGCTCGTTGTACATGATGGGCAACTACCCCCTGTTCGGTGCCCATCCCGTGCTCGATGGCAGCAGCCATCCCGCCGAGGTCTTCGAGCGCGAGTCCTTCACCCTCTCCCTCGAACTGAACAACACCGGCTTCGGACCGCTCTTCAACGGGACCTTCTGGCTGGAGGGGAACGGGTTCAAGGCATCGCCGGACTTTGTGGAGGTAGCCGAGCTGGGCGCCAACAACTCGACCACGCTCGAGTTCACCGTCCGACCGCTGTACACCGGGAACATCTCCGTCGAGTTAGAGGGGCGCTTCTCACCTCTTCTGATTGACGGGACGCCAGAGCGTCTGCTCTCCGAGACCGATCGTTCTGTGGTGTTCCTAGAGGTGGTCATGGCGGACCAAGGGCTGCCGGGTTGGTCCCTCTCACTAGTATTGCTGTCCCTCGTTGCAGGAGCCATGGCACGCGGGGGAGCGTCGGCTCGAGGGAACTATTAGAAATCGTCGAAGTCGTCGGAGACCTCGTCGGAATCCTCCTCGTCGTCGGAATCCTCCTCCATGTATTCTGAGAGAAGGGCCATCATATCGTCGTCCTTCGATCTGAATCTGATGACGAATGCCAATCCTGCTAGGACCAATATCGAGGCGATGGCCAATTCGAAGGCGACTCCCCCAGCGGTCTGGTACCTTGCTATGGAGGGCAACACGTCGGTTGCGTCACCAGTCCCATCGCCGTCCGTGTCCTTCCAATCCGTGGAGTCCAAGGGCAAATCGTCAATCGAGTCCGAGTACCCATCCCCGTCAGTGTCTGGATCGAGGGGATCGGTTCCAATTTCCAATTCCAGGGAATCATTCAGTTGGTCCCCGTCGTCGTCGCCGTCGGCGTTGTCGCCCGTCCCGTCACCGTCGGTGTCGAGGTGTTCCGAGTCACTGAGGGGGAAAGCGTCCGAGGCGTCTGGCACCCCGTCGTCGTCGTCGTCGTCGTCGGCGTTGTCGCCCGTCCCGTCGCCGTCGGTGTCGTCCCACTCGCTGACATCCAGAGGGAACTGATCCAGATCGTCGTTCACCCCGTCGTCATCGTCATCGTCGTCGGCGTTGTCCCCGGTCCCGTCCCCGTCGGTGTCGGTGGTCTCGGTCGCAT
>Ga0257111_1001211_pt1 | contig 10498 bp, 12 predicted proteins | sample LP_taG_6_FD_191567 | JGI IMG/M metagenome (GOLD analysis project Ga0257111, IMG submission 191567) | Marine microbial communities from Northeast Subartic Pacific Ocean, Canada - LP_J_2015_P26_500m | ecosystem: Environmental > Aquatic > Marine > Oceanic | place: Canada: Northeast Subartic Pacific... | reverse complement strand
ATGGAGTTTTAGATTATTTTAGAGATAAGTATGGTTGGACTTGGTTGAACCAAGACCCAGATGCTTGGAAGAAAGTTAACCCAAAGATTGCTGCAAAGATTGGGGAATTAGAGGAGCGTTTAATCGATTTAGAGGGGAAAGTATAATGGGAAGTAATTTAGGTTTAATAGGATTTGGTTTAGTTGCATTATTTGCTACATCAATGATTAAGTTTGTTGCAATTGCTGCGATAGCGTGGGGTGTATGGAAAGCTTATAAAGATTGGGGAGCTATGTAATGAAAGCAATTATAAGTATGGATATAAAAGAAAAGAGCTTATTGTTTGCTAGGCTCGCTGCGGATGCATACGGTGAAGAAAAGACCGTTAAAAAAATTGTTAAAGAATATGGATTTACTAAATGTAAATTTTATGACAATGGAGGAGCTCAAGCATTTAGATTTGAATCTCCTACCGATGTTGTTGTTGCTTGTCGTGGTACACAACCTACAGAATTCAATGACTTAAAGGCAGACCTTAAAGCATTTCCAGTCAAATCAGAAACAGTTAGTAGAGTACACAGAGGATTTAAAGCTGAGGTGGATGAGCTTTGGCCTATGGTTTTACCAGACATTATTAAGGTTACTAAGAACTTATGGTTTTGCGGGCATAGTCTTGGAGCTGCAATGGCTACAATTATGGCTAGTAGATGTGCTCATGATTGGGATTTAACTGACCCACAATGTCTATTTACTTATGGTTCACCAAGAGTTGGTTGGCCTGCGTATGTTAAAAATTTAAAGATATGTCATTATAGGTGGCAGAATAATAATGATATAGTAACAAGAGTTCCTTTAAGGATTATGGGTTATAGACATGATGGTACATTAATGTATATAAGACATGATGGTTCTATAGATGACAGTGGTAAATCAAATAATTGGAGAAGGTTTAATGATAGGATGAAAGGTATGTGGGGTGGTATAAAACAAGGTAAAGTTGATAACTTTTCTGACCATGCTATGGCTGAATACATTCCTCATTTAGAAAATTGGTAGTGTATAAATATATACATAAATTGAAGTATCGAGGAGATATTAATGGCTAATTCAGAACTTCTCGACATTGAGAAAAGACTGGAACGCATGCATAATGCGTTAAAGAGACAAGAAAAAGAATTAGAATCTTGGAGACATAGGTCAACAAGGATTCCAAATTGGGTAAGGAATAGCGGTGTTGCTTTATTTATGGCTATATTTGCACAGACTATGGCTGCAGTTTGGTGGGCATCGTCAATAACGAATACTCAAGCGAATATCATAAACGATGTTAAGATAAATACAGAATATAGAATAACATCTACCGAAAGGTATAATGATATTATGATAGAATTAACAAAACTCCAAGTAATGCTGGAAAACCATTTTAACCTACAGGACTAAATATGAAAACCCTTAAACAAATTAAAGAAGCATTTTTAACAGAGGCTAAGGTTAGTATGGCTAAATTAAAGACTGGAGATAAAGTACAAATTCTTGCAAAGGGTGCTGGAGCTAGAAGGAATGGATTAGAAAAAGGAGAAAATCCTTATGGTGAAGGAAATACAGTTGTAATTTTAGGATTTGGAGTAGTTCCATTTAATAAGAAGTCAAATAAAAGGGATGTAATCGCTAGAAGTATAGATGATTTTAAAAAGAAATATAAAAAAGAAATAAAAAATTTAAAATCCGATGACAAGTACGATAGAAACCTTGCAATGGCAGACAACTCTCGTATTAAATTAAGTATAATAGCTAATGATATAGTTAAGAATAATGGATTTGTAGGATTCATTTATCAGTCCAGTAAAGGATTGGGCTTGCTATATATCTCACGAAGTCTAAGTGGTGACAAATGGGCTGTAAATTTTGGCGATGATATGGAATTTGATTTAGTAACATAACAAAACATTTTAATAAACAGGAATAAATATGAAATCACTGAAAAACATTAGAGAAGCAAGTGGCGGCAAAGAAGCCTACATGAAATTCTTCAATTCTCTTCTTAAGAAATTCGGAGCTGACTCACCATCAGAACTTGAGGGAGATAAAAAGACCAAATTCTTTAATGCGCTTGACAAAGGTTGGGACGGTGATAATGAAAAAGATGAATCAATTGCAGAAAAAGTAAAAGCTAAACCAGGTAAATTTTCTGGTCGTGGTAAAGACTATTTTGAAATTGATATAGTTATTCCTGATAAATGGAAAACTGATGAGGCTTATTATAAAGCAGTTTTAAAGAAGTATAAAGTTAAACTTGAATATATTGGTGGCGGTGGTACTGAGTATATGCATAAAGCTTCTGGTAAAAAATCTGACATTTTAGCTTGGGGACTTGGTAGTTCCAGAGATGGTATTGGTTATGGAATGGATGAGGATGAATTAGCTGATTACTTTGACATTAACCAAGAACTTTATGTTGAAGGTAGTAAAACTACTAAAGTAGCTAAACATACTATTAGACTTGTTTATGAAGGTGAAATTAAAGAAAAATTAAGAGGTGGACGTGGTAAGCTTGGACCTAAGGATGCACTTGATATAGATTTAGATGCATCAGATTTTAAGGGTGGTGAAAAAGCTTTTATTAAATTTGCTTCAACTAAATTCAAAATTAAAATTAAACCTACTAGAGTAGGTGCAGAAATCACCGGTGATAAACAAAAAATCTTAGCATTCCTCCAAAGTGATGATTATGGAATGGATGATTCAGATATTAAAGCTTTATTCCCAGAGTTAATGGAAAACAAGGATGACTTTAAAGATGACACCGATGTATCTGATACTGAAGGAAATTATTCAGGTGTTGAAGAAGACCATTCCCTACGCCATGATGACGAAGACGATGAGGACATGGATGATTTAGACCCAGACACTACTACTGACTTACAGGGTGAGGATTACTATGATTCAAAACAAGAGAAAGCTCCTCCTGGTATGGAAGCTTTTGTAGAAAAATTAAAAGCAGATGGTATGACAGATGAAGAAGCTTTTAAAATTGCTTGGTCCCAATACAATGATGCTAAAAGAACTAAAACCAGACATGGCGATGCTGAACATGAATCAGTTAAACAAGAAGGCATGGGCAAAAACTATCCTGTAATGAATCAAAGTCAACGTGTAAAGATTATAAAGATTGCTAAACAAAATTCTGGTAATATGTCAAAAGCTTTAAAGCTAATTGATAGAATTAGAAAAGGTTTATCAGATAATCCAGATGTAATGGATATACTTAAGAAGGCTAATGAGAGCATTGAAGAAAAAGTTTCAGTAGACCGTAGAACAGTTGGCTTTAAACATGCAATGCTTAGAAAAGAAAAGGCTAAAGCAAAGCGTGAAGCTAAGAAAGTAGCAGCAGCTAAAACACCAAAGTTTGATATTGAAAAACATATAGACAAAGGCAATTATGAATATGATGGTGATGTTGAGGAAGTAATTAAAAGAACTTCTGATATGGTTATGTACGGCAAAAGAACAGAAGATGCAGCTGCTAATGCTGTTGCTCATGCCGGCGTAGATATGGCTCCTAATTCTGTAGGTAAGAAAAAGAAAAATTTAAAAGATATATATAGAAGATAATGAAATGATATCATTTCAAGATTACCTAGATGAGTTTATGACCAGTGAAGGTCAATCACCTGGTGTGAGGAGAGCTAAAAGATTAGCTAAAATGAATGCGCATTTAAAGAAGACAATGGCAAAATATCGTGCAGCTTCTGATGCTGGCATTCACCCATCTAAAGTAAACCAAAGGCGAAATAAATTAACTGTAAAAAAAGGTGGATAACCTTTGCCTTATTAATTATGGCAATATCAACTCCAGTAAAAACCCAGATTAATGTAGTAGCAACTACATTCGATCATTCAGCTAAAGAAAATTTAGGACAAATTCGTACTGGGTCTTATTTGTCTCAGGCATCTATGCTGGTATATGATGATATCTTAAGATTCCAAAACTCAACTCCAAAAAATGATATAATCAATACCCTAACTCCAAAACAAAAGAAGGCGGTATATGCTGGTATAAAAACAATATATCAACCAATGTATGGTGTTAGTGGTAGTCCATATTATGATGAAACATATTTTAATCTTTTAAAAGGATATGTTGGTTCATACTTCTATAAAGAATATGATTGGTTTAATACTAATGATACATTAAATATTTTTGAATTTGCTGCATTAAATCTTGGTAATGCATTATACCAATTTATTGATGCAGTCTGGACTGATGAAACAATCAGGGAAGCATATAATGATTATGCTGAACAAGGCATGGGTGTATATAGGGCTTGGCAAGAGCAAGGAAATGACACGACTTATTTTGTTAGAGATGAATTAAAAGATAAAAGAATTAAAGTTAACTTATGGGATGATAGTGGAAGTGGTGAAACTGGAATAGTAGTTTATGCTGGATTTGATGCTAAAGGAGAATTAGTTGTTTGGGATAGCGCATCTTATCCTAGTATTGGAACAACTGCTGATATATCTAGATTTAATTATAATGAATTTGAAGGTAATATTCTTTGGTTCATGGATGAATTAGTTGGAATGGAATCTGACTGGATACAAAATGCTTCACCTGGAATTGAAGGCAATACTGCTTATGGCTATGTACAATTTACTGAGGATAGTGTTGAGACTGCTGTAAATAGATACATTGGACATTTAGAAAGATTTAATGAACGATCAGCTGACCGTGGTTGGGAACCATATTCTATTAAAAAGGATGAGATTCTACCTACTCCTGAATGGTTAACAACACTTAAAAATTCTACTAAGACTCATGAAGAAAAATTAGATGCATTAACATATGATGAAATGTTAGCTTTAGCATTTGTACATTTACATAGTAAAGATTCAAAAGATTCTAATTTTGTATTGTTATCTCGAGGTGATATATATGCATCAAAAGAATTATATAAAAATAATCATCATACTAATCCAGATGAAGCAACATTAACTAGACTGGAAAGTTTCTTCCCTTGGCGTAAACAAAATATCTATGAAGCTGCTTTTGCTGTTATTACAACGGAAATTTGGATGAAGAAATCTTGTGGTTCACCACAGGATGTACAGATAAAAACAGCTGATGATGTTATTAATATACTTAGCTCGAAGCTTAATATCTTAAGCGGGGATGATTTATTCAATGATTTTCAGAATCAGGCAGGTGTTACAGTTACTTCTGTAACTCAACAAGTCCATCCATTATGGATGTCAGCTGGAACTTATAGACCATATACAGATTGGCATACGGACTTAACCAATCCACCAGGTATTGCAATACCAGGTAATACAGTTAACCTTAAAGCATTCAAACGTGTTAATTATTCTGGCGATATTGGTTATTATTATTATAGAGAAAATGGTGATACTATATGGTTACAAAATTTTAAGGATGAATTAAATAATAATGCTGCTCTTTATGACTTTGATGAATTGTATAATACTATTGATAATTGGAATCTTAGGGTAAATACATATTTAATAGATTGGTGGATATATAATATTAGAGGGACTTCTGTTTATCAAAGGGGGACATCTGTTAATGGTTGGTTTGATTTTATTACACCTAACAATCCCTATGGGTTTGCACACGCATTTGGAATATCAAATGGATTTAACTGGTATAACACAACTATACATCCGAATGGTATTTGCGTGATAGGCATGTCTACTCAACCCAGTACTAGAGGACAATTTGCCACTATGTTTCATGAAGCTGGTGGACATGCTATACATAACAACTTGGCTGATGGTTGGGCTGGTGGTACCGTTCCTGGACCAGCGGGAATTAGTAATGAAATATTATTAAGTGATAGCCAAACTAGAGCCTTATTAACACTTTATCAAAACTATAAAGCGGATGAAGATGCTAAAATTGCTGCAATTACTGGTGGAGTGACAACTGCGTATCGTGATAGAGTTTTCGATCACCTACCAATGGGAAATATTAGAGCTCTAGGTCTGTATTCCGCCATTCCAGAACCAGGTGAAACAGCTGAAGAAGCAATCGCGCGGAAAGAAATAGAGGAAGAATTCTTAGCTAGAATTTATTCAATAATGGCAACAAATAAATGTATTACATTTAAGGATGATATATGGCCTGTTATGAAAGGGGTTTCACCTGATATAGCTAATATAATTGATATAGATATGGCGACAGCCATAGACCAATTAATGTTAAATGAAATGGGATTAAATAAGAGAGGTATAGTTTGACCCGCAGAGCTTATAATATATAAATAATACATAGATATAAGGAAATGAAATGGCAAAACCAACTACAAGAGCTACATTACAGGAATATTGCTTAAGAGCTTTAGGCTCTCCAGTGATTGAAATTAATGTAGACGATGACCAAATAGAAGACCGCACTGATGATGCAATACAATTCTACCAAGAATTCCATTCAGATGCTGTCATTCGTACATATTTAAAGCATGAACTTACTGCTGCGGACATAACAAATAACTATATCACAGTAAGTGATAACGTTACGGCTGTTATGCGGATGTTAAGCGGTGGTCAATCATCTGGTAGCTCTTTATTTGACATGGGTTATCATATGAGACTTAATGATGTCTTTATGATACAAGGTTTGCAAACTCAAATCCAAACATATGAACAATCACTACAACATTTATCTTTAATTGAACATAGTTTAAATTCAGAAGAGCATTTAAGATTTAGTAGACATATGAATAGACTTCACATGGATGAAGGCTTTGGAGATTTAGCTGCTGGTAGTTTTATAGTGATTGAGGCTATGTCTATTATTGACCCAACAGCATACGCTGATGTATATAATGATTTATATTTAAAAAAATATCTTACAGCATTAATCAAACGCCAATGGGGTGGAAATATGATGAAGTTTGAAGGCTTCCAACTTCCAGGTGGTATAACAATGAATGGACGCCAAATGTTTGATGATGCCATAGAGGAAATTCAACAATTAGAAGAAGAATGTAGGTTGACATGGATGGCTCCAGACAACTTTTTAATGGGATAATAAATGGCTACTTCAGTATACTTTTCAGGCGCTGTACAATCTGAACAGAACCTTTATGAGGATTTGGTTTTAGAGAGTATAAAAATATTTGGACAAGATGTTGTCTACATTCCGCGTGAGCAAATCTATGAAGATGCATTATTAAATGAAACATTAAATCAATATCGTCACGCCTACCCAATAGAAATGTACTTAGAAAACGTCGATGGATTCGAGGGTGATGGTAATCTATTAGGGAAATTCGGCTTAGAGATTAGAGACCAAGGTACATTTGTTGTACCTAAGAAGCGTTGGCATAGTGTTGTAGGTGAAAATTTAGCTGATTCATTTGGAAACCAGGTCACGAGCTTGCCCTCAGAGGGTGATTTATTATGGATGACAATGACCAATAGGCTGTTCGAAATAAAGTACGTAGAGCCTAAGCTACCGTTCTATCAGTTGGCCCACCTTCCAGTTTACACTTTAACGGCTGAATTATTTGAATATAATGACCAAAATTTTGATACGGGCTGGCCTGAAATAGATAACATAGAATTAATAAATGCTAACTCATATAGCTATACTACAACTGCAGCGGCCGATTCGAACCCTTTTGAAATTGGTGAGTACGTTCATCAATGGACTGGAACTACTGATGATAATGCCACAAACATCAATATTGTTGGCAAAGTAGCGGCCTTTGAAAAAGTGGATACAGAGACTTATACTACTTTAATTGTATCCCCACATCAATCAACAAATGGTGATGGAACCTTTATGCAACCAGCTGTTCATGCCACAAGATTACTTGTCGGTCAAAAATCTGGTTCCTCAAGGGAGATTACTGTTGACTTAACAGGTACCACTAAGACTGAATATAACTTGGATGTATATGCAGACAATGATGAGTTTGAATTAGCTGGTGATAGTGTTATAGACTTCACAGAAGCTAATCCATTTGGAGACCCATAATGTTTGATAATTGGTGGTATCATGAATCAACTCGTCGGATGGTCTCGGTATTTGGCTCTATGTTTAATGACTTAGAGGTCCATAAAAGAGATTCAGCTGGGAAGGTATTAGCAAAAATTAAAGTACCTTTAAGCTATGCTCCTAGACAAAAAGTTATTGCGCGGTTAAATGAACAAACAAGAGACCCTAATATAGCTATGAAACTTCCACGCATATCCTTTGAAATTACTTCAATGGATTATGATGCAAATGCACGCGTATCTAAACATAAAAAATATAAAAAGGTTGTAGTAGGTGATACACTCACACTGCAAAAATTAGGTGCACCAGCCGTATATAAGGTTGGATTCGAATTAAATATTTTAGCTTCAACTCAAGATGAAGGTCTACAATTGTTAGAACAGATACTTCCAATGTTCCAGCCAGAATATACAGTAACTATAAAGGATGTTCCAGATATGGATTTATCCACCGACACTCCGATAGTTTTAGAGAGTGTCACCTTAAATGATGATTATGAGGGTGATTTAGTCACGAGGAGAGCTATAATATATACGTTACAGTTTGGAACTCGCATTCGTTATTACAGAGGTTTAGGAAAGAGTAAGCAAATTCTCGAAACAGAAGTTGACTATTCAGAAAATGTTGACCCAACAACTCATAAATTTGAGAGACAGGCGATAGACGGTACAACTACTAGCGATGGCGCAGGTGGTTATAAAGAACCGTATACCGAGACAATCAACTTTTTTGACATAGACGAATAGGAGATGTTATGGCTTACCAATTTAAAGCGAAATTAATTAAAGTCGTTGATGGAGATACCATTGATGCAGATATAGATTTAGGATTTGATATATTCATGAGAGATAGGATTAGATTAATGGGTATAGATACTCCTGAGAGTAGAACAAGAAACTTAGCAGAGAAGTCATGGGGAATGGCCGCAAAGCATAGATTGATAGAATTATTAGCAGAAGCTGATGGAGAATTTACTTTGCATACACAAGAGATGGCTAAAGGTAAATTTGGTAGAGTACTTGGGACAATTATGATTAACGGTAAAGATGCTAATCAAAGTCTTATGGACGAGAAATTTGCTATACCTTATGAAGGCGGTAATAAAGATGAAAGCCGAGCTAAGTATGGAGTAGTAGAATTATGGAATACACATTATGAGAACCCACAAGAACACGATGACGACCATGAACATGGAGATGAACCAGAGGGAATTGACTGGCACGCATAACAAAGTTGATAAGGATTACGAAGACGTAAGAAAACAACTATTTGATTTAGCTGAGCAAGGGGATGAAGCAATTGAGCTTATGCTTGAACTTGCTAGAGAGTCAGAACATCCGAGAGCCTTTGAGGTACTTGGTCAGTTAATTAAAAACAATGCTGAAATAGGTGAAAAGATTCTTAAACTTCATAAGAGTAAAAAAGAAGTTGATAAAGATGATATGCCGACACTCCCAGATGGAAATACAAGCAATGTATTTATTGGCTCTACAGCAGAGCTGCAAAAAATGTTGCGTGATGAGATAGTAATAGAACAAGAACCGGATTTATTTAAAGATGGCTAAACAGTGGGAGAGCATGTACTTAGGCAATCCGAATGTTCGGGGAGCTGATGTAGAACATGCATGGACTAAACCAGAATTAGTTGAATATAATAAATGTCTTAATGACCCTAATTATTTTGCTGATAAATACTGTAAAATAATCCACCTTGACAAAGGGTTAATACCTTTTAATCTATATCCATATCAAAAGGAAATGTTTACTTCTTTTGAAGCTCATAGATTTAATATTGTTCTTGCTTGTAGACAAAGTGGTAAATCAATTGCTGCTGTAGCTTATCTTCTATGGTATACGATTTTTAAAGGTGAACAAGTAGTAGGTATTCTAGCTAACAAAGAAGCTATTGCAAGGGAAATGCTTGGTAGGATTACTCTTATGTTAGAGCATCTTCCATTCTTTTTACAACCTGGCTGTACAACTCTTAATAAAAAATCAATTGCATTTTCTAATAACTCAAGAATAGTAGCAGCTGCTACTTCCTCAAGTTCCATTCGTGGTATGTCACTAAACTTAGTATATCTTGATGAGTTCGCTTTTGTAGATAATGCTACAGAATTTTATACTTCAACATACCCAGTAATTTCTTCTGGTAAAACATCTAAAATTATTATAACCTCAACTGCCAATGGTATAGGTAACATGTTCCATAAGCTATATGAGGGAGCTCTCCAAGGAACAAATGAATTCACATCATTACGTGTAGACTGGTGGGATGTACCTGGAAGAGATGAGAAATGGAAGAAGATGACTGTAGATAATACTTCCCAACTGCAATTTGACCAAGAATTTGGTAACTCATTCCATGGAACAGGTAATACATTAATATCAGCTGATATATTATTAGCTTTAAGAGCAAAGGAACCTGAGGAAATAATTAATGGTATAAAGATATGGGAACAACCTAAGGAAGGACATAATTATTTAATGTTTGTG